>Ga0209593_10000688_pt1 | contig 15181 bp, 16 predicted proteins | sample PPLLaktember2015_3_FD_187260 | JGI IMG/M metagenome (GOLD analysis project Ga0209593, IMG submission 187260) | Freshwater sediment microbial communities from Prairie Pothole Lake near Jamestown, North Dakota, USA - PPLs Lake P7 Core (6) Depth... | ecosystem: Environmental > Aquatic > Freshwater...
TTGCTCAGGATGACATGACCAGAAGAAGCCATGAAAACCTACTACGTCTACATCATGACAAATCATTCTGGGACTCTTTATACAGGTGTGACCAACGATCTCGAACGGCGGGTATTCGAGCACAAACACAAACTTGTTCCCGGATTTACAAGCAAATACAACATCACAAAGCTCGTTTATTATGAAGAAGGGAACGATGTCAACGTAGCGCTTACGCGGGAGAAGCAAATTAAAGGCTGGCTGCGCGCTAAAAAGATAGCGTTGATCGAATCCGTCAATCCAGAATGGCGCGATTTAAGTTTGGACTGGTATGATTGACCTATATTTTGTTATTCTAAGGGAGCGCAACGACCAAAGAATCTCCGCAAAAAGCACGCGAGACCCTTCGCTATCGCTCAGGGTGACATGATTTGATATGTCATGCTGGGCCCTTCGACCTTGCTCAGGATAAACTCCGCGAAGCATCTCCGATTACAGAGGAATTCTAGGTTTAATGACTCAAAAACCCCGTCTTAACTACGACAATATCGCCCCCCAATACAACCAGCGTTACGACTCGTCAGCGCCGCCGGAGCGGGCAAAAGCCCTGTTCGATCTTGTTCGGCAGGTCAAGGCACAACGCATCCTGGAAGCCGGCTGCGGGACCGCATTCTGGCTCGATTTGCTGGCTTCCAAAGTCGAGGCTGCTTATGGCCTCGATTATTCCGCAGGAATGCTTGACCAGGCAAGGGAACGGCCAGCGCCGTTGAGGCTGTCACAGGGCGATGCCATCCATTTGCCATATCGAAATAATTCCTTCGACCTTGTCTACTGCGTGGATGCCATCCATCACTTCGGCGACCAGCCTGCCTTCATCGCTGAGTCCTTCCGCGTGCTGCAACCCGGCGGCGCGCTGGCGGTGCTCGGGAGTGATCCGCATAGCGGCGATGATAGCTGGTATGTGCATGATTATTTCCAGGGTGTCTTAGAAACCGACTTCCGCCGTTTTCCCTCTAGGCGCACAATCCTGAACTGGATGGAAGAAGAAGGCTTTCAAAACATCGCTTCAAAACATGTCGAACATATCTGCGATATCTATCTCGGCAAAGACGTTTTAAACGATCCGTTTTTAAGAAAGAACTCCTGTTCGCAATTGGCACTGCTTAGCGACGAAGCCTATCAAGCCGGGATTGAAAAGATCAAAGGTGCGATTGCTCGCGAAAGGCAGATCACCTTTCGTAACGAACTGTTTATCAAGATGTTCACAGGATTCAAACCCGGAGCGAACCTGTGAACGGCACAGTGCGCAGCAATATCAAACCCGGGCTGCTCGTTCGCATTGTATTGAAACAAGACCAGCGCACCGGTAAACTTACCGAAGGTATCGTCAAGGACATCCTGACCAAGTCGCCCACGCATCCGCACGGCATCAAGGTCCGTTTGCAGAGCGGACAGGTTGGCCGCGTCAAGGAGATATTGGAATGATCGAATCGACAGCTGACTTTATTAAATATTTCGAGGGTATCCGTCGCCGGACTTTGAATTACATCCGCATCGTTCCACCGGACCGTTTGGACTGGTCGCCGAAGGATGGAGAATTCACCTGTGAGGATATCATCCGGCACGTCATCGTGACCGAGGAGATGTTCGTCCGTGTAGCCATTGAAGGGCGCTGGAAGTACGAGGACCACGAAACAAAGCAAAAGCGGGGCTTGGACGAGTTGATTGCTTTGCTCGAAACGACTCATGTAGAAGCCATGGAGGGGCTCAGGCAGTTGTCCGATCAAGATTTGAACGAACCACGCTCCGGGCCCAAAGGGGAAGGACAACCGCTCAAAGCCTGGCGCTGGCTGATGGCCATGACCGAACACGAGATCCACCACCGCAGCCAACTGGCTGTCTATCTGTCCCTGATGGGCGTCCAACCGCCCCACATCTTCGGATTGGGCGTGGAAGACTTGATCGCCCTTTCGGTAACGTAGGACCATGTTGGGAGAGCTAAAATGATCAGTCGCATCTGGCACGGTTACACCACCCTGGAAAATGCCGATGCCTACGAAAATCTGCTTAAAGAAGAAATTTTTGTCGGTATCCATGACAGAAACATCCCAGGGTTTCGGGAAATTCAATTGTTCCGGCGAGAACTGGGGCATGAAGTGGAATTCATCACCGTAATGTGGTTCGACTCTCTGGAAGCCGTGCGTACTTTTGCCGGAGCGGATTACGAAGTTGCCGTTGTACCACCCAAGGCGCGCGCTGTTTTATCTCATTTTGATGAACGCTCGCAGCACTATGAAGTCCGCGAGCTGTTGAAAGCCGGCTAGAAAGGTCTGAATGACAATCTCAACACCTCGATCCATCCGTTATGTTGTTCTGCACAAGCCCGGCTCGAAATGGCAATACGGCGTTGACTATCGCGAGCAACCCGGCGTTGGCGAACACGTCCAACATTATTTGAAATTCCACGAGCAGGGCAAGCTTGAATTGGGTGGGCCATTCCTACTCCCCGATATGGGTGGGATGATGGTCACAACCAAAGATATCTCGCGAGACGAGATCGAAGCGTTCGCAGCCGCTGACCCGGCAGTGCAATCAGGTCTGTTAGTCTTTGAAATACGCCCGTGGATGACAGCCATGGAGCATGCATGAAGAGCCTGGAATTTCGTTATATTTTTTCGCACGTAGCATCGAACATCGTGTGGCATTTTAACACCGTATTATGTTCATCAAACAGGGTGAGCATTTGACGCCTCTCTTGGTGGAGAAATGTCTTAGCTTACCCTGCTATTTGTTATGTTCAAATGGATAAAGTCCAGTTTAGGGTAGATCAAATGTCTTTACCAAAAAGACTGCCATCTCCGCACGGGAGACAGTAGCTGCTGGGCAATAGTAATTGTTTCCACAGCCACTGGTGATCCCTTCCTTTGCCAGCTGCTCTATCCAGGCAGCCGCCCAATACGTGGCGGGAACATCACCGAACATCGTACCACTGGCAGGAGGGGGAGCATAACCTGCTCCATACATCGCCCGCAATAAAAACACAGCCATTTGATCTCTGGAGAGGGGAACATCCGGGCAGAAATTCCCACCCCCACAGCCTGTGGAGAGTCCATCCGATACAAATGCCTGAATCCAATCACTCGCCCAATGTCCGATCGTATCGCCAAAGGTAACTGGTGCATTCACTGACGGTATATAACCTGAGCCATGCAAACCGCGCTCAATAAAGATGGCAACCTGTGCGCGAGTTACAGGAATTTCAGGACAAAACATGGGAGGATTTACGCTGCAACCGCTAGTGATACCCGAATTATAAAGACTCTCGATCCATCCCCGGGCCCAATAGGTGACAGGCACATCAGAGAAAGTTTGCAAGCCATATTCAATGGCTCCCATATCTGGGTATCCATCCCTCGGGCTTTGAAAGTAATCCACGGTCACTTCACCAAGCTTGACAGCCCGGTCACGCGCTGGGGAAGCTGGAAGCAGGTCAAACCAGTTCGCGGTAAGTTGCCCTGGAGCAATCAGTCCGTTTTTCACAAGGTTAGGATCCCCAACTACATCATTCTGTCCACTACCTCTTACAGGCGGATTTTTAGACCAGAGGTTGTTGGAAAATAACAAACCGGATGTAGAGCCAATAATGGCCACTGACAGCGAGCCATCCTGAAGAACAATATTGTTTTGCACCCGGACATTCTGGTGAGATCCGCTATCAATCTGTATCCCAGCATTGTTCACAGAATTAGCAAACGTATTGTTGGCGATCAGCACATTTTTCATCCCACCTCCCTGCACTCCCTTCCACCAGTAAAAATTCCGATTCGCTCCATATACCAGATTATTCACGATAGTAATGTTGGCCGAAGGCGGAGCATAGGTTTCATCTCCCAACATAATGCCCACTCGGGAACCTCGCTTAATCACAGAATCTGGAGTCATATAAATCAGGTTGCGTTGAAGTAACACATTGGTGGCATCGGAAATATACACATTCGCAGAATAATTATCATAGACAATATTATCTTCCATGACAGTTCCATTGGCCTGAAAAGTGGACATGCCCTCGCCCCAGTTATTGTAGACTATATTCCCACGCAGCGTCACATAATCTGGGTGCCTCGCGGCGCTCAGGCCTGAAGCCCAACCGTTACCGTTGGGAGTCTCATTCCGGTTGGCGCTTTGCCATATTCGACTGTATTCTACAATCCCATAATCCCCGCGGACAATAATGCCATTTTCTCGACAATGATGAACATTCATGTGGCTAACTAGACTGTGTTGGCCAGTCAGGGAAACACATATCCAGTTAGAATACCTGACTTCCAGCCCAGAGACATGGATATAACTTCCGTCGATTCTCAGCAAGGCGTCCCAAGTGGTATTAGGTAGGTGGTAATTATTACCATCAATAATTGAGGTTTCGCCCGGGTATGCCATGATCCGGATCGGATTGGTAGCTGTCCCCGATTTGGAAATCCAGACTGCTTCCTGGTAAATCCCGGAGCGAACATAAAGCGTGTCCCCTGCAGCTAGTTTCCCAATTGCTTTCCCTATGGTGCGCAACGGTTGGGTTTCCGTTCCGGGGTTTGAATCACTGCCAGTCGGCGAAACATAATACGATGTTCCAATTGCGCTCGCCTTGCTGAAATTTCCCAATGATAGAGTAAGAATCAGCAAGAACAAAACAATTCGACCCGTTTTTTTTGCCATCGTGTCTCCTTTCGTGATGGAAATTTTTTGCTTATATTTTGTATGAAAATGCAGCCGATCAGAAATCGTCCATTGACGATATGGTTTACCGTTACGACGTTGAACAAAGTGAACAAAGTCTAGGAATTGCAACAGGGCCTTTGCCTTAGTGCTCATTAGCTTCCCCCAAACTCTGTGATCCGTTAACTATCCCTGTGACGCTGGTATTATCTAAATACCCTAACGCCAGACTTATAATAAACTACTCAAAACGATTTTCCAAGTACGGATTATGGAGCTTTGGTACTGTATTCACATTACAAATCTGCAAGGATTCCTAAGAGAAAGGCTCATATTACTGTTGTCATTTACGACCTGGATGACATACTCATCCATTTTTATTGCGAATTGCAACAGGCTTTAATACTGCCCCGGAAATTCCTTTTGGCCGCCCTACGCGCGTGCTATACTCGTCCCCATTATGAATGTCCTGCGTTCCCTCAAACATCGCCCTTTCGCCTTGCTGTGGACAGGACAAACAACCTCGCGCCTGGGCGATAACCTGTACCGGATCGCTCTGGCGTGGTGGGTGCTGGAAAAAACCGGCTCCGCCACGGCAATGGGTACCGTCCTGGTGTTTTCCCAGATCCCAATGTTGCTGTTTTTACTGATTGGCGGTGTCGTAGTGGACCGGTTCCCGCGCATCCGCATTATGTTCATTTCAGATATCCTCAGCGGCTTGGTGATCACGTTCATTGCCATCTTTTCATGGCTCGACCTGCTGGAAATCTGGCACATTTATCTTGCCAGTATCACCTTTGGGCTTGTAGAGGGCTTTTTCTTCCCGGCTTACCAGGCGGTTGTCCCGCAGATCACGCCTTCCGAGTTGTGGACAAGCGCCAATTCGCTGAATGGATTCAGCCAGCGCGTGACCGGGATTATTGGCCCGGCGCTGGGCGCTGCGCTGGTCGCCGCGGGCGGCACGTCCATGACCTTTGGCTTGGACGCCCTTTCGTTTTTCATTTCCGCCCTGTGTGTTTTGCCAATCTTGCGCGGAAACGTGGAACAGACCAGAATGCAAGAGAGCGCCCCTGAAAATGTAACCAAACGGACGACTGTTCGAGCTGCGCTGCGCCAGGGGGTTGCCGACCTGCGCGGAGGTTGGAACGCAGTCATAGCTGTCCCGTGGATCTGGATCAGTATTTTGATCTTCGGATTCGTCAACATGACGGAGGCGAGTCCCCGCGCGGTGGCGTTACCATTCCTCATCAAAGATGATCTCGGAGCGGATGTGGGGCTACTTGGTTTGCTTGGATCAGCGTCATCTCTTGGTTTCGTCCTGAGCACCCTTTGGCTGGGCCAATACACACGCCTGCACAGGCGCGGGTTGCTGGGATATCTTGCCATAATGCTGACCGGTATCGTGCTATTAGTTTTTGGGTGGAAATTACCCATTCCGGTATTAGTTGGCGGGATGTTCATCGTTGGCATGTGCCATGCGACCTTTGCCCTGATATGGAATCATACCTTACAAGAAATGGTGCCTGCTGAATTCTTGGGGCGTGTATACTCAATCGATGCGCTCGGTTCGTTTGTTTTACTGCCAATTGGTTTTGGCATTACAGGCTGGGCCACAGATTTGGTCGGCGCGCCGACAGTATTTTTGGTAGGCGGCTTTGCAACCATAGCGCTGGTTGCGGCCGGGTTGTTCCATCCTGCAATACGCAGCCTGGACTGACAAACGCTTTTGGAGATCCAGATCATAAAAAGGTGAGTTAGAATATTTCTTGATGATAAAACGCTGCCCCACTTTCATTGCACTCTTCAGCATATGGCTGGCGCTGTTGTCCTGCCGTCCAATCATTGCAATTGGGTGGCCTGAATTGATTATCCTTATCATTCTAGTTGCCGTCCTACTGGGGCCGTTGCTGTTCAGGCTTTATCGATTTCTCGACAAAGTTCAAAAAGCCACGCGTTCCGAAGAGAAACGGAAAAAGTAAAGCAGTTCTCATGGATATCACGGTAAATGAGCTTATCCCCGTTCTGCAGACGGCTATTGGCCCGGTTGTGCTCATCTCAGGCATCGGGCTGCTGATCCTTTCGATGACCAACCGTCTCGGCCGTGTGATCGATCGGGGCCGGAGCCTGGCACGCGAATTTCCTGAACAGCCGGTCCAACTCCATAGCCAGTTAAAGGCGCAATTATTGATCCTATCGCACCGTGCTCGGTTGTTGCGCAATGCTATCACCTTGGCAACGCTCAGCGTCTTATCAACAGCCGCGCTCATCATCGTCTTGTTCTTAACCGCCGTCCTACATATAGAAGATGCCTGGCTTATTCTGATCTTGTTTGTAGGCAGTATGGGTTTTCTGATCACCTCGCTCATTGCATTCTTGCAGGATTTGAACCAGTCACTGATCGCTTTTAAGCTGGATATCGGTTAATGACAAACCTTGTCGTACCTGCACTGGCTTTTGTGGTTTTTGGTTATCTGAGTGGTTCACTCCCGCCCTCCATCTGGATTACACGCCTGGTCAAAGGGGTGGATGTGCGCGAGGCTGGCTCCGGCCACGCTACCACGACCAATACCATCCGGCAGGCGGGGTTCGCCTGGGGCGCGCTGGTTTTGTTGCTTGACATTGCCAAAGGCTTCGTGCCAACCTGGCTTGCGTTGCAATTTGCTCCTGCAGTGTGGATTGTCCCGCTTACAGCTGCGGCGGTTGTAGTCGGTCATTGCTGGCCGGTCTTTGCTCAGTTCCGCGGCGGGATGGGCTTGGCCAGCGCAGGAGGATGCCTTCTGGCAGCAGAACCGCTGGCATTAGTGATCGCTCTCGGTATCCTGCTAACATTCACCCTTACTATCCGCCACGGTGCCCGTGCAAGTGTATTAACCGGTATCCTGATGGCACCTGTCTTCTGGTTTCTCGGTCTGCGCGATATCGAATTTTGGATCGCTGTTGCAGTGGGGATGGTCATCGCTTTCCGCTTCCTGATCGATTGGAACCGTCAGTACCGCGAGTTGTGGCTGGATCGTGAACAACCTTCATAGAGTTCCTCAAAATTTATAAAAAAGCCGTGCTATACTTGCGCGAGCAAACATGACAAGTTTGCTCGCATTTTGTTTACAGGAGTTACGCAGTCGAATGGGAGATATCTTTTCACAAACTGCGTGAGTCCTGTCTATTATTCTCGGGAGGTTACAGCGTGGGGAAAAATTTTTTAGCTAATTTCCAACCCGAAAGGCTGATTCCGGGCCTGACCGCCGGACTCATCATCGGAATAACTGTCGTCAGCCTTGAGATTTCGCTGGCGGCGCTGATATTTTCCGGCATGTTGGCCCCTTATGTTGCTTATGGAATCGGTTTCATCCTGTTTGGCGCATTTGCCAGCCTGCTGCTCGGTGCACTCACCAGTTCAATCCCGGGTACCATGACTATCCCACAGGACACTCCTGCGGCCATCCTGGCGCTGATCGCTGCCGGCATCGTTGGCAATATGCCCGCCTCCGTAGCACTTGACGAGACTTTTACTACGGCCGTCGCTGCCATCATCCTGACGACTTTACTGACAGGATTGTTGTTTACGCTATTTGGACGTTTTAAATTAAGCAGCTTTGCTCGCTTTATCCCTTACCCTGTGGTGGGAGGCTTTCTGGCCGGGACCGGTTGGTTGCTCGCCAAGGGCGGATTCAGCGTGATGACAGACATGTCCCTTACGCTGGCGAACTTCGCGCTTCTCTTCCGGACCGATATCCTGGTTCACTGGATCCCGGGTTTGATCTTCGCTCTGGCTCTTCTGCTGATCCTGCGCCGCAGCTCCCACATTTTGGTGATTCCCGGGATGCTTGCGCTCTCGATCGCCCTGTTTTACATCGCTCTTGCCATATTAGGAATCTCCACTTCACAAGCCGCAGAGCTCGGCTGGCTGTTAGGTCCCTTTAACCAGGAGGCCTTGTTTCAGCCGCTAGGATTTTCGTCTCTTGCTCTAGTGGATTGGTCAGCCATCGTCACGCAATTGGACAAAATTGGTGCGGTGGTGGTGTTGAGCCTGATCTCGTTATTACTGAATGCCAGTGCTCTCGAGGTCGCGGTCAAAGAAGATATTGACATGAACCGTGAGTTGCAATCTGCCGGCCTGGCGAATATGGTTGCCGGCTTATTTGGCAGCCCGGTCGGGTACCCGGCGCTCAGCCTAACTGTGTTAACCCACCGTCTCAACGCAAAAACCAGGCTGGCCGGCGTCTTCGCTGCGCTGGTTGCCGGTGGCACCCTGCTTTTCGGAGCGTCTGCGCTTTCCTATTTTCCCAAACCGCTCTTGGGAGGCATCCTGCTCTTTATGGGACTCTCGTTTCTGGTCGAATGGGTCGTTGATGCACGCCCGCGCCTGCCCCGCATCGATTACCTGCTGGTACTGATGATACTGATTGTGATTGCCAGTATCGGCTTTTTGGAAGGGGTCGCCGTCGGTGTGCTGGCAGCAGTGGTCATGTTCGTGGTCAGTTATAGCCGGATCAACGCGGTCAAGCATGCGTTGTCCGGGGCCACCTATCACAGCAAGGTGGAACGTCCACTTGTGCATCGGCAGATGTTGCAAGAGCGAGGCGGGGAGATCTTCATCCTGCGTTTACAGGGGTTCATCTTCTTTGGGACTGCGCAGAAACTGTTAGACCGGATCAAGGAACGCCTGAATGATCGGAATCAACCACGGCTCTCTTATGTCCTCCTGGATTTCCGACAGGTGGTTTTAATCGACTCCTCGGCGGTTTTCAGCATCACGCGCATGAAACAGCTCGCCGAATCCCAAAACATCCATATGGTTTGGACCAATTTGTCTGCTGCGATAGAGCGCCTTTTGGAAAAGGGCGGGCTGGTGGATGAAAAAGAGGAAAGTTTCATCATTCTCCCCACCCTGGATCACGGACTGGAGTGGTGCGAGAACCGGATCCTGACCACAGAGGGTGTCACTGACCTGACCGGATACTTCGAGAAGTTCGAAAAGCAGCTCAAGCACGCTATTCCTGAATTAGAGGATGCGACCAGACTGATGAAGTACCTTGAAAAGATGGAAGTGGAAAAGGGGGATTACCTGATGCGCCAGGGTGAGGAACCAAAAGAAATGTACTTCATCGAAGCCGGATTGGTCTCTGCCCAGCTTGAACTGCCCGATGGGAAGATTATGCGCCTGCGCAGTATGCGTGGCGGTACAACCGTGGGCGAGATGGGGATGTACCTGGGAAATACGCGCACAGCATCCGTCGTTGCTGACCGGCCCAGCCAGGTCTACCGGCTTTCGAGAAACGCGCTCAAGGAAATGGAAAAGAATGAGCCTGAGATTGCCGCCCTGCTGCACCAATGGATCGCCAGCTTGCTGGCAGAACGCCTGGCAGATAATAACCGTACGATAGAGGCTTTGCTGGATTAATACGAACAGGAGTTACGCAGTTGAATGGGATGAGTTATTTTCGGTATCTTTTCGCGAACTGCGTAAGTCCTGACGAATCAAAAATCCCGGCTTTGAAACCAGGATTTTTTAAGGTGTTTGGGTACTGACAGGTCTCTTTGTATTCGTTGGCCAGGGGGTGTAGGTAGGCTCGAGTGGGGTAGGTGTAACCGTCGAAGTTTCTGTCGGTGTGGGGGAGATCGTCGGCGTTGCTGTTTGAGTCGCTGTGGGGATAGGGCTGGCAGTATATGTTAGGGTCGGGGTGGCAAGTACGGTGGCACGCAGCAGGTTGACTGTCAGGACAGAGGCGAAAGCCAAAACGAGCAGGAGCGCGATCCCGCCGCCGATGATCAAGGTTCTTCGGTTGATCTTCCGGGGCACTGTCAGCTTCAAATCACGCGGCACATTGATCAACACGATGGTGATGTTATCGTGCCCTCCCCGCTGGTTGGCTATTTCGATCAATTCCTGGGTAGCAGCTTTGAGATTGGGTTTCGCGCGGATGATCTCGGCGATCTCGTCATTCCAGACCAGATCGGTGAGGCCATCGCTACAAATTAAAAATGTATCGTTGGAACGAATCTGCATGCCCTGGTTGCCTTCGGCCAGTGCATCTGCCTCGCTGTCGTACAACCGTAGGCGGAAATCGACTTCGGGCGGGTCGGGCGAACCAAGATAACGGCGGATGACATGCACGTTGGGATGTTCGCGCGCTTGCTGTGGTGTCAGGATATTCTTCTCGATCGCTTCCTGGACCCAGGTATGGTCAGTAGTCAATTGCTGGATGCGGCCTTCGCGCAAGAGATAGATGCGCGAGTCCCCCACCGTGGCAATGTGGAGCTTATCGCCGATCACCAGGACACAGGCGCAGGTCGCGCCCATGCCTTTCTTTTCATCTGTGGAAGAAGCATGGTCGGCAATCGCTTCGCTGGCTTCGTGGATGGCTCTTTCAAGGATTTTTTTCGGGCGGTGCGCATCGCTCTCGGCAACGAACTGGCTGATATGATCGACAGCCAGCTCGGCAGCCACTTCCCCGGCGCGGTGTCCGCCTATCCCATCTGCTACGACAGCAAACAGGACCGGCGTTGCATCCTCCTCACTGAGCTGGAACGAGGTTATGGCATAGCGGTCTTCGTTGTTTTTCCCGGTCATGCCCGGGTGGGTTTGGGCAATGACATTGAGGTGTGCACGATCAGTGCGGATCATTCAGCAGGGGCCTCAGGAGTGATTTTCGGTTCGGTATCAGCCGGGGGATTCTTCAACGAGAAGCGATACATTAATTGGCCAAAGTGTACCACGTCGCCATGTTTTAAAGCACGCCCGCCTTTGGGAATGGGGTCATAGTTAACCCACGTGCCAGCTACGGAATGGTTATCGAGCAACAAAAAGTCGCCACCTTCCGTCCGTTTCAGGCGGGCGTGTAGCGCAGCAATCGAGGGGTGGTCCAGTACGTGCGTAGCCTGAACCGGATCGTTGCCAAAGGTGATTTCCTGCTCAGCCACCGGGATGGGATTCCCGGTCATGGGTTCGCCATCGATGCGCAGGCGGGTGAGATAAGCTGGCGCATCCTGCACTCGTTCCCCGCGTGTCCAGGGCGCACGGGCTGCCTGCTTCTTCTTCGACGGCGGTTCTGCCTGCTGGATGTTCACCGGCTGCGTGACCGGGTCAGTGTAGCGCTTGCGGTCCGCGCGCCGCTCCCCGCGCGACCTGATCCGCAAGCGACCGGATAACAACACAATGAACAGAATCCCCCCTGCCACGATAATCGCGCCGGTCGCTATGTACAAACGATACCTGGCCAGGAACGCCTGTATCCCGCTGGGCGGATGCACTACCGTGACCATGACCGGTACACTCATGCTGGCTTTGCTCATTCCCAGCGTATCGACCACTTCCACGACCAGGGTATGTTCGGCGCTATCGGTGTAACCGCTCAGGTTCCAGACAAAGCTGTCAAACGGCTCGTCTTCATTTTGGGCTACAGGTTTGCCGTCCACGTACAAAGTCGTGCGCGACAATGGCCGGGGATGGTTATCAGGAAATTCGATAATGATTTCCAGGTCTTGCTCTTCCGGCAAGAGTAATTTGGTATTGAATGGATCATCCTGCGGCGCCTGGCGGACAATCTGCGCCGGCGGCGTGATCAGGATCGGGTTGGGTGGTTGCACTTCCAGGCTGAAAGACAGGTTCTCGGATGTGATCGTGCCCGCGGCTGTCTGCACTTCGGTGGCAAGACTATGCTCGCCGCTTGCCGTCAGCGTGGAATTGTAGTTTAGCGAGTACAAATGCCTGAGCGGCGAAAAATATGTTTCCGGGTCTGGTAAGACTTCCTTCCCTGAAAAGGCGAAGTAATCGCCGCCGGTTTGCAGAGCCAGGGCTTTGAAAGCAGTTGCGCTGGCCGTGTTAAAGGTCAAATCCGAATCCACGAACCAGACGAAAATCCGCACCTTCGACGCGAGAGCCTGCTCGCCCACTTCATTCAGTAGCAGGTCGATATTGGCATCGTCCATGTGCGGGGTGATCAGTAAAATGGCGCGCTTCATGCCTGTCTGGGGGGTGCCTTCATTGACCGTATTCAGCGCGACCGATAGCAACTGCACGTTGGGTGTAGTGGAACGGAAATCGGGCTGGAAAGCGTTCAGCGAGATAGCCCAACCGTCCGGTTTGGCGTGGGTGATGATCGGTCCGGCAATGGACACCAAGCTCAAATCATCGGGCTCTTCCGGGGGAAGCGCGCCAGCCCAGCCTGACAGCACCTCTCTCACGCGCCGGATGCGCTCGATCCCCTCTCCATCGCGGACAGCAAGCGCGGGTCCGGGGTTGATCGCAACCACGATCTGGGCCGGCGGCGTGGATTCGACCAGTTCATTGACAGGGTACGGCTGGTTATTCTCCAGAACAGTCACATCTTCAGAACCCAGACCGGTGATGGGTTGCCCCTGTTCGTCAAATACCTCCAGCAGGGCTGTAATATTAGGAAAGCCCTGCGCATCCACAAGCAACAGTTCCGCGGTTGCCGCGCTCTGGGCACGGACAGCGTTGCCCTGCCCGGCAAGCACCAGCAGGCCAAGCAGAATGAGAAGGATTTTACGCATTCGATTCCGCGAAAACGGGAGCCTCCGGTGTTTCAGGTTTTTGTGTCAGGCGCAGATAGGTCAGAGTCCATGCAGATTGGGTATAAGTAGTCAAAATGCCGTTCAAGGCCCATGATACTGGTGCGTACAGGCAGATGAGGGCCAGGGCGATGTAAAGCGGAGTGAAGGATTGGCCTTCGCCCATTGCAAAGGCAATAATGGTCGGGAAGACGACGATCAAGATAGGCAAGGCAATGACAATGCCAAGCACCAGCGAGATGCCAAACAGGATCAGCGCCATTACAATCAGCGCCCAAATATTGGCTCTAGATATTTCCCAACTGCGCCGTAAACCGTCCAACATACTCAAGTCTTCCAACACAATTGCGCGATTTGCCTGCTCGATAAGAATGCCCACAACAAATCCTACCGGAATGAACAGACAAATCAACGGCAGCAAACACAGGAAACCAACGCCGGCTGTGACCACTCCGAGCAGCACAAGTGGCACAAAAAGTAAGAGAAATGCTAGGCCGATTAAGAATGAAAGCCCAAACACTCTCCAGAAGTAAGGCATACTGGCGCTGAACAACTCGCCAAAGGCCAGCCTCTCCACACCCATTTCGGCCTGGTAGGAACCTTTGATCAGTCCAATACGGCCGATCGTTCCCAGGAAGATGCTGATGATAATCAGCAATAAGACAGCCAGGCCAATGACAATGAATATCCACAGGTTATCTTCTACCCAGGCTACAAAATCTTCCATCAACAAAACGAGACGGCGAATTTCCGGAGGAAGGTCAAATTCGGATGGGCCAGTTGAATAGCCTGTATTGCCGCCACCCCCTCCACCTCCTCCACTACCACCTGTACAACCAGCTAGAATACCGAAAAGCCACAGAACTTTGTATTTCCAGGTGATCTGCCAGGCACGGGTGAGTATTTCTCCAAAGTTTAAGTTCATTGCATTCTCCTAGCGTATCGATAGTTATGCCGATGTTGAAACAACGACATCAGTTTCTACATTGCGAGTTAATCGGAGATAGGTCAAGATCCAACCGGATTTCATGAAAGTCAAGGCAACACTTTGAAAAACAGCCAGGAATGGCAAATATATCACCGCGCACAACAAAGAGACAATCCAAATCGTTCGGCTAGCTTCGACACCCTCTATGATAGTAAAAAAGAAAGCAAAGAATGGTGCCATCAGGGGAATGGAGACAAGCCCCGAAACCAGTCCCGTTCCTATGTAAAGGATCAGAGTCATTAGTATAACCGGCATCAGATTGGCGCGAAACACCCGCCAACCACGCTGGACCGCATCAAAAACGCCCAAATCGTCCACCACAATGGACGCTAGTGCCTGTTCCATCCAGCCGTACACAACGGCCATGAGGGGATAGATGAGAATTGATAGGGGTGTTAGACAAATGGTACCCAAGCCCAGCGTAAAGATGGAAACCAGCATTTGCAATCCCCACACAGCAACCATGAACAGGAGCAATCCCCCGGCATACAAACTCATAACCCCCAAGAATCGCCAGAATAATGGCTGGCTGGCCTTAAATAATTCGCCGAAGGAAAACTTCTCCGTACCCTGCTCGATACGTAACACGCCCAGAGAAATGGCAGCCTGCGCCAAAGCACCGACAACAAAGGCTACAATCAAAATAAGGAGAAATATTCCAAGGTAGCCAATCCAAAAAACGGGTTCATCTATCGAAAAAGGAGTACCCTCGAACATAAATATGCTGACCGATGGGGCTAATCCCAAAGGTAAGAATAAGTAACTAACAACTATAGCAAATATTCCGAACACCCAGAAAATCTTGTTCTTCCAGGTAATTTGCCAGGCGCGCGTCAATACGTCCCCAAAATCAAGAGCCATGATGCCCTCCGATTACTCCCATTCAATGGTGGCAGGCGGCTTACTGGTAATATCATACACGACCCGGTTGATTCCGTCTACTTCGTTGACGATACGATTTGCGACTTT
>Ga0209593_10000689_pt1 | contig 15172 bp, 7 predicted proteins | sample PPLLaktember2015_3_FD_187260 | JGI IMG/M metagenome (GOLD analysis project Ga0209593, IMG submission 187260) | Freshwater sediment microbial communities from Prairie Pothole Lake near Jamestown, North Dakota, USA - PPLs Lake P7 Core (6) Depth... | ecosystem: Environmental > Aquatic > Freshwater...
AGGCGCTTGCTCTCATTCAAAAGATGGACCAGCCCCAAAATATCAGCGTGGTGATCAGCGATCACCGTATGCCCGGTATTTCCGGTGTCCAACTCCTGGAAAAACTGAAAGAGATCATCCCCGATACCCTCCGAATCATCCTCACTGCCTATGATGATAAAGCCGATATCATCGACGCCATCAACAAAGCCAAAATCTACGAGTTTATCTTGAAGCCTTTTGATCCTGAAGACTTGAAACTCAGGGTAAAACGTGCTGTCGAAGCCTTTGATCGACAGCAAGAATTGGATGATCACCGCCAAAACCTTAAAAAGAAAGTGGCTGAAAAGACAAAAGAGTTAGAAGAAAGAACCAAAGACCTGGAAAATGCCAATACTGAAAAAAACGTTCTCTTTTCAATTATAGCCCATGATTTATTGAAATCATATACCGATGTCTTTGGAACATTTAATCTACTCTTCAATAAATATGATTCTCATAGTGAGAATAAGAAAAGAGTCTATATTAAAGAAATCAATAAGAATAGGGAAGACCTTTCAAATATTATAGTAAAATTAACCAATTGGGCATGGATTCAAATGAACGAACTCGAATATAACCCTTCCGAAGTAAAGATCGACTCCCTTATAACAAAAAGCATCAGCGCCTTGCAGGCCCATGCAAATCAAAAACAAATAGACCTGACCTGGCAAGCTGAACCGGGTATAACAGCTTTTGTCGATGAAGATGCGATTCTTTTTGCCTTCAAAAACCTTATCTCTAATTCAATTAAATTCACAAATCCCGGTGGGTGGGTAAAAGTCAGCGCGTCTCCGGTTCAAACCGGTGTTGAAATTTTTTTTTGCGATAATGGAATCGGAATGTACCCTGAAACCATTTCAATGTTGTATACGATCGGAGTAAATAAATCTCGTCCCGGTACTGATCAAGAGAAGGGTATCTGCCTCGGATTAATTATTTGCAAGAAATTGATCGAAAGAAACAAAGGTACAATCGAGATAGTCAATAGTAGCCCGTTTAATGGAACATGCTTTATGGTTAATTTACCTCTAAAAGAAATCGATGAGCAAAAAAAAACATTGCAGGGAGAGGTTCACCTGTGATAAATAATGATAAAGGGAGGAATTGATGAACATCTTCGATAAAGAAAAGCTTCCTAAAAAGCAGGAAGAAAGCGCAAAAAAACACACCATCATGATCGTCGATGATGAAGCGGCCAATTTGCACTCGATGGAATCCCTCCTTTCGGAAGATTATCATATTATTACCGCAGCAGATGGAATGGAGGCGCTTGCTCTCATTCAAAAGATGGACCAGCCCCAAAATATCAGCGTGGTGATCAGCGATCACCGTATGCCCGGTATTTCCGGTGTCCAACTCCTGGAAAAACTGAAAGAGATCATCCCCGATACGATCCGAATCATCCTCACTGCCTTCGATGAAAAAGCCGATATCATCGACGCCATCAACAAAGCCCAAATCTACGAGTTTATCCTGAAACCGTTTGATGTAGAGGATTTAAAAATCGCGGTAAAACGGTGTGTAGAAACATTTGACCTAAAAAAGAAATTAGAGGAATACCGCATTCAACTGGAACATACGGTAGAAAAGCGCACTGAAGAATTGAAACACACAAAAGAAAATCTCCGTGAAACCGAAAAAGTGGCAGACCGCTTAAAAGAATCCATCTTCTCCGAAGGCCCAAAACACCCGGAATATTTCACGGATATTATCACAAAAAGTAAAAAAATGCTGGATATCTTCAAATACATCGAAGCCATCGCTGTCTCCAAAGAACCCGTGTTGATTACCGGCGAAACAGGGACCGGCAAAGAATTGATTGCCAGGGCGATTCACAAAGCCTCAGGTAAAAAAGAAGGAAATTTCGTCTCAGATAATGTCGCCAGAGGGAACGATAATTTGCTTGAAGATAGGCTTTATGGACACGAAAAGGGTGGGTATACCGGTGCGATTAATAAAAGAGACGGATTGCTGAAAAAAGCCGAAAACGGTATGCTTTTTCTCGATGAAATCGGCGACCTGGATTTGAATTTACAATCAAACCTTCTCCGGTTAATACAGGACAAAAAATATTCCCCCATCGGGTCCGATATAGAACAAACCACTAACGCCCGCTTTATCTTTGCCACCAACAAGAATATTAACGACTTGAAAGAAAAAGGAAATTTTCGGAACGACCTCTTCTTCCGCCTGAATACGTATCACATAAAACTACCTCCCCTTCGAGAGCGAAAAGAAGATATCTTACCGCTGGTTGAACACTTTTTAGAAGAAGCGGCAAAAGAATCAAATAAGGAAATACCACTCCTGCCGGGGAACTTACTCTCACTTCTTTATTCTTACCATTTCCCGGGGAATATCCGGGAGTTGCGCAGTATGGTATTTGAAGCCGTTAGTTTACATCAACCCGATGAGGAGCAAGAACTTTCTCTGAATATATTCATAAAAAAAATCGAAGAGCAGGGCGGAAAAATACCTGGATCAATTTCAGACAGCGTACCCGAACCCGACATTGACGGATCGAGTATGATTTCCTTCGGCGATCCCTTCCCTCAATTCTACCAGTTGCTCAAATTCTATACGCATGAAGCCATGAGGCGTGCTAAAGGTAACCAGACGCAAGCTGCTAAACTCACCGGTTTAGAAAGGCCTTCCTTCTTAAGATATTTGAAAAACCCTGAATATAAAAAGCCTAAAGATAAAACTAAGGAAAGTGATTAAATACAATCACCCTAATCCCAACTGTTCGCTAGCGAACAGTTGAACCCCAAAACCACACCTGTCCATTCCAAAAAAATTTTTTAAAAAAATCCCCTCTCCTATTGAATTTCATTTTTGCTTTATTTATAATCCTTTTTCAGAGCGTTTGAGAGTTAACAATTTGGAAAGACCTTGCGGGTTTCATTAAATCGGAGAGTTGAGAAAGCTGCAAGTGATGGAGGTAATTTGATGAACAACATTTTTGATTCTGGGAAAATCAAAGTTATTATCGAAAAAAACAAACCCGAAAAAAAACACACCATTATGATCGTCGATGATGAGGAAGCCCACCTCTTATCGATGAAATCAATGCTTGCTGATGACTACTTTATTATCACAGCCGGGAATGGCATCGAAGCACTCGAAATTATTAAAGGAATAGAGCAGCCCCAAAACATCAAACTGATTATCTGCGACCAACGCATGCCGCGACTCACCGGAATTGAGCTTTTAAAAAAACTAAAAGACATCATCCCCTACACCATCCGCATTATTCTTACTGCATTTGTTGAAACCGACATCGATGAAGAAGCTGTAAAAACCGCCCAAATCCACCAAGTAATCACTAAGCCCTTCGAACCCGAAAACCTGAAAGAAAAAATCAAAATTGCCATTCAAACCGCTGATACCCAGCAACCGAAAAACTGAAGAAAACACAATAATCACACCAACCCTGTAACTGTTCAAATGTAAACAATTGCTTTACTCAGCGGGGAACTACTTCCTAATTTTTAGACCATCCCTTTTCACCTGACATCGTGCATTGAAAAATTCCGAAACCAGCTTAATAATTCAACTACCTTGAGAGGTTTTTTTACCGGTATGCCTTTCAAAAAATTTTTTTTTCGGATGATTCACCCATCGATTTGGCATCAACTTTGCATAATGTTTCGTGTGAAAAACAAAAACGAGGTGATTCAAATATGAACGCTGTAAGAAAAATGACTTATCTCCATGCGGATGCTCCGGCGACATCCCCAAAAGCGGATATTCAACAAAGTATTGAACCGCTAACATCATCAAGGATAGTATTAGCGCTATTTTGTTTAATAATTGCCATGATAAAACCTATTGCTTCCACCATAGGCCCTGACACAATTTCCATCATGCCCCTCATGATTCTATTTTTGTTCACTGTTTATCCATTGTATTTTGTGTGGTTGAGAGCAAAGAAATTTTCATTTGAGCGGTCCATGATTATGAAATTCTACGCATCAAGAAATATGGCTGAGTTAAATCAAGAACAAAAATCCCCCACGCATTCCAAAGTTACCATATGGTTCAAAAATGCAATCAAGCCATTTAGACTTATAAATTCAAAAACTAGAAACCAAATATATTTCCAGTTAAACCAAAATCCCTCCGAACCCGGTATCCCCCTGCGAATTCTTACTGCCGGGATCGCCCACGAAATCAATAACCCATTAAATTATGTCAAGACCAGTACCTATAACTTAAAGCGAGACCTGGAAAAATTCAAAGATTTCCTATTTGATCTGGCAGGGGAAGACACCGGAAAAGAAATTATGGATGCATTTAATAATAGGTTTTACTCATTATTCAACCATGTGAATACAATCGAAGAAGGAACCCAGCGGATACAGGGAATCATAAGTAATTTGAATTCCTTTTCCAGGGGGAACCCTTCCGGCATCGCCCCTGTAAACTTACAAGAGGGGATAGAAGCAACCTTGAACATGGTAAAAACCATCTTCAAACAACATGTTGATTTTGTGACCGATTATAAAACTGACCTCCAAATCGAAGGAAACGAAAACCAGCTCAAGCAAGTTTTTATAAACATCATCATCAATGCCTGCCATGCCATCATGGAAAAGCAAAATAAATCCGGGGATACCACAAAGGGAAAACTAATAATTCAAACCTTGAAAGAACGCGATTATGCTGCGGTGAGTTTCCGTGATAACGGCATTGGAATGCCTGAGGAAGTCAAGCGCAGAATGTTTGAACCTTTTTTTACTACCAAAGCCAATAATAACGGCACAGGCCTGGGGCTCTCGATCTCGTCCGAAATTGTTCAGAAATATGGCGGACATATCGAAGTAAAATCGAAACAAGGCGAAGGCACCGCCATAATCATTTATTTCCCTCTTACAAAGGGACAAAAATCAATAGTTAAAGAGAAAAGTATTAAGGAACATATACTATGTTAAAAGAACCTACAAACTCCTTTTGTTTGTTTTTACTAATGTTAAAAATGAAAAAAAAGGAGAAGAACTATGAATCACAAACGCCCGCTAAACATGATTCGAATCGATCATGTAAAACTCTTGTTGGTTATTCTTTTAATGTGTTCAGCCTTATATGGCCAGGAGGACAATATCCGGTTTAAGCGTATCTCTATTGAGCAAGGTTTGTCAGAAGTCTCTGTTAATTGCATTTTACATGATAAAAAAAAATTTATGTGGTTTGGAACACAAGATGGATTAAATCGTTATGATGGATATGAATTTAAAATTTTTAAAAATATCCCGAATAAATCGGAAACAATATCTGACAATTTTATATTGGCATTATTTGAAGATGATGATGGTAAAATTTGGATAGGAACAGATAATGGCGGACTTAGTATTTTTGACCCTCTAAAAAACAATTTCTCTCTATATCCATTAGATATAGAAAGAGAATTAAATCATAATGGCATTCGATGTATTTTTAAAGATCATGAGAAATGTTTGTGGATAGGAACATATGGAAGTGGATTATATAGAATTATTCGAAAATTTAACTGTAAAGATAGTATTATGCACTATTCTATGAAAAATAATGAAAATAGTATTAATTCTGATTTTATTACTTCTATATGTGAACTCCGCGATGACCTTTTGGCTATAGGGACTCGTGGTGGAGGATTGAATATATTTAATCTTACTAATAATACTTTCGTGCATTTAAGACACTTAGACAATGAAAATAGTTTATGTAATAATAATATTAATATTATCTACAAAGATAGTTCTAATTATCTTTGGATCGGGACCGATGATGGTTTAGATTTGTATAATTATGAAAAAAACTTATTTATAGACTATGACAAAAAAGAAAAGCAATTAATTCATAATAAAGTGAAGTCAATTTTTGAGGATCAACAAAAAAGGTTGTGGATTGGGACAGAAGTAGGATTAAATTTACTTGATAGAGCAAATAGTAAATTTCTTTATTTTAAATATGACGATGCAGATATGCATAGTTTGATTCATAATGATGTTTTGTCAATCGTAGAAGACGATTCTGGAATTCTCTGGATTGGCACTGGAGGTGGCATAAGTCTTTACTATCCACGAACTGAGCAATTTAAAATGTATCGTAAAAAAGCAGATAAATCAAATAGTTTAATCTACAATGATATATGGGCTATTTGTGAAGATCGATATGGAGATTTCTGGATTGGCACATTTGGCAAAGGAGTCGATCAATACAATAGAAAGGATAACAAATTTAAAAATTATTCTACAAATGATTTAACTTTAAATAATAATGATGTAAGAGCTATTTTTGAAGATGAATCAGGAGAGATATGGATCGGTACTTATGGAGGAGGTATCCTTAAGCTCGACCGAAAAAATAAAAGATTTATTAGTTTTAAAGATTTAATCAATACTAACAGTATGATTGATAACTATGTAATGTGTATTCATGAAGATAGTGAAAGAATTTTGTGGATAGGTACTTATTACGGAGGTCTGTATGAAATTGATCAGAATCGAAAAACTGTCACTAATTATTATCACAAAAAAAATGGAAAAAATAAAAATGAAACATTGAATCATAATATAGTACGGACAATTTTTAAAGATAGCCATGGTACAATTTGGATTGGGACTAATGGAGGATTAAATAAATTTAGCAGAGAGACAAAGAAATTTTTTTCTTATCATCACAACGATTTAAGCCCTAATAGCTTAAGTCATAATCGAGTGCGATGTATACACGAAGACAAAAATAAGACATTATGGATAGGTACTTTGGGGGGAGGCCTTAATAAAATGTTCGACAGCAACGCAGGATTATTCAAATCTTATAATGAAAAAGATGGCCTTCCTAATAATATTATTTATGCTATTGTTGAAGATGATACTGGCGCTCTATGGTTAAGCACAAATAAGGGTATATCAAAATTTGATCCAAAAAATGACCAATTCAGTAATTTTGATGAGGATGATGGACTTCAGAGTAATGAATTTAATGCCGGCGCCTATTATAGAAATAACAAGACGGGCGAAATATTTTTTGGTGGCATAAATGGTTTTAATTCGTTCTTTCCAAAGGATATCTCTGCGGATAAATATATACCTTCTGTCGTTATAACTGGGTTTCTAATTTCAAATAAATATGTTGGCCCAGGAAATAACGATTATATATCATTATTGAAAAAACCTATTGTAGAGACAAAATTTATAAAACTTTCTTATCAGAATAACTTTTTCTCTTTCGAATTTGCCGCCCTCCATTATGCCAGCCCAATGAAAAACCGTTACCAATATAAAATGGAGGGGTTTGACAAAGAATGGATTGAAACCGATGCAAAGAACCGAAGGGCCACCTATACCAATTTACCGGCTGGCGATTATGTGTTTAAGGTCAAAGGAAGCAACAAGGATGGTATTTGGAATAAAAAAGAAACTTCAATCAAAATAAGAATACTTCCGCCCTGGTGGGCAACATGGTGGGCATACACTTTTTATATATTTATAATAATGCTGTTAATATCTTGGGGGATATGGTTACACTTTAAAAAATTAAATATTGAACATTCCCTAAATGAGCAACTTAAGCGCAATGATAAAATCAAAGACGAATTTCTGTCAAATACTTCTCATGAACTTCGAACTCCTTTAAATGGAATTATCGGGATAGCTGAATCATTGCTAAATGGTGCCACTGGTCCACTCTCTCCTGAAACTAAAGATAATCTTTCTATGATTTATTCAAGTGGGAAACGCCTTGCTTATTTAGTAAATGATATCCTCGATTTTGCAAGTTTAAAAAATAATAATTTAAAACTTCAAAAAAAAACCGTTGATTTGCGAACGCTAACCGATATAGTCATTCGAATTACTTCCCCTCTTAGATATATGAAAAAAATAGAATTAAAAAATAATATAGGAACTGATTTCCCTTTTGTTGATGCGGATGAAAATAGACTTCAACAAATTCTATGCAACTTAATAGGGAACGCAATAAAATTTACCGAAATAGGCACAGTTCAAATTGACGTTATCACGAAAGACTTTATGGCATATGTTACAGTATCCGATACAGGTATTGGTATTCCAGAAGATAAATATGAATTTATATTCCAAGGCTTTTCTCAAATTGAAAGTTCAGCCACTAGAACCCATGAAGGCACAGGCATTGGTCTTTCTATAACTAAAAAATTGGTTGAACTTCATGGAGGGAAAATATTTGTAGATTCGCAAGTAGGACAATGGTCTAAATTTACTTTTAGTATCCCTTTATCAGATAAATTAATCGCGAAACAATCAATATACGAAGCAAATGCAAAATTTATCCCCCTTGATGAATGTCTTTTAGAATTTTCTGTCTATAGAGAACAAAAAAATATAGAAGACAACCCAAAAACAGGCGAATATCATATTTTGGTTGTGGATGATGATCCACTTAATCGAAGGGTAGTGCGAAACATTTTTCATTTGGAAAAAATCGATGTGACAGAAGCTTCTTCTGGAGATGAAGCATTGAGAATTATTAAAAATGATAGTTCTATTGACCTGGTACTCCTTGACATTATGATGCCTAGATTATCGGGGTATGATGTATGCAAAAAAATACGTGAGCAATGGTCCTCAATCGAGCTTCCGATTTTATTTCTCACCGCAAAGGGACAGGAAACCGATATGGTACAGGCGTTTTCAATAAGAGCAAATGATTTTATTACAAAGCCTATAGTAAAAGGAGAATTATTGGCTCGCGTTTATAACTGCTTGCATTTAAAAAACACCCAGCATCAACTTTTTCAATCTTTTAATATGGCTAGTATCGCTACCTTAACAGCAGGGCTGTCCGATAGGCTTAACAATTTCACTTCCCCTATGAAAATTAGTGCATATAATCTTAATCGTGACTTGAAAAGATTTATTGATTTCTTTTTTAATGCTGCTGCTAACGATGTAGATAAGGATAGGTGCGATTTAGTTAATAAACAATTCGAAATATTACTTATACATACAAAAATTATTGATGAAGAAATCAATAAAATTACATCAATTTTAAAAATGCTAAACATATATTCCAGTCAAAATCAAGATCAAATGCAACGCTCAAAACTGCTTGAATACTTAAAAAACTCAATTAATTTGGTAAAGCTTTCATACATAGATCAAGTGGATTTTATTACCAACTTTCAGGCTGATTATGAAATTTTGTGTTTACCGGAAGAATTCGAACAAGTATTCAGGTATATTTTGATGAATGCTTGCCAGGCAATAAAGGAAAAACAAAAAAAAAGTATGAATATTTCAAAAGGAACATTAACTATTAAGACCCTGGTAGAAAACAATCGATTCGTTATTAATTTCCAGGATACGGGTGTCGGAATGACAGATGAGGTAAAGCGAAGAGCCTTCGATTTATTTTTTACAACAAGGCCAGAAGGAGAAGGCACAGGCCTGGGTTTATATATATCTTATAGTATTCTCAGGAAATACGGTGGGAAAATAAATTTGAACTCAAAATTAGGATTAGGTACACTAATCGAGATATGTCTACCCCTGGAGCGAAATGAAATAGCAATCTCAAATAAGGAGTTATAAAAAATGATTATCTATTCTGAAAGAAGATTACAGTGTGTATTACAACATTGCACAAACGATCGAAAATTTAAAAAATGTTTGTCATGGTTGTTAACTGTTTTATTAATTTCTTTGCCAACCTATATTTATACTCAAAAAGACAATATGCGCTTTATTCGGATATCAAAAGAACAGGGGCTTCCACAAGTCACGATAAATTGTATACTTCAAGATAGAAAAGGATTTATGTGGTTTGGAACTCAAGAAGGGTTAGTTCGATACGATGGCTATGATTTTGTCTGTTACAAACATGATCCGGCTGACCCAAAAACTATAACTGATAGTTATATATGGTGCATTCTTGAGGATAAATCGGGTATCCTTTGGATTGGTACAAACGATGGTGGACTGAATTCCTTCGACCCGATATCAGAACAATTTAATTCCTATCAATGTAAAAATGATTCAAAAAGCTTGAGCCATAATTATGTTAGATGTATTTTTGAAGACCATAAGGGGTTCCTTTGGATAGGTACCTTTGGCGGGGGATTGAACAAATTTGATATAAAAAATAATTCCTTTACACGATTCCAAAAACAACCCAATGGTTTGAGTAGTAATATTACTTGCATTTATGAAGATCAATTTGGTATACTTTGGATTGGAACTAACGACAGCGGACTTTTTCAATATGATCCAAAAGCCGATAGTTTCCTCTCATTTAAATATAATTCAAAATATCCAAATAGTTTAGGAAACGATAATGTTTCATGCATCTTAGAAGATCAAGCTGGATTGCTTTGGGTAGGTACCCAGGGTGGGGGATTATTTAAATGGGATAGAAATAAAAAACTTTTTGAAAATTATTCTACAAGTAATAATAAGTTGAGTAATAATTATATTTTATGCCTTTATGAAGATCGCTATGGGAAAATTTGGATTGGCACTGATGGAGGTGGTATTAATATATTAGACCGAAAAGATAAAACATTTATTAGTTGTAAAAATACCCCATGTAGTAACTATAGCCTAAGTAATAATGTTGTTATGTCTATATTTGAAGATAGATCTGGCCTGATGTGGATCGGTACTTATTCTAATGGTTTGAACAAATACAATCCAATGAGTAATAAATTTCTTTTATATCAAAACAATACCTCAAAAGGCGATAACTTGATAAGCAACGATATTAGAGCAATATATGAAGACAAGACAGGTTCACTATGGATTGGCACTTATGGCGGTGGTATTAATAAATTTAACCCCAATAATAATGAATATATAAACTATTCTACAGCTACAAGTAATTTAAGCCATGATGATGTCAGATGTATTATTGAAGATAATGATGGAAAGCTCTGGATCGGAACCAGGGGGGGGGGGTTAAATAAAATGATCGACCCTAAAAAAAAGATATTTAAGCCCTTCATGCGTAACAAAGATAATAATAATTGCTTAAGCAATAACTATATCAGGACAATCTTAAAGGACAAAATGGGATACCTTTGGGTGGGAACGGAAGGTGGAGGAATCAACAGGTTTGATACAAAGAAAGAGAAGTTTGAATGTTATACGGTAAAAAAAAATAATTTAAGTAATGATATCATATTCTCTATTTATGAAGACAATTTCGGGATTCTTTGGGTTGGCACCAGGGTTGGCGGTTTAAACAAATTAGAGCCCGGCAAAAAAAAGTTTGAATCTTTTTCAAAAACAGAGGGGTTAAGCCATAACTTTGTTCTATCCATTTGTGAGGACAAATCTGGAACTCTTTGGATCGGAACTTATGGCGGTGGCCTAAATAAAATGATTGATCGAAAAAAAGGAAATTTTAAATCCTACTCTGAAATCGATGGCCTTCCAAATAATGTAGTTTATGGAATACTAGAAGATGAAGTAGGAAATCTTTGGCTAAGTACCAATAAGGGTATATCAAAATTCGACCCAAGGATTGAAATTTTTAAAAATTTTGACGTTGATGATGGCCTCCAAAATGATGAATTCAATGCCGGCGCATATTTTAAAAGTAAAGAAACAGGAGAAATGTTTTTTGGCGGTATTAATGGATTAAACATCTTCTTGCCAAATAGAATAGCAGACGATTTTAATTTCCCTACTGTTGTTTTCACAAATTTTTTGATTGCATATGAATCTATGAGGCCCAAGTGGAAAAATAAAAACTCACCCCTAATACAATCGATTACTTATACCAGAGAAATAACACTGGACTACAATCAAAATTTCTTTTCTTTTGAGTTTGCTGCCCTTCATTATGCCAGTCCCAGAAAAAATCGCTACCAATATAAAATGGAAGGGTGGGACAAAGAGTGGTTTAAAACCGAAGCCAAGAACCGAAGGGCCACCTATACCAATTTACCGCCTGGGGATTATGTCTTTAAGGTGAATGGAAGTAATAAGGATGGTATTTGGACCGAAAAAGAGACTTCTATTAAAATTTCAATTCTTCCACATCCTGGGAAAACTTGGTGGGCATATACTCTATACTTATTAGCATTTGGTGTAATTGTGTTTTTAATAATGGCAGCATCGTCTAGGCAAATTCTAAAACGAAGAGTGGAAAAGAGAACAATAGAACTGAATAAACAAAAACATTTTTTAGAAAAAATTAATCTAATAGTAAGCGCCATTAATTCTGAGATGGAATTTGCCTCACTTCTTTATACTATCTTAAGGGAAGCAAAATCAGTCAAAGGAATAGAAAAAGCTTCAGCCCTGGTAATGAACCCTGATACAAAACTATTCGCTTTTAAAGCGAGCGATGGTTGGAAAATGAAAGAACTCGAGAATATAATTATGACTCCTGATGAAGTAGAAGAACGATATATTAATAAATCCAGGGAAATTTATAAAGACATTTTTATCGCAAAAGATGTTCATGATCGCCCTTTTGCTGAAAAAATTCAACACTTGGATATCCCGAAAGCAATTTTGATTATGCGCATGCGATGTAACGGTAAATATGAAGCTTATTTCATTTTTGAAAATATGAACGACGAAAATGCTTTTGACGATGAAGACGACCTACTACTTTTAAAAAACCTGAAGGAACATTTTGTCGCTGCCTTCCAAAAAACAAGGCTTATTTACCAGTTAAAAAGCACTCAAATCCAATTAATACACTCCGAAAAGATGAGAGCTTTGGGCGATCTGGTCGCAAATATTGCACATGAGATTAACAACCCTGTCAGTAACACCATTATTTCTATTTATAACCTCCGACGCGACATTGAAAAATTTAAAACATATTTATTTGAATTAGCTGAAGATGAGGCTGATAAGGAAATATTAACCGCCTTTGATGAAAAATTCAGCACTCTTTTTAACCATCTTCATAGCATTGCGGATGGAACCACTCGTATCGGTAAAATCGTCAGTGATCTAAGAACCTTTTCTCGCAAAGAAAAAGATGAAACAAAACCGATAAAAATCCTTACAGGATTACTATCTACAATAAACCTGGTTAAAACTCAATATAAAGATAAGGTGGAATTTAGCACTGATTTCCAGGATGATTTTTTAGTAGCAGGGAATGCAGCCGAACTTAACCAGGTCTTTATGAATATTGTTAAAAACGCATGCCAGGCCATCATTGAAAAGCAAAAGGTTAGCCATGATAATACAAACGGGAACTTAACTATCAAGGCATTTACTCAAAACGATTCAGCAGTAATCAGTTTCCAGGATAACGGTATTGGCATGCCGGAAAATGTCCGAAAAAAAATGTTTGAACCATTTTACACAACAAAATCAAGCGATGAAGGTACAGGGCTTGGTCTCTCTGTTTCGTATGAAATAATCAAAAAGCACCATGGACATTTTGAAGTCGAATCGGAAGAAGGAAAAGGAACCAACATCACAATAATCCTGCCAAAAGCAAAAATTATAACAGAAAAATCTAATGGGAGATAGACTAATGTTTGTAAAAATGGTAACGGCACAATATAAAAACAAAAATAAAATAAACTAAAGGAGATATACCGATGAGTATTTTTAAAAAACAACCTGCAAAAAAAGAAACAAAAGAAAAGGTCATTGGGATTGAAAAAAAAAACACCATCATGATTGTCGATGACGATGAAAACCATTTAAAATCATTAGAATTACTTCTTGCTGAAGCCTATCACATTATTACGTCTAAGAATGGCCAGGAAGCGCTTGACAATATTAAAGAATTGGAATACCCAGGAAAAATCAGCGTTATTATCACCGACCAACGCATGCCTAAGCTTACCGGAACTCAATTATTTGAAGAAATAAGCAGAATCATTCCTGACACCAGTCGCGTACTCATTACTGCTTTTAAAGATGCCCCAACCATAATTTACCCCTATGAATTAGTTATGAAACCTTTTAACCCAGAAGACTTTATAACCATTGTTAAAAGAGCTGTCGAAGATTATGAATGCCGACAACAGGAAATCGAAGAGAAACATATTCTTAAAAAAAAGGTGAATGAGCTTTCAAAGGATTTACAGCAGTCTTATGTTCGAACATGGGCAAGTTTACGGTAAATTGATCGATGCGTTGCTTAGTGAATCGGAACAGTTAAGCTGCCCACGGAAACCCCATAGGATGTAAAGAAAGTGATTTTTCACATTTTGTTATTACCTGTTGTCTATTGTATTACTTTGTGGGCAACTTAACTATTTGAAGGTACCCCCGGATAAAACGGATTTAAAATTGAGATACTGAGTTAAAGCCAATTGAAGGAGAAAAGTATGGGTTTATTTGACAAAAAAAAATTGGAAATATTGAGAAACAAAGAAATAGCTCATAGACACACCATCATGATCGTCGATGACGAAGAAGCTCATCTACGTTCGATGGAATCTATGCTCTCGGAAGACTATCGTATTATTACTGCCGCGGATGGCCAACAGGCCCTGGATATAATAAATGAAATGGATCAGCCCGAAAGCATCAGCCTTATCATCTCCGACCAAAGGATGCCGGGGCTTTCTGGCATTGAACTTTTTGAAAAATTGCTTCTTATAATACCCAATACCATTCGCATGATTCTTACGGCCTTTACTGATGTGCCTGTCATTATCGATTCCATTAACAAAGCCAAAATCTATGAATTTATACTAAAGCCATTCGAACCCGAAGACTTAATTCTTAGGGTGAAGCGAGCCATCGAAGCTTTTGATAGCCAGCAAGAATTGGATGATTACCGCCAAAACCTTGAAAAGAAAGTGAATGAAGAGGTTAGCAAGAATTTTATATTTTTCTCCACCATTGCACACGATTTGAGAAATGTAATCGGGGGTTTGGGTTTTATCGATTTTCTCCACGAAAACTACCACAACATCACCGAAGATAAAAAAATCGACTACATCGCACGAACTTATGACACCAAAAACCGCATCGTTAGTTTCATGGAAAAATTCCTGGAATGGGCTGCTAAACAATTCGAATACAGACCCGGTAAAATAGAAATCCGGTCACTGGTGCAGGAGTGTTTCGGCCTGCTGGAAGAAAAAGCAAAAAACAAGAATATTACATTGCTTTCGGAAATTCCCCCGGACACGGTTGCTTTTGCCGACAGGAATATGATTCTATCCGTTTTACAAACCCTCATGCACAACAGTCTAAAG
>Ga0209593_10000692_pt1 | contig 15117 bp, 12 predicted proteins | sample PPLLaktember2015_3_FD_187260 | JGI IMG/M metagenome (GOLD analysis project Ga0209593, IMG submission 187260) | Freshwater sediment microbial communities from Prairie Pothole Lake near Jamestown, North Dakota, USA - PPLs Lake P7 Core (6) Depth... | ecosystem: Environmental > Aquatic > Freshwater...
TTCATGTCCGTCAAAAATAATTGAATCTCCCGAAATTCCTTTGAATGTAGAAAGGGGGCGGTGCTTTTCGTGCATCGACAGTGAAATATTGTCATTGCCAGGCACTAAGTGTTATAGTGACCGAGTTTGGCATTGTGGGGAAGCCGATATTGGTTGAGCTGCCCCCCTGGTCGTCGTAGGGGAATCCGTAGACTAAGCTGTTAATGCTGACTCCTTTAGTGGGATTGTTGCTGATGTTCTCATGGAGGAACTTCGCGTAGAGGTTCGATGTGGAACACGGTGCATAATATCTGTATGGAGGGGTCAATGAGGTTTGGGAAGTACCGTTATCTGTATAGGAATTAGGGGGGGGTGTAACATTGTTTGGAATCATTGCAACCAAAACGTTTTCTTGCCCAGGAATGGTGCCGCGATAGATTTTGAAAGAACTCATGACACCAGGGGGCTCCGGTTTCCACTGCAGGGACACACTATTGTTAGTTTCACCATCCACATCTACCTTCCATTCAAAACTGGTGGTCGATTCATTTTTTTCAGCATCAAGAGAGGTCATAACGTAGTAGTATGTATTCTTTTTCAAACTACCACCCGTAGTCGGAGTCGCCGAAGTAAATATGGGGAAATTGGCCCAACTGGTGGGTACCCCACTCGTGGCTATGCCTCGATTCAAAGCAGAGACAATAGGATTCTCAATGTCTTTTATATTAACATCTATAGCTTCGGGATCCTGGTAGGATGCAAACACCCCATCACAGCCAAAGACCATTTGCGAGGGGGATTCCGATTTAGAGGGCAGCCAGTTCGGTGCAGGCGGATATTTGGGATTTTTCATATTATCCTTGAAGAACGGTTGATAGACATTTACTACTTTTTTGTCATCCGAACCTCCATGTCCTTTTAGTTGCAGCACGGTATAAGGCGTATTGGGCGCCCACGATGGTTTATAATCAGCTATGGTATATCCACTCCAGGTCGTGGACGTACTATTCAAGGTAATCTTAAAAGGCTTCTCCTTCGTATAGTGTTTGAAAAATTCCTGGATGGCATCATCAAAATAATTTCTAAGCGGTGAAGAAATACCTTGATTTGCATCGGACAAGAGGACATCCTGGGGGGCCACAAGCCGATACTGAGTGCCATTGATGTTACCCCTTGTGCAGCACTCCAAAAAACAGTGTCCTGGCGCGTCTTTCTTAAAGTCGGGATAGTTCTGAAACAAACAGAAGAATCTATTGCGGTTCAAAGGCATACCGACACCGTTTTGTGCAGGAAATCCCGGTGGGGGATCGGAATTGAGCGTAAAAGGAAAGCCGATTTGATCGACCTGGGAGATATCTATATCAAGACCATTGTTGTTGAATGTGAACTCCATCAATCCAAAAACATCTGTGGGATACGTGGTTGATGTCGGTACCGCAACGCTGCCATTGGTAAGCAACTGTATCATACTTCCTACCGAGATGACAATAATACCGGCAGTGATGTGCGCGTTTGTCAATTGGATATTGAACGATAGCATTTCCGAACAAACCTTGGAAGGTTGAGACGATGGTTGAAACAGAGTTACCAGTGGCAGTACACCGCTTGACGGAACTTCGAAATAATCTGATCCGTTAAAATAGACGTTAGAACCTATGGGGATTGATGTTCCAGCACTATTCGTATATGCGAAATCTGTGATCATACCAAAGATTGCCGCGTACACACCCTTGTTAGCCACCTCTGCCGGGGCATTGAAGATAAAACATGGATTGACATTTGCTGTACTCATTTTTATTTTCTCCTTATATTATTATTTGTATTATCAATAGTTTTTCCCGGGAAAAACTTTCAAAACCCATCCGTTAAACCTAACCGCACACGCCCTTACGCAGTGTACTAGATTGCTTGAGGTTTTCTTCATCAAAAACTAATGGCAATTTCATTGGCAACATGATTCTTCATTTTGTTTATTTTTCGACTTCTCCCGTTTTCTTCGCAGTTCTTTGCCAAGAAGAATTCCCTTTTCAATGGCAGGTATCCATTCAGGATTGTACCTTGCCCTTAAGTAGGCATATTGGGGCGAATAACCGTATTTGACCAGGTTGGCGGCATGGCACATCGCCAATTCAAAACGCCGGTCGCTGATTTGTTCATTGTGCCGGCGAATATAGACCAAATACCCGGGGTAGTGTGCAAAAGTCGTCAACTCCAACAACTGGTAAAACAGGTCGAAATCCTCATCGAGATTTAATGAGATATCATGAAGATTGGTTTTCATCACCAGGTCGCGTCGGGCGACCCAGGTATCCGCACGTAATCCCCTGGTACGCAGCCATTTATCGATATCCCAAGGAGAGACCGCATGCTGGTTTTGCAGCACACGCCCCTCCACATCCACTAAGACATTGTCGGTATAAACCAATCCGATTTCAGGGTGGTCTTCCAGGTAATGGACACAAGTTTTCACAAAATCATGATGAAAAAAGTCATCGCTGTCGAGTATTGCAACATAACGCGAAGCTCCCGATGTCATCAAGAGAGCCCTGTTTTTTGCGTAAGGAGTGCCCATGTTTTGACCGATGCATTCATAACGTATGGAATCGCCATATTCTTTAAGGATATCGAGAGTTTCATCCGTGGAACCGTCATCCGCCACCACCACCTCGATGTTTGGATAAGTTTGGCCTATTGCCGAGCTAATACATTGGCGGATAAAGCGTCCCCGGTTGAAACAGGTGATGGCTATACTGACCAATGGTTTCGCTTCACGTTGGTCCATGGTGACATTTCCAGGTTTGCCGTTTTTGGGTTTTTCACTCTTTATCATAATGTTTTCAAGTTTCTTGATATTTTTTTCGATATCACACAGCGAGGATACCCGGACCCGGCCGGCACTTCCCAGGCGGCGCCGCAGTTCCGGGTTAATGCACAGGTTCTCAAGGGCAGAAGATATGGCTTCTATATCCCCGGGAGGGGTTAATAATCCTTCTTTTTCATGCCTCACATAATAGGGGGCTGAAAGCAGGTCCGAGGTGACAATAGGCAGCTCGAAAGCCATTGCCTCCAGGATCGCAGTGGGTATCCCATCTCCATCGCCATCAGCGGACCTGATGCAAGGCAGGCAAAAAATATCGGTTACCGAATAAAGCACCCTGGTTTCGGCTTCCGACACGACACCCAGGAATTTGATTTGGGAATTTTGCCCCGCTTCTCCCCGCAAACGATTTTCCAGCGGACCGTTTCCAACCACACAGAGTTCAACATCAGCCTGCCGGGTGCACAATCGATTAAATGCCCGAACCAATTCAACCAGGCCTTTTTTTTCCACGAAACGGGCAATGGCTAAAATAATGATCCTATCTTTATCGTTGTATCGACGAGGACCGGGTAAGCGATAAAGGTTCATATCCAATGAATTGGGAATGATTACAATCTTTTCCGGGTCCGCGCCCAACCGGTTAACCAGCCAGTCACACATAAACCGGTCTTCCACCACGATGGCTGCGCAGAGCACATCCAGGGAAAGATTCCTGTACAAGTCGGAGTTCGCAGTTTTAAAAATATCATGCCCACTGTAGGCGGTGAGACTAAAGGGCACCTTTAAGTCATTGGCAGCGGTATGGGCAGCCAGGTGAGCTGCTTGCATCAAGCTGCCGTGAAAATGTTCGATGCCGTCGCTGCGGGCCGCCTTCGCCAGACCCGCACAACTGTGAAAAAATTCTATTTCCCGGATTTCCAGCCGGGGATCCAGGGGTTCAGGGACCAGCGGATCATGATGCCGACGGCGAGTGTATACAAACACCTGGTGGCCTGCTTTGCACAACTGCAATATCTCACGCCGGATGAACGTTTCGGATAACGGGGGAAAATCAGTCAAGACATAACCGATTCTCATGAAAACCCTCCCTCTTTGCTCAATGTCCGGTAAAAATAGCAGTCAATCGGTTCTACCAGCTCTTCCAGTGTATGGGGATAAGTGGGTTGTAAGCCGAAAAAGCGGTCCACGCCGGTTTTTCCATCTCCCATGTGGTTCCAGGTATTATAACCATGACGTACCAGCATATACAACCCCGGTGCATTTACCCCTAAAATAGTGGGCCGAAGGTCCTGGATAAAAAAAGAATCTACCCCGCTGGGTACATCACGGAAAGGGCCCTCTTCCCAGAGGTCACGGTAAAAACAAAAGGTGCCGCCGGCGGCCCACCCTTCACCGGAAAGATGCAGGCTCATTCCAGGTAAAAGCAGTACCGGGAAATTCCTCCACGCTGCCAGGTTTCTCCCTGGCGGAGCACCGGTTAGGGTGTTTACCGCTTTCTCTAAAAAAACGGGGTGATAATAATCATCGTCGTCCCATTTCTGGATAATGGTTCCTTGGGCATGACGGATGCCGATGTTTAACTTTTCACCCAATGAGGTGCGTCGGTCTAATCGTAAATACCGCACCCGGAATAAACCGGAACATAACTCTTGCACCGGTGTTTCACTATCATCCACCACGATCAATTCGGATGATTCATAGGTTTGCCGTAAAAAACAAAGAATTGCCTGGCGCAGGAAGTGGGGACGGTTATAAGTAGGCATAATGCAGGAGACCAGCGGGCAGGTTTGTGCGGATGAAGGTAAAGAAAATTCGGCTTCAGAAGTAGAATTGATGAGGTTACCGAACATCAACGTCCGGATTTTATTAAAGGGCACCGGCTTCCACCTGGAGTCATAGGTAAACTTGGGGCTGGTATTTTTATCGTGGACCAGGGCGACATATAATTCGATATGATGGTGGGGCGCTATTTTTTTGGGATTCTGCGACCAAACAAACCCGGAATCTTCCCCGATATTAAGCTCTTGGAATGGATTTCGCTCCCAGAAGGCCCGGGTATAACACAAGCTCCCTCCCAGGACCCAGGTTTTTTGGTTATCCGGGTAAATGTACTGCCAGGCTTTTTCCTGCTGCGGGCTGCAAAAATAGGGTTTGGTCAGCCCGGTGATGTCGGCTTTTTCCCTCAGCAAATGTTCCGACTGGCAGCGAATCCACCCCGGTGCCATCCAGTCGTCGTCATCCCAATGGATAATGATTTCTCCTTTGGCAATGCGGCAGGCCTGGTTCCGTTTGTACCCGATGCTGCTGCCGGCGGTAACCTGTAATAACCGTATGCGCTTATCACCGTCTAAATTGGCGGGGAGGTCGCGTTGTTCATCGTACACGATAACCAGTTCACGGTTGGGATAATCCTGGCAGCGGAAATATTCCACCGCTTGCGCCGCAAAGGGGGCCCGGTCTTTGGTGGGCATTATACAACTCACCAGGGGAACGGGATTCCCGCCCTCCCTCCCAGGAACCTGGGGCAATGCAGTAGGGAGGTTATTCATCAGCGCGTTCATCTTCACCTATCCATTTGACATGGTTTTCAAAATTAATTTTAAACTCTCCCACCGCTGGTTCATATAATACCAAATCGACACGCTTTAGTCCGTTTAACGGTAATTCGGTAACCCCATGGGATAGGATTTCCTCATCCAGGACTTCACCTGCATCGACCCTTCCCCCTGGGACAATTACGATGCAAAGGGTCGGCTCAAATTGAAAAATGGCCCGCTGCATGGGTATCAGGTCATGCCATTTGGCTAATAAGCTGCCGGATCGATGACAGCATATATCCATTGCGCCCCTGTTTAATGAATTTAATATTTGTATTTCACCTTCCCGGGTAGCCGGCCCTCCATAGTTCAGCGAATGGGGAGCCCCCGGCTCAGACCTGGTCACATGATAGAGAAAACCCGGTGAGACAGGATATCGGGGAGAATGAATTCCACCCGGATCTAAAATGGAAATTTCCAACCTGTCTGTATATGTAATAGTATTGGAACCTTCCTGTCCACTGAATTCGATGACCTGCCAGGCAATTAGCCTCCTGTTAAAATCCGGGTTTACTTGCTTTTGGTAAATTACAAGCTGTGCTTGACCCATCTCTCCGGTTTTGTTGATAAAATTTAAATTAATGCTCATTTTTTGGCTCCTTATTATAGGCAGAGTATTGTCTAAGTTTTATTAAAAATTTTTTTAAAACTTCGCTATTCAATGTTTTTTTAATTGGGTCTTTTTTTTGAAGTAATGTCAAAAGTTTCCTAAAAAAATCCTTCATAACGGGGGTATAGAGGGGCTTTTCTTGCACAGCGTCGTTCTCCCTTCGTTTCATGGTAATTTTTTGGGGACTTTCGTGGAAAATTAGGAATACGGGTCGTGTGAATTTGGGAATGGCACAGCCTTTTCTACCTTTCCATGACCTCATACACGCATTCAATATAGTCTCCATTTAAAAGCCCATTCTTTCACAAAGCTTATGCACTACCCCTGGTAGAAATTACCGGTGATGAATAACTCCCGGTTTATCTCTATCCTGGGCTAAATAGGTAAATTTTATGATGAAATTCACAAAAACATTTGTAGACCGGGTTTCATGTTGACTTACTTTTACGTCTACCTGGGGACTCTGCGAGCTTTGGGGGCCATCTTCGGTTAACATGGGTTTTGGGGCGGGAGATCCCGCGGCCGCTCCTTGCGTACTGGTTTTATCAGCCACTGCATATTTATAGTTATGTTCATGATACTGGAGAGCATACTCTTGTGTTGAACCGACACCGTTTTGACCTCCATCGGAGCCGGGGGGTTTTGTTCGATTCTCCTGTGAAGCTGTTTTGATAGTTTGATTGCCGGAATTGTCGTCATTACGGTCGGGCCAGTGCCCACGCAAGAACTGGCCCCGGTAATCCGGGATATTAAAGGTATTACCTCCCTTATCACCGCCGTATATGTTCCCAATTACCGAGTATAATCCAGGATACTGGACGATATTAAGGGTCCTGCCGTCACAAAACATCCAGCCCATGGCTTCGATATTGGTAATGGGGCTGTCTCCCCCCAGGGGGGGTGAGGAGATGGAATAACCGACCTGGCCGGCAAAAGCCACCACAGTTCCTATAGGCACACTGTCCGGCAGTACATGCATGAAAGGGATCGGCGGCATTACCGGAACCCCGTATTGTTGTTCGCTCATTATGATCTTACTCCACTTTCTTGTTTAATATATCTCCATTTTCCTCTAAAATTTTCAAGGACGTGGGGACTTTAATCAACCAGGCAGGGCCGATTTGTTCACTCTCACCGGTGGTGAAGGTAATCTTTTTCAATTCGTTGATTATTTCGATATCGGAGTGGCTTTTATTAACTAATCCGGTATCGGGAGCCAATATATTCTTGCCGTCTTTTACGGTATAGGAACCCAGGGCCGGAACCAGTGCATCCTTCCCTTCCCACACCATGCCGGCAGAGAGGAAGAAAATGGTTGTTTGGCTATTTTGGGGCTGCACCGGTACTATCACCCGGGCGTAGTCAGCCTGGAGAAAGTGGCAAAAGGTCCTGTCGGAATTCATATAGCCGTACACATCAGACCGTGATTTGCCGGGGGTACTCCTTTCCAGGAATTCTTCATGGAACATGTAATACATTTCATCCCAATGGAACAACTGCTGGAAAAACTGTACGTATCTCAGCTCGCTCACCCTGATTATACCGGGTACACTACCGGGGTTATACCGGAAAAGTTCCTGGAATAAAAGTTTCATACAGCCTTTCCTCAGCTCTTCATGGATTATCCCGCGGGTGACCTGGGAACGCCGTTCATCGGCACCGCCTTGGTTATCGCCATAATAGGTCTTCAATTGAGAACGGTAATGGTTATTAATGGTATTATAGGTGTTGATCTGCCATTGGGTATAGGTTATGGGTGCCGGTTGACAAGTAATTTCGATATTAGCGGCAATATTGTCCCGGTCTGCCGGAGGTGAAGTCATGGGTGCCGAAAAATTCCCGCTCACGGCTGCCGGTACGGCTGTGGTTTCATTGTTCATGGGTTGACCGGAGATTTTTGCCCCGGTCAAAGGATAGGCGTTTCTGCCAACAATCGCTTTTAACAGCGTCGATGGGATTGAAGGAGGTACAATATAAGCGATATCCAACGTTTTCGCTTCGTAACCCACCGGTAATTGGATTAATTTTTCCTCATCTCCCCGCAGGGTGGCTGAAACCACAAGTGAAGCAGGGGGTGGCGGCTCTATCCCGGGACATATCACCGCATAATCGGCATATTTATCCGCAGAAATGTCCCTGTAAGAACGAATGCCCAACTCAGCCGGGGATTGGAGCCGGGAAACAAGCAGCTCTTCACATCGGCTTTCGGCTTTAATATAATCCGCGGCAGGATCGGTTATGATAAACTCAATCATTAAGCGATTCCCGTAATTGATCACGTAATTGGAGTACACTTTGTTTAACCAACAGTAAACACCCCTGAGATTGCCGTCACTGCCGGTATTATCAAAAATGCTGGTTACCCTGTCTTCGATTTCCTCCAGGGTGGAATGCCGGCGAATCTCGGTCACCTGCCGGTTGATACGGTTCACGGTTTTATTTAATACATCCCTGGCAAATTTTGTGATATCTTCTTTTCTTTGCCCGGGCTCGGTTACGGTCCAGGAACCGTCATAAGTGATGGCATTGGGAGAGCCATAGGTGGCTTTAAGATTCTTATAATTGGTATCGATGGTATTATCCGTAAGGGTTTTAAGGACTTCTGCGGAAAGGTCCACTTGTTTGTCGGCGGTAGCGCTCTCAGACAAGTTGGTATTAACGGTCTCATGGTCCGAGGATTCGCTGACCCGGTTCAGTTTCCGCCGCCGGGTCTCTTTCTTTTCTCCCTTGAGGACATTCTCGATATGTGCCACCTCCCCGGCTTCATACCTTACAAACTGCTGCTTTACCACCTGGAGGTCGCCGATAGCGTAAGGTATAATATGATTGTCCTCTAAAAGCGATAACGGCGGCGAAGATAAGCGGGGTACGGATACCGGTATGGAAAGGGGTGGTGATGAAGATTTTTGCATGAGAAAAAAATCTGTGGGGAGAATAATTGTTGCCTTGTACATCATTTTTAAATTTTCAATGGAGAGATTTTGACCGCCGGGCCCCACAGCCATTGAAATAATATTGGCCGTTACAATGATTCGTGTCAACTGTTCCAACAACTCCTCATCATATCCCTGGACAAATATTAAGGCAAAATAACTCTGCCAGACTCTCTCTTTTTGCTGCAAATAAGAACCGGATTGCAGCCATTCTTTTATCTGCTTGACCAGGTCTTCCAGTTTCACCCCGGGACTTTCCGCTTCCCGCGGGTAGTCTTGAGGTTCTTCGGATTCGCCGGGGACAGCTTCGGTTGTATTCGATTTTACCGGGATATTTAATGCGTTTGCAATGGCAGTGATGAAGGTGTAGAGCGTCAATTGGGAGTGATTTTTAATATAGTCGGCAATGATCTTATCCGCGGCTAATAAATACTTGATCAGGCTGCCCGGGAAATTCACATTGGCCAGGAAGGGTATGCCGCCGGCAAAATCGCCATTAATATAGTCCATGGCGAATTTTTCTTTTGCCTTTCGCGGGATGGTGGGATCGTTAAGTATATCATAGAGAAGTGTTGGCGGTGGACTGAAAACACTTTCCTGGTAGATGATGAAATTATTTTCCAGGTCGGCGGCTGTGATCCGGGGCCAGCGCCGCATGTAGATATATGGGAACAAATCGCGCCCGGGGTCTTGAGCTGTTACACTCTCCCGGCTGTCGGAAATAATAATCGCCTCATTGTCAGGTGGAAAATAGGGACCCGGTCCAGGTTCAGGTTCAGGTTCAGGTTCCGATCCGGAGGGGTAGATTGCCATATAACCTTCAAAATGGACTTCCTGCCCGGTAAGACCATACCAATAATCTCCATCAATCCAGAGTTTTTCTTCTCTCAAATAACAAGTTACTTTGCCGTAGATGTTGGCATTATCGCATTCAAAATTATCTTTTATGGAGAAAGAGATGGGAATGTTTAATCCACATTGGTCTTGTTGAAAAACATCGATCCGTTTAAAGGGAGGAGTTTGCTTTTGGTATTGAATGGTGAGAGATTTCACTCCATAGAACTCGGTTCCCGCATCATTGGCCTGGAAACAAAACTTGAAAATAAACCTTCGGTCATCGGTGCTGATTAACTTATATATTAGTTTGCTCATGATAGGACCTTCGCCGGTGGTGCTGCTTTCAAATTTCACTGTTATGGATAGTAAAGGTCCACGTTATGGCAGAATCCTCTTCAGCAGTAATATTGTTTCTTTGTATATCCGCAGCGAACGATTGATTCTCTTTTTTTATTCCCAGTTTGATCGACCCGGTTTGACCGTGAATCGTGTACTGCAGCCGGAATTCATCGGTTCCCTCCGCTGTGATCGCGATTACAGTGTAAGAGTGGTACGGCTGTAAGGTTTGCGGTAACGGCTGCGTATCTGAAAACCTGGCGGAATCCGGGTAAAATTGCGGCTTGTCATATAAGGTCTCAGAGTTATTTATAATGTTATAACAGATATTCATGTCCTTCTCCTTTTATTGCATACTTAAAATCTTGTTAATTCCCTGGTCATCATCGATTATCATTTCACCGGCGGCGATGACGGTATATCGATTTTACCTTCTATCGGGCAAAAAAATCCCTCCTGGAGGTTCACACCATCTTTACTTATTTTTAGAAATATTCCATAGTCATAATTTTTACCGGATTGAGAGAAGTTCCCTTTATCATAGTACGTTTCTATATAGTATTTTGCACCTAAAAAAGTATGATCGTAATTAGCCTCTTTGCTTTCTTCCCTGGGGATGTCGATTATATCGCTCAGTTCCGTATAGGATGGATTTTTTTTTATAAATACCACATACAAAAAATTCTTATATAATTCACCTATCAGGTTATAGCCAATAAAGAACCGGAATTTTAGGTTAGTGTTGCCATCGACTTCATGGATAAGCTCTTTTACGATAAAGTTACAGTCAACCTGCTGAGGAGGAGGCGTATTAACCGACTCATATATGCGTATATTGCCGGGGGTTGCACTATCGAATATTTCGGTAACATCGACAACAGGCTGAGGTGGAGAAAAATGGGTCACTTGAACAGGACATTTCACTGAGGGAAAAGTATAGGGGTTAAGGACATGAACACCTGACGCTCTTTTCAAATCACTACTGTCACATCCCCAGTAGCCATCAACATTAAAGACAAAACCACCCGGTGGTATAACCAGGGAATTGGGTATAATGCTCATGCCGCATGAGGGTATCAATTGTACTTGTACCATGTTTCCCCCGGGTAACAGCGGAGATTTAGCCGTGCGCTGGGTTGAATGATCGAGGCAAATATCTAAGGCAAAATTTATCTTAGCTGGGGGAATTGTAACAATTGGAGGGCTAGTCTGAACGAGCCCGGACATGATTTCGCTAAAATCAAAGACGGACAGTCCGCTGTAACCGACTTGCGATTGTTCCCTGCCCACTCCCGGTAAGACGGAGGCGTCGAGATGTTTAACATCTTCATCTGAAAAGCCTTCACCCGGTGTCCCAAGGAAATCGATGCCGGATTTAAATTCTTTCATTACCACCCGGCAGTGATTCTCCGCGGCATCAGGCGAATATCCGCCAACCTGGACTAAAGAAAAATTATACGCTTCCTTCACTTTCCCGGTATCGATGACTTGCTTGCCAAAGAACCAGTACTGTTTTTTGGTTTGATAGGATACGGCAACAATCGTTCCAAAGACAAACATCCATCCTTGCCATTGGCTGTCTTTCACCATATCCTGGAGCTTAGCGATTACATCGGCGGCATTCTCCATTTCATAGGCGCCGTTGGGTCCCCTGAAGAAAAATTCAGGTGCCATAAATACCTTTAGTACATCTTTATCCTGGCACGCTTTTTGCTGAGCCGTTAATATGGCATCCAGCATTAACTGGCATCGCATCTCGATATCTTGCGGACAAAGCATCCTGCCATCCTCCTGTTTTGTACAGGGTATACCCACATATTCCTCTTTACCCGTCTTCGGGTCCTTTTTAGGAGACGTCTTTATCTCGAAAGCGATAAATTGTATTTTATTGTATGTGGCCATTGTCATCACCTCTTGTGTTTATTTTTTTATTAATATCCTTCAAAAACGTTCAAAAAAGCTGTTTTCCCGGTTTGTACTCCTCTGCGTCACGAATGGTTCCAATAGGGTGTGAACGCCGTCCAATATTTGTATAATCATACCGGTACGTTACTTCCGCACAATGTTTTCCAGGTGGAAGTCGAATTGTTCCGCTCTCGGTCCGGAACCGCCGCCGCGCATAACGAGATCCGCTTGTAAAATACCTTCCAGGGAGAGGCAAGTCCGGATGCGGGCTAAAACAACGGGGTTTATAATATCCCCTTCTTCGATCCCGTATGTCCGGCCAATATAAACAACATTATTTATATTAAAGGGAGTAATTTCTCCCGGGCATATAATCGGTTGTTTTAAAACCAGGCGATCATTCCTGGATACGGCAATATCGATAGTTCCTTCGTTCAACCCGTTTTCCACTTCTATTGTATTCGGGAGGGAAGAAACGCCGCCCTGGCTTAATCGATATTCCCCAGTACCGCTGCGGGTTACCCGGTATAATTTACCCGGTTCCGCCACACCCCAAGTGACATAATTTCCATAACAATCGATGATTTGAATCTCGATATGGACGGCAAACCCGAAAGGATGATGGTTCCTATAGCCGCACTGGTGAATGACTTTCCAGGCATGAACTTCATTGTATTCTTCCATTTGCCTGATACCATTTTTTTGAAATAGGATGATATCGGCTAAGTTCCTGTTGGTTGTACGGTTTATAAAATTCAATCGGATATTTGTACGCATCATTCCTCAACGTTTCCCTTGTTTTCGAATCCTGGAGCCTGAGGCCTGGTTAACAACCGGGGCAGAGTGGGGCACACCGCCCAAATATTGTTCCCCGGCGGCGTCTCCCCACTTGCCGGCTGCTAACCCGCATGGGAGCCAATGGCTGACCCTATACCATTATCTCGTTTTCAATATCGAAGGTGTAGGGTACCGCATCTCTCCCTGAACCACCGCCTCTCATCACAATATCGGCACTTTTAATTCCCAGCAACGATAACTCCGTATTTACCTGTGTGACCACAGCGGAATTCATGACCTCTCCTTCCGTCACTTCAGATAGAACGCCGATAAAGATATGGGGTAAAAACTCGAAAAGCGCTTCCTCGCCCGGGACAACATTGAGCTTTTGCGCCAACAATTTCCCCGACCGGTAGCAGTTGACATTGATGGCACCGATTGCAAGGGCATTTAGCACCTGGACTTCATTCTTATTGGAGCCCGGACCTTTGTAGCTTAACATATGGCCGGAACTTGTTTCCTTTAAGTGGAATAATTGCCCGGGTGAGGCATCAAATTGTGGCGTGTAATTGTTGTAACTGTCGGAAGCTGAAATCTGCACATCATTATCATACTCGAATGGATGATAATCACCCTGCCCGCAGTACTCGATGACTTTCCAGGCAATAGATGCTTCATTATAATCGGGGTTAACTTGCTTCTGGAAAATCACAACTTGCGATTGATTGACATCATTTGATTTGTTCCAAAACTTTAACTTGATAACGCTCATTTTAATCTCCTATTTTGGTTTATTTAATGATTCATATAAAAACCTCTCGTGTGAATCATCTTCAAATTACGTCCCCATTATAGTCGTGCAAATTCTTAAAGAAAAGCCGCCATTATTTTTGTTTCCTGCGCAAATCCCGGTATTTCCCCGGTGTGATGAAAAAATATTTTTTAAACTTGGCCCGGAATTGTTCGATCTTTTCTGTACCGAACATCCTGGAAATATCCTCGATAGTCAAATCAAACCTTGTTTCTATCAATCGCCTTGCCCTTAATAATTTTTCAAATTCGATAAAATCAAAAAGCAAATTTTGGGTATCCTTTTTAAATCTCGTCGATAAATAGCTGGTATTTATATTAAAAATACCGGCAAGATGGTAACAAGTCAATTCTGATAATTCTTTTAGGGTACTATTCATAATATGCTTCACAATATTCTCCGAAATTTTTTGATGTTTCATCTTTCACTCCTGTTTTTTCGTTAAAGATTAAACGGAGATATCAGGATATCAAACTTCAATTTGATTGATAACCCCCAACTTTTTTGCTTTTTTCAACATACCTGTAGTTAGCGGATTTGCAATTATAAAGACCTTTTAACTTACCGCGGAGACACCCGGATTTTCCCGGCAACCGTCATGGGAAAATTTTTAAGAACCTTACACATTGCCGTTTATAGGATGGGTTTCAAGAAAAGAGTTTTTTATCTCATTAGAGTCGAAAACAAAAATTTTGGAGGTCCATATTGTCCATACTGTTCATAATCTTGCTTATCCTGCCCCTCTGTCCACTATGTCCACATTCTTGCCCATGCGAGCCGTTGTGTTCGCCCGGCCTCAACAACAACTCAAAACCCTCATCTATAAATCATCCACAGCGATTCAAAAAAAATAACCCGTTTTTTTCAACTCAAACCCTTTACCAATAACGTTTCCGGCAAAAAAATTTCATGTCCGTCAAAAATAATTGAATCTCCCGAAATTATTATTGCATGTCTCGAAATTATTATTGCACAGCGCGCAACTTTTATTGCACGCTGCGAAATTTTCTTTGCACAGTGCGAAATTATTATTGCACGTTAAACAATTTTTATTGCACGTTAAGAAATTATTATTGCTTATCAAACAATTATTCGTGCACGCCTCGCAAAAAAATATTCATCTCCCGCAATTTTATTTTCTTGTCACGAAATTATTATTGCATGGCATGCAATAATAATTTCGCAATAGGACAAAATAATGACTTGTCATGCAATATTATTTGTTTGTTATGCAATAAAAATTTCGCATCATGCAACTTTTATTGCATGCCATGCAACAAAAATTTCCTACCGTGCAACAATAATTTCTTGTCGTGCACAAATAACTTCTCGTCATGCAATAAAAATTTCTCGTCATGCAATAAAAATTTCTTGTCATGCAATAATTCTTTCTTTGCTGTCAATAATACTCTTTTCCGGGACCCCTAGACAAGATGAATCCTCCCCCTTGACCAAAATCCACCACCTAATTTGTCTTCGACGACCAGAACCCTTTTCGAGAAAAGGTTTCT
>Ga0209593_10000696_pt1 | contig 15064 bp, 19 predicted proteins | sample PPLLaktember2015_3_FD_187260 | JGI IMG/M metagenome (GOLD analysis project Ga0209593, IMG submission 187260) | Freshwater sediment microbial communities from Prairie Pothole Lake near Jamestown, North Dakota, USA - PPLs Lake P7 Core (6) Depth... | ecosystem: Environmental > Aquatic > Freshwater...
GCCGGTACATCAATCTCGATTGCGTTGGGGTTGTGATAGGCTTGCGGGTCCCAGCTAATGAAGCAAAGCCGGGCCAGGTCTCCGCCTGATTCATCCACCTTGAACCCCATTTTTTCAACTCGGGCCTTTGCGGCCGCGTAGGATTTCCTGTGCTGGCCGACAAAGTCCGGGCCGGCATAGATCGGCACCCGGAAAATGAGTTTAAGCCCGTGGCCGCTGGGGCTTGTTTCATGGAATTCGACACAGGGGTCCGCCTGCGCTTTGGTCCGGGCGTCCTGAAGCTCTGTATAGGAGAGGTTGTCGATATCAATAACGAGGCGGCCGGAAGGCTCGAGCAATGCATCCGCACGGCGTTTCGAGAAGGTTCCGGTGGGGATAAATGCGGGGAGTTCCTTTTTCTGCGGGGCGATCACCTTTTTGGCGTCGTCGTAGGTGCCTCCCCGGGATAAGACACCGTCGAATAACTGGTGGAGCGGTTCAATCTGCCAGCGCCGTTTTTCGGACCGAATATCCGCAAATATGGCCTCGAGACTGGCGTGACGGGTCTCAATCGACAAGGCATTAGCCACCATTGAAACGCGGGGTGAAGCGTTCAATTTGAATAATCTTTTTGAAGGGTTCCTTCGGTGAGCAAGGGCAGGTCAGGAGCCCATGGCGGGGAGGTCCCCATGATCCCCTGGATGACTTTCAAATCCTTGATAGCGGTAGCCTCGGGCAGTTCAAATACGAGTTCGTCATGCACGGTTAACACAGGGCGGTATCCGGCATTGGCGCATGCCTGCCAGGCGCCGGCGAGCACGTCTCTTGCGGTGGCCTGGGTAATGTTTTCGGCGAGTTTGCCTCCGTAAATCTTCTGCCGTTTGCCACTGATGGTGGCCATGAGGTCCCGGGGGTCCCTGCCATTGTACTCGAGGGCGCGGTAAATCAAGCGCCGGCAAGTGCCGGGGTTATGGCGGAAGGCGGGTAATTGCAGGGCGAAATGTTTCCCGGCGTGTTCCCGCGCGCGGTCGTGCAAGTCGTACCAATAACGGGTAATAGGGCGGTTGGACTCGCGGAAGGCGTCCACGGCCTCTTTAGCTTGCGATTCGGTAAGCGTGATGCCGGCGAGGATTTGCGCCGCATAAACGAAACGGCTCGCGCCACATTGAAACCCTAATCCGAGCACGCGAGCTTTTGCCAGTTGACGCATGGGCGAGCCTGTGGCGGTGCAGTAATCCTTGAGAGAGCGCGGGTCGGTGTAACCCATGGTCATTCGCGCGTGCGCCTCGTACATGTCCTCCTGTGGGCGTTCTCGAAGACGGGCGAGGGCTGGTTGATCTCCGGCCAGGTAAAGGAGCACCCGGGCTTCAATCTGGCTGTAATCAATGATTCCTAGTACATGGTGAGGGGGGGCGATAATTAACCGGCGGAGGTCCACTTCCCCGACGGAATTTCGGTTGAAATTCTGGAGATTGAGTCCGCCACCGCCTGCCCATCTTCCGGTTGATGCGCCGAAATACTTCAGCTCGTAGGCCATGCGTCCATTGGGCATGCGGCGGGCTGCCATTGAATCGAGGACTTTCAACGTGCGATTGGCGCTACGCTGTTCCTGCATTCCATCCACCCAATTGACGCATTCCTGGTCGGGGGAAGATTCCCGCCATGAACGGAAAGCCGGGCTGGAGGTCGCGGTACTGGGTGGGACGATTGTTCCCCGGCTGGCTACGGCCTCGCCAAACTTCTTTAATGACATGCTAGGCCGCCATGGGAGCCCGGCCTCGGCTCGTGCAATCTCGGTTTGGAGAATGGCCCGGGCGTTGTCCAATTCCTGCCAATCAATGCACAAGCCATGATTGCCCATGGCGCTAGTGAGTTCGAATAGGTTCCGTTCACACTGGGGCCAGTGGTCCCGGAGCCTAAGCCAAAGCTGCAAACAAACGATAGCATCCCGGGCGGCATATTGTCGCATCTGAGGTGTGTCCGGGTTTCGCTTTCCCTTGGCGGCGGTGCGAGGGGCCTTGTCTAGCAGGATTCGGAGCACACCTAGAGCCGCGTCCGCCAGGCTTCGGCCGACTTGCATAAAGGCGGCGGCGCTGGCGCTACAATACCATTGACTGGGTCCTATGGCCGGGGCTGCGCCGTCTTTCACCAATCGTTCCCACACTCGGAAATCAAACTCGCGGTTGTGCGACACCCATTCCTTGCCAGCAATCGTCGGCCAGGGGAATTCGAGAGGCGGACCAACAAACGTGTGAGTGCCATCCGAGACGGACACCATATAGCATGAGAAGCGCGGGTCATTGGCGTAGGCCCAACTACCGAGGGTGGCGACACTATAATCCGTTGAATAGAAGGTTTCGAAATCCACGGCGACTAATGGGCCAATGGGCGCAAGCTTCCACTGAGCCGCGGTCAAAAGAGCGATATATTTTAGCGGGTTAAGAGTCTCATTCGCCATTGATTGGAGGGGTATGCCGGCCGCAATTGTGGCACATCCAATGCCAGAGCCCGTCGTTATAATAGAGCGGTATAGGAATGGGGAGCCGATGGCATGTATGACAAAGCGGGATGGGAGGTGTGGGCGGAATTTTGCCGCCGTAATTCTCAATTTCTGAGCCGCCTAAACGGGTGATGACGGGTTCCTGTTCAGGGGGCCGCTTGCGGCGGGTGATTTTGTTGAGCAAGGCCATTTTGTGTTTGTACGATGAATTCCTGAAGTGAGCGAATAAGCATCCAGGCATGTCCAAGGCGTTGCAGCCAGCAAGCCGCGGCGGATTGTTCGGGCCGGAGTTTGCCTGTGCTGGATTTCAATTCGACGAAGTAAACAACACCATGGTCCGCGGCAATGGTGAGGTCGGGTTCGCCTACGGTCCTGCCTGTGCGGTGTGCGGTTGTGCCGCTGAAAACGAGCCATTCCTTTTGGCGGCAATATTCGATCACTTGTGCGCGGAGTCTTTCTTCACTCGCTTCGCCGCGCGTGCCCCCTGGTGAAGGTTTGACGGAATCCTGTTTTATAAGCGGGCGGGAAGCCGCGCGGCGAGCGAGGAAAGCTTCATAATCGGATCGGGTAAAACTGCCCATGATTAGACTTCATTCCCCCATACGGTCCAGCCGTCGCGGGGCCTGCGTGCAAACATCTCGAGATAGGGGCCGGGCGAAACCGATTCGATGAGGGTCTGAAAGGCTTCGGGCTTTTCGCTGTGACGGCCTCGCGGGTAGGCAAACCAGGTTGAGTCAAGGCGCCGTTTCGCTTTGAGGGTGCCTCGTCGGGCAAAGAGTAAATATTCCGTCGTATTGCAAAAAGTTCCTCCGGGGCCGAGTCCCATGGGCGCCTTGATCCAGACAAGCAAAGTCACGGGCCGGAATTTCCAAGCGCGCGCGATTGCATAGGCGTCGGCAAGGTGCGCGTTTACTGTCCATAGATATAGGTGAGCGTTAGGCGCCGCGGGCGGGCGGAGGGCGGTGATTTCGGGAATTGATAGGATCGGATAAGTGAGAGGTACGGAAACGTTAGGAAGTGTCCGTTTCTCAAATGCGATGCCGGGTTCTTGTGACATGGTACGTTTGATTGGCCATGGCGGGTCTGCAACAATGGTTGCGAATTCGCCGGCGAGGGTTTCAAGCCGTGGCGATTGGATCGGGAAAAGTTGTGGGTTGCCGGTCATTCGTCGGTCGCTCCGTGGTCATGGCTTGCCCCGCTCCAGGTGGGCCGCCCGGTATCCCAACGCATACGCCTTCATCAAGGCCCGCGCACGATTCGTATCATTGTCCAACCACAACTCGAACAACTGCTGCTCTGGATCGTCCACCGTCCTGAGATTCTCCGTCCAGGCAAGAAGCGCCCGGTGCGTTTCTTCCGCTGGATTGATTTTTGGCGATTCGCTCGTTGTCATGGATTGGTAATCGACGCAGCCATAGGTTTTAAGCGAAGTCCCCGTCCCGTACGATAGCGTCCCCCCCCACCTCACCAGGTTTATTGTCAGCAGCACAATCAGACCCATCAGCAGTTGGGGCCAGTACATTACAATGAATTCGCTGACAGCATTCACGAATCAAACCTTAGTTTCCGAAAATGGATGCGTATTGTGTTCGATCTTTGTACTGCCCTTCGTTCGTTCGTAATCCTGCCAATTGTCCATGCATGTTACTTCGGGGCCGGCGTCCCCGTAGTACTCGTCGTAATACGGATCTACGGATGACGGGCAGACTTCGCGAAAATAATATTCGGTGGGCTTGGCTTGCCATCCGCAGAACTTCCTCGTGCGCCGTGGGATTAGTACGTTTTCGTGGTAGACGATGCCGGCCGAATTATTGCGAAGTATCAGGCCCGCCCCCTTCACACGATCGTCAGAATAGGGAGAAAGCGGCGCGTTATGCCGAAAAATGATCGCGGTATTTCCGGCGATATAGAAGTTACGGTGGAACGTCGGATTGTTGGGATTTGGCAATCGTGACGAAGTTCCTCCCGTCGGCGTGCCGAGCTGAATCATTGCCGAAACATCCACGAATATATTGTCCTCAAAGTGAATGTAGCGGACGCCTGCGGTGTCGAAGTTTGCACCAATAACGCAGTTGGAAATCAGGTTGTGCTTGAACAACACATACTCGCTGGCGTAGGCGCCATCATGCGCTGGTGTTCCCGATGCGCCGAGGCCATTGACGATGGCTTCTCCCTGGACGTAGCAATCTCGAACGATGCAACGAAACTTGGTTGCGCGGTTTGAGCCATCGGCGTCGTAAAATTCAACGGGTGTCGGTTCGGGAATGTCCGTGAAGGGATTCACCGAAATCATTGTCGCATAACCGCCATTGACCGAGGTAAATCCCTTTACCTCGCAGCGTGCAATCAGCCACTCGCCCGGCGCATAGCTGTAGATGTTTAGCGGAAACGCTTCGTTGGCGATTGAATCGCCGATCATGTCGCTATTGGAGCCGCACCCGACAATGACAACGTCTGCGATGAACCCGGATGTCGCGCGTACTTGGATGCCGTGAAGCTTATAACCCCGGGTGATTGAATCAGCGGTGGCGGCGTATCCTTGTCCCTTGAAGTTCGAGTCAACGGTCAAACTGAACACCATGATGTTTTCGACGGTGCCGAGGGATGAGCGAATCACTGCATCTTCAACAGGTCCCTTCCAAGCGTCCGTTTGCGCCTGTGTCCAGTTGCGGCTCGTGTAGCGAAGGATCGTCTCGTGCGCGCCTGCGCCGCGTAGTTCAACGACAACCTTCCGATTGGGCCGCTTCGGGTTTGACTGGATGTAAATACAGGTCGAACCCTGGATGTATTCACCGTTGATTTTGTCTGGGCCGACGAAATATATGCCCGGCGCAAAATGGATGATGTATTGGTGAATCTCCCTGTCGTCCGGGTCCTCGCTTAAGGTCGGGTCATAGATCCACTCGGACACGGCGCCGGCGCTGAAGATTACTGGATTCTTTTCGGTGCCGAAATTGTTCGGGCCGGGGAGGTCTCCAATCCCGGTATAAGGAACAGGAACGTTCTCGTGGTTGGGTTTGACCCAGAATTCATTGATTTGTGGTTTGTCGGTCACGGCAAGGAGAGATGGCGGTTCACTCCGTCAAAGGCACAATATTCAATATCCAGGCCGCCGGAGCATGGAACGGGGTAAGGCCATCGGAGCGGCGTCCCGTTGACGCTGATTGTATCCACGCCAGCGAGCAGTAGCTTGCAATCCTTTCTCTCGATTGAAACGGATGTGCCGGCGGATTGCGGTTTAGGTGGTGCCGGTTGCGGCGTTGAATCTCCTGCCCGTTGAAACTTGATAGTGCTAGTAGAAGTATTTCCAGCGGGGTCCCGGGCTTCAATCGTTAGGGTGTGCTGCCCGGGGGATCGGACTTCGATAAATGAGCCCGTGTGCCATGGTTGCGGGTTTCCTTTGCTGCCACGGCCACCGGCGGCGGCGGGAACGCCATCGAGCGTCAAACGGTATTCGATATCGTCGTAAAACTTCCGGCTGGTGTAGTGCTGATCCTCCGCAAGCCATCGGATGCGGGTGACTGGGCGCGGGTCAATGCCTGCCTTCGGGTATTCGCACCATATAATATTGGGCGGCTCGGTATCGGGAATGAGGGTAGGCTCGCCGAGAGCCTGCGCCGCGGCGTTCCAATCGGTGGGTTTGATAAGCGAGGGTTTGCTGCCGTAAATGCCCGCTGGCGCCGGGTTTCCCCAGATGTCGAAGGTTTCGCTGGTCAACGGGATTGAATAGCGGTTCCGATCCAGGGCGCGGACAAACAGGAAATCCCCAATGCGCCAAGCTTCGCTGTGGGACGGGGTTGAAAGCTTCGCCCGGGGGCCGTCGCCGATTGCCCAAGCCAGGGTTGCATTCACGGCGCCGATGGGCTTTAGCGTGTCCTGGAAGTCTACTTCGGTGTACTGGGCGCTATATCCTGTCGGGTCGCCATAGTGGTGATAACATCGGCTGTCGTAGAAAAAGTGTTTGGGACATCCTCCGCCGATGGTCTGGACGATGTTCCATGCTTGAAGCTCAATTCCATCATTCCAGGATTTGGTGAAATCTTCGCAATCACGGAAGCCCATGAGCGGAATCCCATTATTCCGCCAGGAAGCCCGGGCGCCGTACCAGGCGGAGAATTGATAAACACCGGCCTCGGTATTCCAGATTTCCGGGCCGAGGTTCAAACCGACAAACTGAGGGGCTCTGAATGAATTGTCTTCGTAGAGATGAACTGACAACACCTTGATTCGCGCGCGGGTTTCCGCGGGTAACAGGTTCCATATTTGGCCCAGTTCGTTTGTCTGATTCACGCCAGAACCGGCGATTAAATGGGCCGTTGCCGGCATGAGTGCCACCGTCTGTCGGACCATCTCGCAATAAAAATTGTACGTTTGGCCGGCGGGTTTCGGAATGCTGCTGTCCAGGTTCGGTTCGTTGGCAATCTCCCACCAGTCAACGAGGCCGGCGTAATGCTTTGCGGTTTCCGATGCGTAACGCGCGAAGCGTTCTATTGCGGGCGAATTAACGTAGATCGGCGAGACTTGCAGTGCGTTGCCGCTGATTCCGTAGAGTGTCTGGCCGGCTGTAAAAGTGCCTGTAACGTTGGTTAATTGCAGGGCTGGTCCCGTGAGACTTTGCGGCGATGCAATCCAGCTAATATAACCAGCGGCCGCGGGACTATCTTGAACCACTTTGTCACCGAGAGCAAAAGTGCCGGTGGCATTCGTCATTGTGAGATACCACCGATTGGCCCAAGTCGCGCGGGATTGATAAAGGGTTCCCAACATGGTCTGGCCGGATTGCAGGACCATGTCCACGTCAGATTCCTCCCATTTCCAGGTGCCGTCGGTTGGTTCAATAAATGCCCATCGAAACAGCGCGGCGGGCGAAAGGGCGCGGTTCCATCCGTAGATTTCCGACGCCATCTGGTTGTTGTACCACCATTGCTCGGCATGAGTTCCTAGCGATTGGTTCGGTTTGTCGTTCCGAAGCCGGCAAAAGTATAACTCGGCCTCGACGCCATTGGTGAGCCAGGCCACCGCACGCAAGGGTCCATAAGGGCAATCTGTGGGCATGGTGAATTGTCCGGGGACGGTGCCTTCGCTTTCATGAATCTTGCGGAAGTTGGCGTCGTAAATCTCAAGGTGTGCGGGGCCGGGTCCTCCGGTGACATCCAGGATGGGAATTCCTTTGTAGCGTCCGCCTAGAGCGGTGTTCTCAAGGCCGATTTCAATGGGGTTGTTTGTGCCGATGGCGGTTCCCTCTTCAAGCCGGACATCGTCCACAAAGATCGTGCAGGGGTTTGGAATCCCCTGATTCACAAATTCGACGGTGACATAATACTGCGCGGGGGCGGGGTAACCCCAGAGGATGCCAGTCGTTGAAACCGTCTGCCAGTTGGTCCCGAGGGTTGTTGATGCCGTGGCGTAATTGGTCTGCGGGGGCAAGCCATATCCAGCGGGGACTGTGACGGCGGGCAGGATTCGCCCTAATACCTTGCCGCCGGCGGGTTCGCTTCGGGCGCGGAAACTGAGGGTGTGTTTCTTGTTGGGGCTGGGATAGAAGATTTGAGAGGACAAGTCAGGCGCGCCAGCGGCTGTCGAGGTGCACGGTTGCACCCGATACTTGATTTCGTGGCCGGTCCAAAGGTCGCGCATGGCCATGTATTTCGATTCATTGGAATAAAAGGACCATCCTCCGGTTCCGACTTCGAAGCCTCCGTTGTAAACGTAGTTTCCTGCTCTCGGGGCCGAGGTGTCCTCGACAAGATTGGTCGGCCACCATTGCGCGTAGTCGTCCGGGGTAATGATGAGGTTCGTTCGCGTGGTCAAATAGACCGCGATGATTGAGCCCGGGGAAATCACAGTCGGTTTCTCGAAGTGCAGGTGGAGCTTGTTTGTCAGCGCGGGGACCGACATTGACGAAAGGATCGTCCAATACTGGTTAACGTCCCGGTCGTTAGCCCATCCTCTGCCGACGGTTCCTCCGGCGTCGGCTTCAATCATCAGGTTTGTGGAGCTTCCATAAGCCATAATCTTGACGTATGGCGTGTAAACTCCCGCCGGGAATGTATTGGTGATCCAGGCATCGGCCACCAGGGCGGAAGAGTTCTGAATCCGTGCAATGCCGCTGGGGCAGGCTTGCTCTCCGTACCACCAATACCATCCAGGGTTATCACCAATCCCTGTCTCCGTGGAATAGATGATAATATCGGTGTGGTCGTTGGTCTGCGCCAGCGACGCGACGGAGAAACAGAGAATAAGCAAAACGAGGAATTTCATGGGGGCTATATATTAGGCGGATTCAGGCAAGGAACGAAGGGTTTCTAATATTGCCTTGAGTTCCTCGAGTTCGGTTTCCACTTCGTCTCGAGAATCGTCTCCGGGAAGAATGAGCCGTTTATATACCTTCTCGCGGAAAGCGATCTCTTTTTGGATGAACTTGATTTGTCTAGATATTGGCATGGTCATTTTGCCTCCGTGGTTTGTCTGGGGTCATAGTTGTTGAAATAGCGCCACAAGGCGGCGATCCACTTAAATGCGCGCCAATCTCGCGCAACGTTCTCGTGCTTATAGACTTCCATCCGGCCGGGTTCGGTCGTGCTGATGAATAAATTTGCCGACAAAACTTTCCCGATGGCGTCCTCGCCCCAATAAGTCGCGGCGTATGCGGCTAGTTGAAGGGATTGACCGTCGTAGGGCTCGACATCCTGATTCGGGAATGTCTTGCGCGTCTTGAAGTCCAGGATTCCCCGACCGCGTTTTCCGTATCGGAAAAGTAGATCGGCGGTGCCTGCGAAACCGCATTGGAAATTTACCAACCCTTTTTCCCGTTCAACAATCTGGAGGCCGACTTCTCGTTGCCAGTCAAATACGGGCTCGACGTAAACCCTGAGAGCCTCGTCATACGGTTCCCCGTTGAAACAGAGTTCCAGGGCGCCATGGATTCGGGTTCCGAGGTTTGCCGCGACGGCTACTTGTTCGAAGGCTGTTTCCCGGACTCGTTTACACCAGCGTTCGTCGGACTCGTTTTCCGCGCGGCCGGCTTTCGCGGTCGCAAGAATGGCCTGGTTGAGTTTCCAGGTCTCGAGCCCGGGCTTGGCAAGCACGGATAGAACCGTGGTCACACTGGGAAACAGGTGGAGCTTACGGGCGTCGCGGAGGTTGGTTGGCCGGTCGCCTTCGCCATCGGTACAGGGAATACGATGCGCCGGCCGGCCGTCTGGATAATACCAGTGTGACGAGGGCGCCGGGGGTCGGGTGAGTTGTGCCATAGAATTAGATCAGAAAGGCACGTCGTCGTCCTCGGGCTCGTCGGGAACGCCGGGTGCCGGCGGCGTCAAGGCGCCTTGCATCGGCGGGAGTCCCGGGGCCGGGCTGGATGCCGGTGGCGCCATCGGTGGCGGCATTAATGGGGCTGGTACGAAACCGGGTGCGGGCGGTCGCACGGGTGCCGGCGCTGGCGGCGGAGCGAGGCTACGGGGTGCTGGTGGCGGAGCAACACCGCGGGGTGCCGGTGGAATGTTGGGCGGTGGGTATCCGGGCGGGAGCGGTCCTACCGAGGTCACTGTAACGTAACTGCGGCTTCCATTCCTGGAGGGCTTGTGTTCAACGGCAATGACGCATCCGGTTCCTTGAAGCTCGGCATAATCCCAGCCATAGGAGGGAGTCCGCCCCATGAGTTGAGTCAGGAATTTATAGAGCAAGGATTTGGGATGGCCGGAAATGCGCATTGGGCGCGATGCCGCGTAAACGGTCCGGCCGTCCTGTGTTCGTGCGGCAAATACAAAACGAGCCTGGTCAACTAGTTCGGTTTCCTCGGATTGGAACTTTCTCTGTTCAACCCCGAATTCATCAATGACTTGATAAACGATGGCGGCGTAATTTCCGGGCGGGGCTGGGGCGCCATCTACAAGTTCAAATATTACGCTGCGTGCGGGAGGCTGGTTGAGGAGTGCCATATTGTTTCTTTGGATGTTGCCGGGGTGTTGAATTGTTCCTCCGTCGTCGGTCCGGCGCCGGCGGCTTTGGAAAGGGGGATACGGACACTGAATTCTCGCCAGATATCGCCAGCGGCCTGCGAGTCGCCTGCTTCGGCAAGGTCGCGCAATTGGCGGGCGCGTTGTTTGTCTCGTTCAGTCAGGGTCTTCATTTTTGAGAAGCAAGTCGGGTTGATTGGGGTCTTCCAGAACGGACTCTGATTTGAGGCTAAACCGTTTCGCCCACCTTATGTCGGTGAAGCATTCGGGGATTCCGTCCAGGTCATTGATTTTCCCCATGATCGTAAATCGAGCACTGTTCCGATTTGCCGCATTGGAGATAATCGAATCCATTGCTTCGGGGAGTTTTTCGGTAATCTGTTCGAGGATCTTCCGCGCAATACGTTCGTGGGAGTCGTCCGTTTTGTTTTTCGATTTGGCCATAATACAGGGGTGTTGATGTTTTACTGGTGGGGGACCGATGTCCGATGCCAGGCCAACCGAACCCCCGGGGAAATGTATGAAACCCGAGGGACCACAGAAAACCCGGCATCGGGCATCCGTCACCTAACACCGATTACAAAGAGCAAAACCCACCGCGGAAGCATTTGGGCGAGCAATGTTGAACAAACGTTCCATGCTATCTTCCGAATTCGCCTTTGTTAGTTTCCCGCTTGGGCGGGAGCGGTGGGTTGAAATCAATTGGGCTTCTGCGCTTTCGGCACTTTGCGCTCTGCGTAAACCAGCTCCCTAAGCATGACTAATGCATCAAAATGCGCACCCGTTTCCGGGTTAAGAAGGCCCGATTCCAACGCCAGTAAAATTGTCTTTAGCTGCTCCCGTTCGATTTTATCGAACGATTCCACACGTGCGCGTGCGAGCCTTGTTTGCGCTTCAAAGTCGAGGTGTGTCATTCTTTAAACTCCGGTCGAGGGTTCATGGGGTGGCTCTTAAGCCGCAGCGGAATCCACCACAAGTTCAAGGTCCTTTTGCAGCGTGGGCCAATGCCACATCCAGTAGCGGGCGGTGAATTTGATGGCATGAACGCGGGGCTTTTTCCCTTTTTTTTCGGTGGCCATTTTTCGCAGCGTCTTTGGATGGATGCCGAGTCGTTGCGCGGCCTCGAGCGTGCTTATGAGCTGAGCGGGATCAATTGGAGTAGCTGGGGTATTCATGAAGTTACCCGTTATTGATGTGGTGGCCGTTGTTTCGCGATGCCTTCACGTTTTCGAGAATCGCAAGCCAGCGCTTGTGCCGTTGAATGGCGTCGTCGATATCCAGCATGACAGTCTGGGTGGTGTGTACACAGTCTCCGTCCAGGTAGATCGATTCACAAATGTTGTTGGCTAGTTTCACTTGGGCGCCTCCTTTTCTGATTCGCGCGTCGGACGAATCCATATCGGACGCGAGATCAGTGATTTCCTGAATCTCGGGCGGTCCTGCCTTTCTGTGCTGCTTTTTGGGAAAACGGCCTTCCGCCTTTTCAATTGCTTTGCCAACGTCGGCGCGCTTGGCGAGTTCGAGTTGCGCAAATGAGGCTTCTTGTACGGCTGATTGGGAACAGTTGTATTCCGCAGCCATGTCCTTCAACCAACGACTCCGACCGGGGAGCACGGTCAGAGAGGTTTTCTTTCCTGGGCCTGTCAATCTCGCCCTGCGTTGACCACTCCTGCTGGCATTAGTTGGCATGACTCATTTTTAACGCTTCGAACTTATTTTTATAAACCACAAAATGCCATGCGGTGCTTGACGGTACCGGGCAGGGTGTTGCAATTTACTGATTGGAAGCGGTTTAGCCTATTCATTCTGCAATGCCGCTGCCATTCTTCTTTGTCCTTTGTTGGCATTCGTTTGCATTGTTTGGCATCGATTGGCACTTGCGGGAATGCGCAATCAAAAGGTTTCGGGTACTGTTTTGGAAGCTGTGTCGCCAAAACCTACTGAAAAACTCTGGGTTCGCGTCCCTGCCGAGATACGGAAGGCGCTGGAAATCGCCAAAAACGAGACCGGCATTTCCTTTCAGCAAATCGCCATTGATGCGCTGTCATGGGCCACTCGTCAGGCTAACGGGTCCCGATTGGCTCGACTAAACCATGTCCGGGCTGCGCTGGCACGGAAACCAAACAAAAAAAAGCACGGCCCGTGAGCCGCGCTTGTAGAAGCTGTTTCGCTAGGAAACCTTAGCCGGTCGCCTTGGCTATCTGATAAGGCATAATGGCGTAAAATGCCTGTGCGTCCTCACGGGAAATGCGCGCTCGGTAATGATTGTAGAACATGCGTTCATCGTGGCCCAAAAGGTCGGTAATTTCCGCCGTGGTCTTTCCGATTGCCGCCATCATTGAGGCGGCGGTGTGGCGTAAAATGTTTTCGTCCCAGTCGATTTTCAACTGTTCCACGAGAATCCTTTGCCGGCGGTCAATCGTGGATTTCGAGGGGGAAACCCGTTTCCCGTTCCATTTGGCGATTCGAAGCCATGCGACGGCATTTTCCGGCAACTCAATATCCCGCCATTTGTGAGTCTTGCTGGCGCTGCCCGGGATGTGGACCAGTTTCTTTTCAAGGTCGATTTGATCCCATGTCGCACGGCGGACTTCACAACACCGAATCCCCCCAAACATGCAAAGGGCGAAATACGCGATCATGTCGGGGGTGGCGGTCCGCATGATTTGCTCGCAGGTCGCGCCATCAAACGTGGTCGGGACTTCCTGGTTGAATACAATTTTGGCCAATGGCTTGCATGGATTCTTCGCGCACCAACCGCGCTCGATTGCGTAATTGAACAGGATACTGGCATGGTCCCGTTTCGTTTTCTGGGTTCGTTTGCCCGGCCATTGATCGAGCCAGCGTTGCATCAACTCCGGGGTCACGGCATCGACCGGAGAGGCGCCGAGCTTATCGATGAGTTTCCTCAAGCTGGGGATGCGTTCGCTTCGGGTCCGTGGAGCCCATCCCGTGGATTTGAGGTCGATAAAGGACTCCGCGAGTTCCTGAACGGTTTTGCCCCCTGGTTTTTTTATGGGCACGGCCGGTTCTGCCGGAGGTGGCGGCGCAACATCGTGTGGCCGGTAGTGCCGCAAGACGAAATCGTGTAATCCAAAACCGGCTTTCTTCGATAGTTTCCAGGCGTTGAGGATGTCATATCGTTCCTCGTCGGGTACAAGGGACCATTCGGCGCTGGTGACATCTGGCGCGCCGGCCAGTTCATCCCTTCTTGCCTCGGCCACTTCCTCGTCGTCGAAAAACTTCCTTACAAGTCTTCCATTCACGCGATAGGCGACAATCCATTTCGGGTCGCCTCTTTTGATCGTTTTCCAAAGTTTGGCTTTCATTGGTTTGGGTCTCCTGTGGTGGTCAATCAGTGCGTTGTGGTGTTCATTTGGTGCGCTGCGGTGCACGGTTTGGTGCACTCTGGTGCATGAAAACTACGTTCTTTTGGGTGCTTTGCAAGACGGAATGGTGCCGACGAATACCAACGAGGGTCTTGACTACCGCAGGGAATAATCCTCGAATTCCTTAGCAAAAGCGCATGTTTTATGCGGTTTCATTGGGCTTTTTGGATGGTGGAGCCGAGGGGATTCGAACCCCTGACCCCCACAATGCCATTGTGGTTTCGAACATTGATAATCAAGCACTTACGAGAACTTAACTCGATGGTGCGTCCCGGTGCGTCAGACTTTTGCTCTCTAATTCCAGTTGAATAAATCCTGTCCTGTGGCATCTATGGGGATGCGACACTTGGTAGAATTCATTTTCCCCGCCGCTGGCACCGGAAACGGTTTACCGCGCTGCCAAGTGTCGCAACTTCACAACGCGGACGGCGGCGGGATTTCCAAACGATCCAATGACTGCAAACAATCCACAGACAATTAGCGTAACCACCAAAAACACCTGTTCACTGACTCTCGGCCTTATTGCCGTGATTATCGGAACCATTTCCCTACTTGTCGGCTGGGTTCCCTATCTTGGCTTACTCGCAATACCATTTGCGGGCATTGGCCTACTATTGGCCGGCCTGGGTTTCTTCTACGCCATTGCAAAAGGGTTCCGCGGCTCGGCGATGCCGATACTCGGGGGGCTGATATGCGCTGCGGGGATTACACTTCCGATCCTATCGACTACGGCGACAAGTGCAGCGATCACAAAGGCGACGCCCTTGATGCTGCAAGCCATGACGAATAGTCAACCAATGGGCACCATAACGACTAGTCAACCAAGCAACGTCAACGCCGGGAGGTAAACTTTTTTCACAAGCTGAACCTGATTCCGTCGAGGTAACAAATGTTAGTGGAACCGGCTAAATCTTCGGGCGTGGAAAAATCGATGTAGAGCTGTCCGCCGTCGCCAACAAACCAAACGAAAACAAAGGCAGTGCCGGTCATGTCGCCCGATCCGGCTCCGCGTCTCTGAGCGGCCGGAATAAAACCGATTGGCAGATAGGCAACCGCGCTGAAATCTTCCACGTCTGCGCGGGTTACAGTACCTCTTAACTCCACCATGCCGTCCATAGTCCGGCGAAATTGGGCTCTGCCAAGTCCACCTACGATTGACCATGGAAAAGTCACTGTCAGATCGGTCCATGCACTCTCTGTGTAAAGTCCCCCCCATTGAGTGTCGTAGTCCGCGTTAG
>Ga0209593_10000698_pt1 | contig 15053 bp, 8 predicted proteins | sample PPLLaktember2015_3_FD_187260 | JGI IMG/M metagenome (GOLD analysis project Ga0209593, IMG submission 187260) | Freshwater sediment microbial communities from Prairie Pothole Lake near Jamestown, North Dakota, USA - PPLs Lake P7 Core (6) Depth... | ecosystem: Environmental > Aquatic > Freshwater...
GAACAACTCGTCATCCGGCATGACGCTGAAGCCATATTCCTGTTGGGCTGTAAAGCGCGGGTCGGTGATGCGCAGCACGGCATGCCCGTAACCGGGGATGACCTTGCCAGAGCCCAGCTCAGAGCGCAGATAACTTTCGAGCGCATTCCTTTCGGGCAGCCCTCCAAAGTGGTCGCGAAGCTCTAACAGCCAGCGCAAGCACTCCTGGTTGGCGAGGCCGTGCAGCGGCCCGGCTAAACCGTCCATACCGGCGGAACTGGCCAGGTATACATCCGAGAGCGCTGAAGAGACCAGGTGAGCGGCATGGGCGCTGACATTTCCGCCTTCGTGGTCGCTGTGGAGCAAGAAAAACAGCCGGCAGAGATCTACGTATTCGGGGTCATCCCCCTTGCCGATCATATAGGCAAAGTTCGCGCTCCAGTCCAGATCGGGGTTGGGTTGGATGTGTTGTTTGCCGCGGTATTTCCAGTTATAGATATAAGCGGCCAGGGTAGGCAGTTTGGCGGTGAGAGAAAGGCTGTCTTCGAGATAATATTCCCAAAATTCGCCCTTCTGAAGCAGACCCTGGGTATATTGATGCGTAAACTGGGATTCATTCCGCAAGGCCAGGATGGCCATGGAAAAGAGGGTCATGGGATGCGTATCGAGAGGCATGCTGTCCAGGAGGTCGAAAATGTAACCGGGGACGCTCGAGCGGCAGCGCCACTCTTCTTCGACCAGCATGGCCTGTTCGTAGGTTGGCAGGGAATTGGCCATCAATAAGAAGTACAATCCGCCGGCCAGGGGGAATTTCGCGCCGGGAGCTTTGGGGAGCTCCTCCAGGAGCTCCCGGATGGTGTACCCGCGGATGCGAATACCCTCCATCGGGTCTACATACGAGATATCGCTGACCTGGATCATCACTCCACGGATACCCCCGTAGATCTGTTCCACCGTTACATCGCAAATCTTAAAATCGCCGTGTTGTTTCTGGAGTTTTTGCACACGCTGTCGCCAGGACTGCAATGTGTCGGAAATCTTTTCGCAAAGAATAGTTTTACATTCATCGGGACCGACTGCGGGTCTTTTAACCGCTTTGGATTTCGCTCCGGCGATTTCTTCGGTGGACATCTTAGCTCTCCTCTTTTGGAATATTCGTACAAGTATACCCCGATTTTGGCCAGTTACACAACGAATCATCAGATGATTAAAAATTCACTGGAAGGATCGGGTCAAAACGACTATAATCAGTAATTAATTTTAGTCAATATAGTCCATAATATCGGATCAGGTGATCCGGGGATGTATACTTTCAGATCGGACGAGGGAATAGAGGAAATGAGCGATAAAACTCTGCAAACACCTGTCTCAGGGACAAAAATTGGCATCCACAACGGCCGGCTGGTGGTTTCTAACCACCCGATCATTCCCTTTATCGAGGGAGATGGGATCGGTCCAGATATCTGGGGGGTAGCGAAGGATGTGCTCGATGTAGCCGTGGAAAAAGCTTATCACGGTCAGCGAAAAATTGCATGGATGGAAGTATTTGCCGGGGAAAAAGCCTTCAACCGTTTCAACGACTGGCTTCCCGAGGAGACGATCCAGGCCTTTTGCGAATACCTGATCGGGATCAAGGGGCCTCTGACCACACCGATCGGCGGGGGGATCCGTTCGCTCAACGTGGCGCTGCGCAAGGAGCTTGACCTGTATGCCTGTATGCGTCCGGTGCGATATTTCCAGGGGGTGCCTTCGCCGGTACGCCACCCGGAGAAGGTCAATATGGTGATCTTCCGGGAGAACACGGAAGATATCTATACCGGGATCGAGTTTGAAGCCGGGACACCCGGCAACCAGCTTTTCAAACAAATATTGAACGAAAATTTCCCGGATGAATATGAGAAAATTCGCTTCCCGGATACAGCCGGTTTTGGGATCAAACCGATCTCCCAGGAAGGCACGGAACGGTTAGTAAGGTCCGCGATCCGTTGGGCGTTAGAAAACCGGCGGAAAAATGTAACCCTGGTCCATAAGGGGAACATCATGAAATATACCGAGGGCGCTTTCCGGAAATGGGGATACGACCTGGCAGAACGTGAATTTGGCGACCGTGTGTATACCTGGCAGGTGTACGACCGCACCAAATCAGAAAAAGGCGAAGACGCGGCCAATGCTGAACAGAAGGCAGCCATCGAAAGCGGTAAGCTGATTATCAAAGACCTGATCGCGGATATCATCTACGAGCAGACGCTGACCCAGGCACAGCTTTACGATGTGATTGCCACGATGAACCTGAACGGCGATTATTTATCGGATGCGCTGGCTGCCCAGGTGGGTGGGATGGGGATCGCCCCGGGTGCGAATATTAACTTTGAAACCGGGATCGCGGTTTTTGAGGCTACGCACGGAACGGCCCCCAAACACGCCGGGAAGGGGATCGTCAACCCCGGCTCGGTGATCCTGAGCGGGGAGATGATGCTGCGCTACCTGAGCTGGAATGAGGCCGCCGACCTGATCGTCAAAGGTGTCGAAGGAGCCATCATGGCAAAGACTGTTACCTATGATTTTCACCGCCTGATGGAGAATGCCACCTTGTTGAACACTCGCGAGTTCGGCGACGCTATTATCCGGCATATGTCCGATTAGAAGGGTAAACCTATGGAGATTGATTTTTCCAATGCGCGCTCCACCTTCCGGGTAGGGGGAAAAGAATACACCTATTACGATCTGGCAAAACTATATGGCGGGAGCTTCGAACAGGTGGAACGCCTGCCGTTCTCGATCCGCATTATGCTGGAGGGTGTATTAAGAAACTGCAACGGGCGAGAAGTAAAACGGGCGGATGTGTTCAAACTGTCCGGCTGGAAAGCCCAGGATGAGCAGCGGAAAGCGACGCAGTTCATCCCCGGCCGGGTCGTTCTACAAGATTTCACCGGTGTGCCGGTGATCGTCGACCTGGCCTCTATGCGCACGGCCATGCAACGGTTGGGCGGGGAGGCCCGGCAGATCAACCCGGCCGTCCCGGTGGACCTGGTCATCGATCATTCGGTCCAGGTAGATTACTTCGGTATACCGGATGCCTACCAGCGCAACGCGGAAATCGAGTTCAAACGCAACCGCGAGCGCTACGAACTGCTGCACTGGGCGCAGAAGGCCTTCAAAAATTTTCGGGTGGTACCGCCCGCGACCGGGATCGTCCACCAGGTAAACCTGGAGTATTTATCTCGGCTGGTATTGACCCAGGAAGAGGAGGACCACACCCTGATCTACCCGGAAACCCTGGTCGGCACCGATTCGCATACCACGATGATCAATGGCTTGGGGGTGGTAGGCTGGGGCGTGGGTGGGATCGAAGCAATCGCCGCCATGCTCCACCAACCCATCGAGATCGTTACCCCGGATGTGATCGGGTTCCGCTTGCTTGGAAAGCTGGGTGAAGGGGTTACTCCGATGGATGTCACGCTGACGGTCACCCAGATGCTCCGAAAGAAAAAGGTTGTCGATAAGTTTGTGGAGTTCTTTGGAGATGGGTTAGATGCGCTGGCCTTATCAGACCGGGCGATGATTGCCAATATGTCCCCGGAGAACGGCGCGACCATCACCTACTTCCCGGTGGACGAACAGACGCTGGTGTATCTGAAACTGACTGGCCGGCCGGACGAGCTGGTTGATCTGATTGAGGCCTATTACCGGCAGCAGCACCTGTTCCGCACATCCGGGATGCCCGATCCAGAGTATACAGATGTTTTGGAGCTGGATCTGAGCAGCGTCGAGCCCAGCCTGGCGGGTCCCAAGCGTCCGCAGGATCGCATCCCGTTGAGCCAGGTGAAGCTGTCTTTCGAACAGGCGCTGACCCGGGATAAGAATGAAGGCGGTTTTGCCCTGACCCCTGAGAGCCTGCACCGGTCTGCAACGGTAAAGATGAACGGTGATAAAACCGAGCTGACCCACGGCGCGGTTGTGATCGCTTCGATCACTTCTTGTACCAATACGTCCAACACATTTGGGATGATTACCGCGGGTCTTCTGGCCAGGAAAGCTGTCGAGAAAGGGCTAAGAGTTAAGCCGTATGTCAAGACCAGCCTGGCTCCCGGTTCTCGGGTAGTCACCGACTACCTGGAAAAAGCCGGCCTGATCCAACCCCTGGATCAATTGGGGTTCTCCCTGGTCGGTTATGGATGCATGACCTGTATCGGGAACTCCGGCCCGCTTCCAGGGCCGGTGAGCGAAGCCGTCAGTGAGAAGAGCCTGGTCGCGGCGGCGGTTCTATCGGGCAACCGCAACTTCGAAGGCCGCATCCATTCCCAGGTCCAGGCCAACTACCTGGCTTCTCCTCCGTTGGTGGTCGCCTACGCGCTGGCTGGAAGCGTCGACCTGGATTTAACCCGAGAGCCGCTGGGGATTGGAGAAGAGGGCAAACCTGTGTATCTACGCGACATCTGGCCGTCCTCACAGGAAATTTTGGAGACCATTACCCAGAATGTATCGGCTGAAATGTACAAGGAGAATTACTCGAACGTGTTTAGCGGCAACCCAACCTGGAACGAAATTGCGAGCACGATGAGTGAGCTGTATGATTGGAAACCCGATTCCACGTATGTCCAGGAGCCGCCGTATTTTGATAACTTGAGCGCGCAGTCAACCGGCCACCTGGAGGATATCCGCGGAGGGCGCGTACTGGCGCTGCTCGGCGATTCGATCACCACGGATCATATCTCTCCGGCCGGCGCGATCCCGGCGGAAGGCCCGGCGGGTCTCTATCTGCGTGCAAAAGGTGTAACCGTCAACGATTTTAATTCGTTTGGCTCGCGGCGTGGGAATGACCGGGTGATGACCCGCGGCACATTTGCGAATATCCGTCTCAAGAACCAGCTTGTCCCGGGAGTAGAAGGCGGCTACACCATCCATCTACCGGACGGAAAACGGATGAGCATCTATGATGCCGCTATGCTGTACAAAGCGGAGGGCGTACCCCTGATCATCCTGGCTGGCAAGGAATACGGCACCGGATCCAGCAGAGACTGGGCTGCAAAGGGTCCGCTGCTGCTGGGTGTGCGGGCGGTGATCGCCGAATCGTTCGAACGGATCCACCGCACCAACCTGGTTGGGATGGGGATCCTGCCGCTCCAATTCAAGGCGGGTGAGAATGTTCAGTCTCTCGGCCTGTCTGGGAAGGAAGTTTACCAAATTAATGGGATCGAGGACGGGCTGGGCGCCGGAAGCGTGCTGACCGTACGAGCTACGCGTGAAGACGGCAGCCAGGCGGTTTTTCAGGTGACTGCCCGCCTTGCGACAGAAATCGAGCTGGATTACTACCGCAACGGAGGGATCATGCAGACGGTCCTGCTCAACCTGCTGAATGAGGAGCAGCCGGCGGAGTAGCGGGTCGAGGGTCGAGGGTAGAGGGTGGATTTATTCCCCCGCGGGTTGGATGGGTTGAAAAGCCCCGGAATGGTGCGACCCACCTAATCTGGTGCGACCCATATAGAATCTGACATTAGAGCCGCCTGGCTGAAGGGGGAGGCGGCCTTAAGGGACATGATTAGGCTCGCCAATTGATGTAGGGGCACGGGCATCAGTTACAAGTTAAGGATTTCAAAGGGGAGTCAAGCGGCAAAAATCGGGCTACACTTACCCTATGAGCCAAAAAGAGAAACCCCGCAAGAATAACGTGACCCACACGCGAGCCATCCAACGCGACCGCAGCCTGCAGCCGCTGCGCGAGCCGCCCCCGGAAGCGATCGAGCAGTTGTTGGAGGAGTTGGTCTCCCCGATCGTCTACGCCCAGGCGGCCACCTATCGGGTCATGGGGCTGCGCCAACGCATCCTGACCCTGCCGGTGATGGTGGCCTTTCTGCTGGGGCTGATCTGGCGGCAGGTCGGCTCGGTCTCGGATGCGGTGCGTGAGCTCAATAAGTTTGGTATTTTGTGGGCGCGGCCCGCCGTGGTGTCTCAGCAAGCGGTCAGCGAGCGGCTGCGCACCTTCCCAGCCCAGCTGTTCCAGCGCATCCTGCTGGACCTGCTCCCGCTGATGCAGCTGCGCTGGCGGGAGCGCCAACGGCCGCTGCCAGACGTGATCGCCTGGGTCCAGCAGCACTTTGCCGGGGCGTGGATCCTGGATGGCTCGACCCTGGATAGCTTGCTGCGCAAGGTCGGGCTGCTGCGCGAAGGCCAGGGACCGGTGCTGGCCGGGCGCATGGCGGCCTTGTTGCAGGTGGCGGCGCGCTTGCCAGAGCAGATCTGGTATGAGCAGGACAGCCAGGCGCATGACCGGGTCTTCTGGGAAGGCGCGCTGGGGCTGGTCCCGGCCGATGGGCTGATCCTGTTCGATCTGGGTTTCTATAACTACCTCCACTTCGATCAACTGACCCAGCGCCTGATCTTCTTTGTGACCCGCTGCAAGCAAGGTGCGGCCTACCAGATCGAGCGGGTCCTGCACAGCGAGGCTCAGCTGCACGATTACGTGATCCATCTGGGCTGTGGGTCCAAGCGCTGCCAGTCCTTGTACCGGCTGGTGGAGGTGGAATATCACGGCCTGGGGTACCGCTACCTGACCAATGTCCTGGATCCCGCACGGCTGCCGGCGGCCTATGTGCCCCAGCTGTATCAGCAGCGCTGGCGCATCGAGGATGCCTTCTACGCGGCCAAACGGCTGTTGGGGCTGGCCTACTTGTGGGTGGGTTCGCTCAACGGGGTGCAGGTGCAGGTGTGGGCCACCTGGCTGTTGTACTTGCTGCTGGTGGATCTGACCGATCGGGTGGCCGAGGTCATGCAGCGGCCGTATGAGGACATCTCCATGGAGATGGTTTTCAAAGGGCTGGCCTTCTTTGTGCGGGCCAAGCAGCTGGGTCAGGCCAGCGATCCGGTGGCCTACCTGGTGGCGGATGCCAAACTGCTGGGGATCCTCAAACATCGCAATCACCCCAAATCCGCCTTGACATCTGCTTTGCCTCCTTAACTTGTAAGTGTTGGGGCACGGGGTTGGGTCCGAGCACCTGAATTCTGGCATTCAAACCCCGTGCCCCTAATTACAAAACACCGGCTGAAATATATTTTGGGAATGAGGAAAATTTAACCTAAAGATCAGTCGTTTACTGTATTTGACAAAGGGGTCCACTTTAGATTTAATATAAAAATGGGCAAATTAATATACTTTATAACGACATCGCTAGATGGCTTTGTGGCTGATAAAAATGGTAATTTTGAATGGGCTATGCCAAGTGAAGAAGTACATGCTTTCGTAAATGACATTGGACGTAATGTAGGTACGTCTCTACTTGGACGCAACATGTACGAGATTATGAAGGTATGGGATACTATTCCAACAGAAGGGACAAGTGGACCTATGGACGGGCCAAGTGAAGCTATGAATGACTACGCTAAAATTTGGCGAGCAGCAAAGAAGATAGTCTATTCCACTTCGCTTTCTGATGTCACAATAGCTAATGCGACGATTGAGCGGTCTTTTGACCCAAGCACCATACAAAAATTAGTGGCAGAGTCAGATAAAGATTTTGACATTGGCGGCCCGCATTTAGCGGCTGAAGCAATAAAGGCCGGTATAGTCGACGAGTATCATCAAATCATTGTTCCCCAACTAATAGGCAGTGGCAATTATTGGTTACCTAAAGACGTTAAAAGCAAGCTTAAGCTGGTGGATTTGCGAAAATTTGAAAATGGCTTTGTGCATCTTCAATATAGTAAGATTTGAATTCTGTTATGGGCTACGCATAATTAACAGAAGTGAAAAACATCGTATAAGTAATGGGATTCGAACCAACGAACAGGAGTGAGTAAGCCTTCACAATGCTGTAATAATCTTTTGAGGCATATGGTTCTAACTTTGTTAGTGCTGCATCTGGCTGGGTATATGGGTGGTAGGCGGAACCTAAACCTTGCCGATTTCATCTTAGAGGAGGAAAATTTAACCTAAAGATCAGTCGTTTACTGTATTGACAATGGGGTCCACTTTACCCTACAGGATAACCGAATCTCACCGAACGAAGGAAGGGCGGATAGTTGATAACCCTGGCCGAAACAAGCAAGCTTGAGCGATCCGGTTACCCCGATCCATAACAGTCTTGCCTCCCCCCAAAAAAATTTCGTGCTGTTCTCGAAATTACCGGCCTTTGGTTTTCAGGGGTCGAGGGTTTGGGTAAACACTTTTTTACCCTTGATCATCCCTGCCTTTACCGGCAGCGCGTTTTATATCTTCCTTCTGCGCCAGTTTATGCGCGGGATCCCGATCGAGTTATCCGAAGCGGCTAAGATCGATGGTGCTTCCGAACTACGGACCTGGTGGGATATTATCGTACCTTTATCAAAGCCAGCCCTGGCTGCGGTAGCAATCTTTACATTCCAGGGCGCCTGGCAGGATTTTATGGGGCCGCTGATCTATTTGCAGAGTGAAAGGTTGTACACCCTCCAGCTTGGGCTGCGGATTTTTGAACATGCCGCCGGAGGGTCTTCAGCCTGGAACTGGCTGATGGCCGCCAGCCTGGCGGTGATGCTGCCGGTACTGCTGGTGTTCATCCTTTTTCAGCGGTATTTCGTGGAAGGCATCACCCTGGGAGGAATGGAGGGGCGCTGACCGAAATTATTACCAAAAGGGTGGCCTGAGCGCAGGGATCAGGCCACCCTTTTATGATTAACAGTTTTGTGGGTTGATTTGGTTCTCCAAATAGAATAATATTGTGGAGTAAAATTATGCGAATTGATTAGATAAATCGATAACCTATCTTACATCACCGAGGCATCTTAGATGAAAATCTCCAACGTTGGCAGCGCCATTCAGGTCGCTGCTGATTTATATACTTTAACCACCCGGCCTGACCGGCCATACATCACCATAGATCGCCCTGACGGCGAACGGATCGTGGAATTGTTCTTCTGCTCCAGCGTGCATACGCTGGAAAACCGAGATGATACCCCTCAAACTGGGAACTGGCAGATAGAAGAAGTGGATGGCGCCGTCCACCTATGGATCAGGGCGGCCAGCTCATGTTGGAATTCGAAGACCTACCGTTTTATCTGCACCCCGGAACGGCTGAGTTATGAAATCGAAGTCGAGGGAGAAGGCTGTCTGGCCGAAGCAGTTTATTTTGGCGGGTACTATTCCGCTAACCCGCGCTGGGGATCGGGGTTTTTCTGGTCAGAGCAAAATTTCTTGCGCGGTTTCAACCCGGAGCCCAATTCAGACGAGTGTAATTATTTCCAACCTGCGGAAGGCGCCCTGATCGACTTAATGGGTGTCCCACTGCCTGGAAAAGGAAACTGGTTCTTTACACCGCCCCCGTTTTTCTATGGATTTGAGCAACGCAGCGGCTGGGTAGGGATGGGCGTTGAATCTTCTCCAGGCGGGTTTCAGTTTACTGAATATGCCTATCATGGACGAAAAGGCGTATTTTATTTATCCCTGTCTTATGAAGGCTATACCCGGGTAAAAGGCGCATACCGGCTGCCGTCGATCGGTTTTGATTTTGCCAGCGGAGAATTTGAGAGCCTGGCAGCCCACACCCGGGCTGCTCATGAAACGCTGGGAACCGCCCGGATTTCTGCGCCAGCCCAGCCTGCCTGGTGGTGCGAACCGATCTTTTGCGGCTGGGGCGCGCAGTCATATATGGCAGCCATCGAGTGCGGGCACGCTCGGGATTTTTCCGGCCAGATCATCTATAATGCCTTCCTCAAAACCCTGGAAGAGAGTGGGATCCACCCGGGGAGCATTGTCCTGGATGACAAGTGGCAGTCAACTTATGGCGAGAATGCCGCTGACCCATGTAAATGGCCGGACCTGCCGGGTTTTATCGACAAACAACACGCGGCCAGCCGAAAAGTGCTCTTATGGTTGAAGGCCTGGGACCCTGAAGGAATTCCCATAGAGGAATGTATCACGAACGCGGCCGGGATGGCAGTCAGCGTCGACCCGTCAAATCCGGACTACGAACAAAGAATGCGGCGTTCGGTTCGCCAGATGCTTTCCTCAAGCGGATACGATGCGGACGGGTTTAAAATCGACTTTACCGCACGGATACCCAGTGGCCCCGGGATGCGCCGTTATGGACGCTTGTGGGGTTTGGAGCTGATGAAACGCTACCTGTGGATCTTATATGACGAGGCCAAGCAGGTCAAGCCAGATGCCCTGGTCATGACCCACACCCCCCATCCTTATCTGGCGGATGTGGTTGATATGATCCGCCTGAATGATATCAATAAAGACAAAGACGTCAACCTGGCTATGACCCTGCGGGCGCGCGTGGCTTCGCTGGCTTGCCCAGAGGCCTTGATCGATACAGATAACTGGCCGATCCCTGATAAGACGGCCTGGCGAAGTTACCTTGCGCTGCAGCCTGAATTGGGTATACCATCTCTGTATTACACCGGTTTTATCGATTCAACCCGAGAAGCGCTAAACGCCGAAGATTATGCCCTGATCCGAGAAGTCTGGTCGCGGCATCGCGCGAAGATTTAAATGAACTGGAGGAGAGCCTGAAATGCTGTTTCTCGGGGTAGACGCAGGGACGACGCACTGCAAAGCCGGCTTATTTGGGGTTGGGGGCCGGCAGACCAGGGGTGTATCGCGCCCTACGCCAACCCATACCGCGCAGCAGGGGTTCCCGATCTATCACCCAGAGGAGATATGGCAGTTGATCGCGGGCTTGATCCGGGAATTAGCCCTGGGCGCCGGGGGAGAGCCGATCGCTGCGATCGGCATCTCCAGTACGGCAGAAACGGGGTTGCTGGTCGACCGCACCCGTTCCATCGCTCTCACGGAGATCTACCCCTGGTACGCGACGTTTGCGCAGCCGCAGGCGGAAAGATTGGCAAATCTTCCCGACCCTTACGAACGTTTCTGTCGTTCCGGGATATACCCAACTTATAAATGCAGCCTGGCAAAGCTTTTATGGATCCAGGAAAACACCCCGGCGCTTATGGAAGGCTCAACCTGGTTGAGCATGGCAGATTTCCTGGCGTACCGGTTGACCGGCTGCCTGGGAACCGATCTCTCCCTGGCCGGAAGAACCTATGCATTTCGCATCGATACCAAAAATTGGGATGAAGAGCGGCTCCGGATGCTTGGCCTGCCAGCAGATATCTTCCCACCGGCTGCCCAGGCCGGCGCTCCCCTGGGCCAGACGATGCATTCTGTAGAGCGGTTGACTGGATTACCGGCGGGAATCCCGGTGGCGGTTACCGGGCACGATCACGTGTGTGGCGCTTCCGGAGCTGGGGTTGTCAGCCCCGGACAGGTCTTTGATTCGATGGGCACCGCAGAGACGTTCATGGGTGTATTCGAGGAACGCCGGCTGGGTGACAACGAATACCGGTCAGGCCTGTCTTATGGGTGGCATACTACCGGCGGCCGGATGTATTGGATGGGCGGGCTATCCGCTTCGGGTGGATCGGTCGAATGGCTGCGGACGGTGATCAACCATCCGCCCCTGAGCTACCCGGAATTGGACGCGATCCTCAGCGAGCTGGATGACCGGCCTGGGAGAATCCTATATTTTCCTTACCTGTCAGGAAGCGGTTCTCCGCATACCGATCCCCACGTGCGCGGAGCTTTTGTCGGCCTGGATGCTGCCCATACCCGCTCCGACCTGCTCAAGGCAGTCCTGGAGGGGACGGCATACGAGCTGGAACTGATCCGCCGGGCGGGTGAGGAGGCAGGTGGGGTGGCCATCCAGCGGATCCTGGCCGCGGGTGGTGGAACGCGAAACCGGCGCTGGCTGCAGATCAAAGCCGACATTTCGGGCTGCCGGATCGAAGTCCAAGAAAATCCCGAGATGGTTCTGGCCGGAGCCGCTATGCTGGCTGGCACCGGCGCCGGGGTGAGCTCTATCGAAGATTGGTTTTCGAATACCGCCCGTCAAACCAGGCCAGAGATCTACCTGCCCGATCCCAACCGGCATAATGCATATCAAAAGATTTATCACGAATGCTTCCTGCCTTTTCAGGAACCGCTAAAGCAAATCTCGCGAGGGCTCAATGATTAGGAACGTCACAAAGTTCATCGATCTACCCATCACAACCACCCAGATTTCTGAAAACCTCTTCCGGATTGAAGATACCTGCCATGTGTACGTGATCCGAAACGGTTCGAGCGCTGTATGCGTCGATTTTGGCGCCGGGCGGGTGTTGGACTGCCTGGACCGCCTGGGCATACAACACATCTCGGACGTATTGATGACCCACCATCACCGCGATCAGGGACAGGGACTGGCGCTGGCCGTTCAGCATGGGGCGAGCATCTGGGTCCCCCAACAAGAACAGGACCTGTTCAAATCCGTGGACTACCACTGGGGCGCCCGCCCGGTCTACAATAACTATAACGTCCGGCAGGACCGCTTTTCTCTGTTGGAGCCAGTCCCAATTGCGGGAACGCTCAACGACTATTCTACGCCGCGTTTTGGCGCAACCACATTCAAAGTTGTTCCGACACCCGGGCATACCCCCGGATCGATCAGTTTGCTGTGCGAAATCGACAACCAGCGGGTTGGATTTTGTGGAGACCTGATTGCAGGGGAAGGGAAAGTATGGTCTTTGGCGGCCACCCAATGGACTTATAACGGTGGAGAAGGGGTGGCGGCGAGCATCCCTTCCCTGATCAACCTGAAGAAACGCAGACCCTCCCTGCTGCTGCCATCGCATGGAGAGGTCCTCTGGCGGCCTGCCGAAGCGATCGACCGGTTGGTCGAGAATTTCCGAGATCTGCTGGCTTACCGAAAACAAAACCCAAACCTCTTCTCCTGGCTGGAACACCCCTATGAGGAGATCACTCCCCACTTGCTCACCAACCGCACCAGTGTCAGCAACTCATACGTGCTGCTGTCCCGGAGCGGGAAAGCCCTGATCCTGGATTATGGATATGATTTTATGACCGGTTTTGCAGCCGGAAGCGACCGGGCCAGCCGCCGCCCATGGCTTTATTCCATACCGTACTTGAAGCAGCAGCACGGCGTTACAAAGGTGGATGTGGTCATCCCCACCCATTATCACGACGATCACCTGGCCGGTTTTAACTTGCTGCGCCAGGTGGAAGGTGCGCAGGTTTGGGCGGCCGAAAATTTTTCAGATGTTCTGATGAACCCCGAGCGCTACGATCTACCCTGCCTGTGGTATGACCCGATCCCCGTGGACCGCAGCCTGCCGCTGGATATCCCCTTCGCCTGGGAGGAATACCAGCTGACCTTCTACGCGCTGCCGGGGCATACCGAGTATGCGGTGGCGATCGGATTTGAAGTGGATGGCAAACGCGTCCTGGTAGTGGGCGACCAATACCAGGGCGAGGGCGGCCATCTGTGGAATTACGTCTACCAGAACCGTTTTCAACCCGACGACTACCGCCAAAGTGCGGTTGTCTACCAGAGCTTCCGGCCCGACCTGATCCTGCCCGGTCACTGGCAGCCGTTCTGGGTGACAGAAGACTACCTGGTAGAGATCGCGGCGCAAGCCGATTCACTGGAACGCTTGCACGCAGATCTGGAAAACCAGGCTTCAATCGATATAGTGAATGCGCGGATCATCCCATACCAGGCGGAGGTTTTCTCCCACGAGACGATCGACTGCCTGGTAGAAATCCGCAACCCTTCTACCCAGGCTGAGCCGGTTGCCATCCGTTGGACGCTGCCTGGGGAATGGAAAATCGAACCGGCCGAAGCCCTGGGCTGGGTTCCCGGCGGCGAGACGCGAGCATTTGCTTTTCAAATCCACCCGGCGGCGAGACCCGCACGCCGGCAGCGAGTGGCCGCTGATATCAGCATCGGGGACCATATGTACGGACAGGTAACCGAAGCTTTGATCACCGTGCTTGGATGAGGAGATAACCGCAGGTTTATGATGGCTGAAAAAACCAGGAAATTACATATGATCGGCAACGCTCACATCGACCCGGTCTGGTTGTGGCGCTGGCAGGAAGGTTTCCATGAGGTGAAAGCCAGCTTCCGCTCCGCCCTGGATCGAATGAATGAGGCTGCGGATTTCGTTTTCATCTCCAGCTCGGCTGTATTTTACGATTGGCTGGAACACAGTGACCCGGGCATGTTCAGAGAAGTCCAGGAGCGGGTGGCGGAAGGAAGATGGGGGATCGTAGGTGGCTGGTGGATCCAACCGGACTGCAATATCCCCAGCGGTGAATCCTTTGTCCGCCAGGCGTTGTATGGGCAGAGGTTCTTTAAAGAGAAATTTGGCGTCACGGCCCGGGTTGGTTACAACGTGGACAGCTTTGGCCATCATGGGATGCTGCCCCAGATACTCAAGAAAAGCGGTCTGGATTATTACGTCTTTATGCGACCCTCGCCCCACGAGAAAGGCCTTCCCGGCCGGTTGTTCTGGTGGGAATCCGATGATGGCAGCCGGGTTCTGGCTTTCCGGATCCCTTTCGAATACTGCAGTTGGGGGAAGTCTCTGGAAAAGCATATCCGGCGCTGTGCGGATGAGACGCGCGAGCCGCTCAACCAGTTGATGTGTTTTTATGGGGTGGGGAACCATGGGGGTGGCCCGACCCGTGAGAACCTGGAAACCATCCGGCAGTTGAACCAGGACGCAGAGCTGCCTTCCCTGGTCTTTAGCACTCCGGGAAAATTTTTTGAGGAGGCGCAGTCCAGCCTGATCTCTTTCCCGGTGGTGCACAGCGATCTGCAGCATCATGCCAGCGGTTGTTATTCCGCCCATTCAGGAGTCAAGCGCTGGAACCGCCAGGCCGAAAACCAGCTCCTGGCAGCCGAAAAATTCTCGATCCTGGCATCCAGACTGACCGGTCAGCCCTATCCGGAAGACCTCGAACGGGCCTGGAAGGATGTGTTGTTCAACCAGTTCCACGATATCCTCTCGGGGACGAGCCTGGAAACAGCCTATGAAGATGCGCGCGACCTGTACGGTGAGGCGAGTACGATTGCCAGCCAGGCGCAAAATTATGCCCTCCAGGCCCTGGCCTGGAAACTGCGCATCCCACGCGAAGCGGGGATGCTGCCGGTCGCCGTGTTCAACCCACATGCCTGGCCGGTGAAGACCAACATTGAGATCGAAATAGGGGGTGGGTACCCACAAGGCGAACTGCTCGACCCGGCCGGTCAGACCAT
>Ga0209593_10000700_pt1 | contig 15045 bp, 20 predicted proteins | sample PPLLaktember2015_3_FD_187260 | JGI IMG/M metagenome (GOLD analysis project Ga0209593, IMG submission 187260) | Freshwater sediment microbial communities from Prairie Pothole Lake near Jamestown, North Dakota, USA - PPLs Lake P7 Core (6) Depth... | ecosystem: Environmental > Aquatic > Freshwater...
TCGCCTTGGAAAAGACAAAACGAGTCTTGCCTTTTATTTCCCGCGAAGGGCTACCGAGTTCAAGAGAATCCCGCTGCGTGAAAGAAACGTCTTGGAACCCGTCCGAAAGACTCCGTACCGTGTTTGCCATTCGTTTAATCTCAGATTCAAATTGCTTCGTTGGGTCGGGCTTGGAGCATCCGGCCAAAAGCACGCACGCCGCAATTAAAATTTTTCGCATGGGATCCTCCTCTTCTAGCCTATTGAGCATTCGCCCTTCTGAATAGCTGTTCTGACTTTTCGACGATTTCTTTTAATTGCCGCAACTCTTCGGCCTCGAAAATAAAATAGACGCCAGCCTTCCTCTTCTCCTCCGGCCTCGCGTACACGCCCAAGGTGACGTGATTCTGGGCGGTGACCGAGACTTTGAATATCAGCCTATCCCCGATGTCGATCGTTCCCACGTCGAATTCTAAGCGTGCTCCGGCCATATCCAGGGGCGTCTCGTCAATTAGGCGGTAGGCGTTCATTTATCAACCCTCCGCCGCTATTCTACCCCCTTTTCTAAAGTACGCAATCCCTACTATGTTCCCAACCTATTTAATTTATCTACCTTACCAAATACAGTAAAAACGGGTATTGCGGCAGTAACTCAGTGGTAGAGTATCGCCTTCCCAAGGCGACTGTCGAGGGTTCGATCCCCTTCTGCCGCTCTTGCAAAGTGCCGGGAGGCCGCAAGGCATGGCCAGCGTTTGGCTGTTATCACCCCCGGCATTTTGCATCTTGCAATCTGTTTCGTGACTGTTATAATAACCGGCATGATAACTATGTCAACAGAATTTATAGGCGTGAATCAAGCAGCGTCGATCATCGGGCTCACGCCTGCCCGCGTGCGCGTTTTGGTGCGAAATAACCGCATTAAAGCCGAAAATATCGAAGGGCGTTATCTCATTCTTCGACAGGAAGCCGAGAGATTTAAGAAAATTCCGCGTTACCCGGGCAAACCAAAAAAATAATTTCTTCGCCATAACCCTATATCTTGCAAAGGGTTATATCTACAGGCGAAAATAATTTCGGATTTTTCCGATTTTGCTCTTGTAAACTAATTCCCCCGCGATATATTTAATAGAACCTGAGCCAACTCAGGCAGGGATTGATAACCCCTGAAACGCACTCTCCGGCCCTTCCGGCCTCCGGGTGCATCCCCAAGAACCATTCCACGGCGGTCGAATCGCTGGAAGGTTGCTCGCATGGAACGCTCGTTGCAAAACGTGAGCTATGCTTTGAAAGCAACTCCTATTCGACGCCATGCACGCGCATACACTAAATTCCATTCTCAAAGACTACCTCGCCGCCCGGTGGTGGTTGTCGGCGGGCTACTCCTACAATCTCGAACACGCCGTTTGGCAGCTCTCGCGTTTTTACGGGACTACTATTCTTTTGTCCTGTCTCACCGAAGACACGTTGACGGCATTCCTCAGAGATTTCTCCAAGACTCACGAACCGATTGCGGTGAACGACCGGAGACGCTCGCTCTTGACGCTCTGGCGTTACGCTGCGGAAAAGAATCTGCTACCACCTCCGAAGAAAATACCGATCATGCCCGAGGGGCAAAAAATACCCGATGCTTGGACGGCTGCGGAATGCCGCACGATCCTTGCGGAGTGCCGCAAACAGTCGGGGACCATCGCGGGCATCGACGCTGGGGCGTGGTGGGCCTCGTTCGTGCTGACGATCTACTACACCGGCCAACGACTGCGGGCGATGCTGTCGGCGCGTACGGAGGATTACGAGTCGGGGACGATCACCTTTCAACCGCGCGGCGCGAAGACTCGCAAGGCGATGCAGTTCGAGCTCCCACGGGAAGCGGCGGAAATCATCGACGGAATGATGCACGTTCAACGGGTGTTGTTGTGGCCGTGGCCGTTTCACCGGAACACGATCTTTGTGCGGTTTCGCAAAATCACCGAACGCGCCGGGGCGTCGGCCCCTCACGGCAAATTAAAATTGTTCCATCGACTTCGAAGGACATCGGGCAGCCTAGTGGAATCTCTGGGCGGGGACGGGGCGCGACATCTCGGCAACAGCCGGGAAGTGTTCGAGCGGAGTTACCTCGCCCCGCGAATCTGCAACCGCTGTCAATCCTCGCTGCTACCGAATTTGAAGTGATGTTCTTGGGTGGCCGATCGGGTAAGCGCCTTTCTATAGCGCCCCTGATCGGCCTTTTCTATTTTCTGTCGCACGAGGATTGTTTCGGCTTGAAGGGCCTACGCTGCAATCCTCTAAGGCCCGTGTTGCGGGTCGTCGATTACTCGCAACACGGGCCATGCGACTTTACCAACCAACAAGGGTGCATGATGGCAAAAACTCGTAAACCTCTTGTCCGCGGCCTGATCACAAAAGCCCGGCTCGAAGAACTGCAACCGGGCAGCGTGTTGCGGTTTCATCTTCCCGTGGGAAAGAAATGGACGTGGTACGACGTTCGCTACATCTCGCACAACAACTGCGAGTTGATCGTGGCGGACAACCTGGACGACATCAAGGGTATCAGGTGGAGCCAGAAAGTCTGCGGCATCCAGCCCATGACCGGCGGACGGTATGCGGAGTCTTATATCTGCATCAGGGACGAGGAGCTAGGGCTATGAAATCGTTTTGGTTCAACTACGGCTACGACATCGCGGAGGCGCTTTGCCTTCCCGCGCTCGTGGTGCTATTGGCAATTTTGATCTATTGGGGGATGAAATGAAACTAATTTCACCGAACGAAATTGACGTAGAAGTTTGTGCGAATAGCAAATGTTCGCGCTGTGGGGCTGGCGAATTGAAATGCAAGGCGTGGCTGGACGACGAGAGGCAATATCACGTCGCAGCAGTGTGTCGGAAATGCGGACTGGAGGAGGAGTTTTAATGAGACTCAACACCGAATTGCACGATCAATGGCTTTTAATCCCGGAGTCTGACGCCGACGTTGTTGCACTCCAACGGTTCGGACTTTCGCCGGGCGCGTACCAGCACGCGATATTGCAGTCGTGGCACTGGGCGACGCTCTTGGACTCGGAAGGAAAGCCGTTCGAAGATCGACGGAAGGGCTTTAGCGTTGAAATCTATTTGGAACCGAAACAAATCGAGGAGGTGACAAGTGAACAAGTCCGAACAAATCAATGAACTCGCCACGGCATTAGCCAAGGCACAAGGGGCGATGACGTTCGCATCGAAGGATACAACAAATCCTTTCTACGGAAAAAAATATGCGGACTTGGCAAACGTGCTCGAAGCGTTGCGGAAACCACTATCCGAAAATTCTTTGTCCATTGTGCAGGGGCCGGAACATTCTACCGATCATAGCACAGTCAGTGTGACGACGCTTCTCATGCACGCCTCAGGCCAGTGGATAGAAACGGTTCTGACGCTGCCCGTGGTCCGTGAGAAAAAGGGAGAAGGATTTGTTATTGCCAATGATCCCCAAGCCGTCGGATCGGCAATTACTTACGCTAGGCGGTATGCGGCGGCGGCAATGGCTGGAATTACCCAGGACGATGACGACGCAAACTCTGCATCGGGGAAACCCCAACAACCGCCGAAACAAAAGATCGAACCGAAGAACGGCAACGGCAAAGCCCCGCCGCCGAAACAAAAGCTCGAACCGAAGAACGGCAACGGCAAAGCCCCGCCGCAGACTCGACCGCATCGCTGGGAGGATTACACCGAAGCCGAGAAAATCGCCTTCACCGAAAAGCGTATCGAGGAATCGAAGGGTAACCACGCGGAGCTAACCAAGATCGGCTTGCGGTTCAAAGAGCCGAACGTCTTCAAGGGCGTCACGGAAGAGAACCAGAAATACCTCGCTGGCAAATTGTTGGAAGCAATGGACGCCTGCGAACCCATTCAAGATAAACCATAGAAAGGAGGACCATCATCATCCTCGATAAGGTGCGGCGTGCCGAGGAGCCGCCGCACCATTTTGAACTCTCGGAACTATTACAGGAAAGGCTTGAGGGACCATGCAAGTCAAGGACATCGCGATTAAGACCATCAAAATCGGGCAGCGCTTTTCGACACCAGACGCCGCGGAAATCAGAGCACGAGCCGACTCCATCAATGAAGTTGGACTTCTAGAACCGGTGGGCGTGAACAAAGATCACTCTTTGATTTACGGCCTGACTCGAATCGAAGCGGCGAAACTTCTCGGCTGGAAAAAAATCCCCGCTCAGATTTTTGACGTGGATGAACCGACGGCCAAATTCATGGAACTTTGCGAGAATCTTCAGCGCCGGGAATTGACTGTTTTCGCCCGCGCCGAAGCCTTGGAAAAGTCCAAGGAACTCTACCAAAAAATGCACCCAAAACAGGATGGTCGTTCACCGCAGGGTAAATTTTACCCCACGGATAATTCCCGCAATTTTGGGGCAAAAATTGAAAAGGAGACGGGAATCAAGGAACGGAATATCAATCTCGACATCGAAGCCGTCAAGGACATTGCCCCCGCCGCGCGGAAGATCATCCCCGGCACTCCGATTGAAGATTGCCGGTGCGAATTGAAGCGACTCGGCAAGCTCCCCGAGGACGAACAAAAACAGGTTGCCAAGCTCATTAAAAAGGGCGAGGCAGAAACGGTCAAGGAAGCCGTCGAAACGATCCACGCCGACGATAAGGAGCCGGGCGGCGACATTCTCGCCAAGATGAAAGATGACAACGCGGCTATTGAATCCATAGCCCGCAAGATCACGGGCATCTTTTCCGAAGTCGAGGCGCTCGACAATCCGCATATCACGGAAACGTCGGTCTTGGAAATCTTCAAGTCAGAATTGAAACGCGCCGCGAACACGCTCCGCGCTCAAAAGGGAAAAGGCATCTGCCCTTACTGCTCTGGCAAGTGGTGTAAGCATTGCCGCAAGACCGGCTATCTTCCGCAAGTGGAATTCGATTCAGCCCCAAAGAAATGAAACAACTCGCTTTCCAATTCGATACGCTCAAAGCCGAAGTCAAGGCCATCGGTGGAATCATCCCCCGAGACTATCAACAATCGGCCATCGATAAGGCGTTTGAATTGTGGGCCGAGGGAGTCGTGGGAGTGCTCAACAGGCAGCCTACGGGAACGGGCAAGACGGTCGTAGGTTCGCTGATGTCTCGAATATGGCTCGATCTTGGGAGCGACAGGCGCGTGATGGTGTTGGCGCACGAGCGGCAGTTAGTCCATCAGTTCGCCGAAGAGATAGAAGACATTTTGAAAATTCAACCGGGCATCGAAATGGCGAACGAGGCAGTCAAGCCGAACAAGATCCCGAAGATCATTGTCGCCAGCCGCGCGACGCTGATTTCAGAAAAGAAGATCGACGGCAAAGAGGAGAAGGTTTCCCGGTTGCCGAAATTCGACCCGCTGAAATATAGGTGGCTCATCATCCTTGACGAGGCCCATCGGTGGTTGTGGAACTTGAAATCGTGCAAGCCGATCCTTGAACACTTCGCAAAAAATCCTGAATCCAGACGACTCGGTTTGACGGCGACGCCAGAACGCGGCGACAAAAAAACACTCGGCAAAATATTTCAAGGGGTGGCGTGCGACTATCGCTATCACGATCTATTTGGTGGATCGTCGGCGGTGACGGATGGCTGGGCGGTGCCCTACGATCAAAGGTTTATCACGGTCGAAGGCGTGGACTTCAAGGAGTTAAAAACGGTTGCCGCTGATTTCGACGATCACGAATTAGAATCCAAGCTAGGAGAACGAAAGACGCTCTTGTCCTTTGTCAAACCGACCGTGGATCTTGTAGGCGACCGGAGAACGCTGTGCTTTTCGCCTACCGTGAAAATGGCTCAATGGGTAGCTCATACCCTCAATGAATTCCATGAAGGATCGGCAGTCAGCATCGACGGGACTACACCCGAATTCAAACGGAAGCAAGTTTACGCCGCTCATCAGAAAGGTGATTTTCAATTTCTCTCTGTGTGCGGGTTATGTCGGGAAGGCTACAACGATCCGGGGATTGGCGCGGTGGCGATCTACCGCCCGACGAAAAGCAAGTCGCTGAAAGAGCAAATGCTCGGACGCGGTTGTCGGCCGCTGCGGGGAATCGTCAATTCGGAAATGTCGAAAGACGAGCGGCTCTTAAAGATTGCCGAGAGTGAAAAGCCGAACTGCCTTGTAATTGATCTAGTCGGATGCACAGGGATGGGTGAAAGCGTATCGGCCGCGCACGTCCTGGCCGATGGCTTACCCGACGAGGTGGTTGACTTGGCGAATAAGAACGCCTTGGAGAAAACCGGGCCGGTGGATATGGCCGACGAATTGCGGAAGGCGAAAGTCCAGATCGACGAAGCGGCAGAATCGCTCAGGAAGAAACAAGCACGATTGGAAGCAGAGGCAAGGGAAGCCCGCGAGGCCGCGAGGATGGCCCGACTAAAAGCGGACGTGCGGTACAGCGAACACAGAGTAGATCACGCCCACGGCTCACGGATGGACGGCGAGAAGCGGCCTAGAGAAACTCGGATGATCTTTGGGCGGCACAAAGGGGAACGGATATGCGATCAGACTACCGGCTATCTGATTGGGTTTTTGAAGATAGCAAAAATTAAGCCGTGGTTTCGGCGCGAGTTGGAAAACGAACTTGCAAGACGGGAGAACAGGCAATCACGTCCCGCACGCGGCCCCGTCGATTTGGACGCGATCAATGCGGAACTACTCACATATTAGAAAGGACCAATCATGCAAATGAACTCCAAGCCATCCGGCGAAACGATTATCAAGTTGAGCAAGCAGGAGGAATCCTGTCTGCGTAAGTCTCAAGGCGTGTGCAATATGCTTGCCCGCCACAACGTCGATGACGGTACGGCGGCGCGAATCTCCGTTGACATTGAGTTGCTATTCGGAAAGCTGAGAAACGTCACAGAGACACCAACGAAACCGTATTGAGAAAAACAATGCAAGTACTACTCAACACATCCTCGATTGCGGACTATCGGAAGTTCCTGCAAATCAAGCAGTTGCCGAAATATTCGATCCGTGGTCACGTCGCCACGTTCCCGGACGAATACGCGAGCCGACTCGGCATTACGATGCAAACGTTGAAGACGACCGAATACGAGCCCGAGATAAAGCTATTCGATTATCAGGAGGCGTTGTCTCGGCTTGCAATTCAGAAGAAGAAGTTTGCCCTATTCGTCGATTGTGGATTCGGCAAGACGCTGATCTATTCCGAGTACGCCTTGCATGTTTTGAAGAATCTTCCGAAGGGAAAATTGATCCTGATTATTTCGCCGTTGATGGTGATCGACCAGACATTATCCGAACTCAAGCGGTTCTACGGCGACGATTATCCGATTGAGCAGGTCCATTCAAACAAACTCCAAGACTGGCTAACAAACGGCGGTAAACAACGAATCGGGATTACAAACTACGACGCCCTCAAACACGCGGTAAAGCCCGGACGATTGGCTTGCCTGATCCTTGATGAATCGTCCATGCTCAAAAGCCATTACGGCAAATACGGCACGGAGATTATTCGGTTGTCCAAAGGGCTCGAATGGAAGCTGGCGGGGACGGGAACCCCGGCCCCCAATGACCGAATCGAGTACGCCAATCACGCCGTCCTGTTGGATCAATACCCAACGATCAATTCTTTCCTTGCCCGGTTTTTTGTCAACAAGGGACAGACTCAGGAGCGGTGGGTGATCAAGCCGCACGCAATCGAGCCGTTCTATCGTTCGCTGTCGCACTTCTCCATCTTCATGAGCAACCCGGCAACCTACGGCTGGAAGGATAACACGGCAAATATTCCGCCGATCCATATCCATCAGCATTTTGTCGAGACGACTCCCGAACAAGCGGACCTCGTTTATAAGCAGACCGGTTCGCTGATTGCCCACAAGACCGGAGGAATCACAAGCCGCATTTCGCTGGCGACGATTGCGAAGGGCTGGAAGGGCAAGCGGAAAGTCCCGACGAATAAATACACGGATATGCAATCGTTGGTTGCATCATGGCCCGATGAATCGACGCTGATATGGTGCAAGTACAATCCTGAACAAGATTTTCTTGAAGAGGCTTTCCCTGATGCCATTTCGATTCGCGGCGAAACGCCATATGAGGAGCGGCTAGAATCACTCAAGGCATTTAAGGCGGGGCAAATCAAACAGTTGATTTCCAAGCCGAAAATTTTAGGTTTTGGTCAAAACCTCCAAATCGTCACCCGCCAATTATTTTCGACGCTCCAAGATTCCTACGAGGAATACTATCAGGCGGTAAAACGATCTAACCGAGTTGGCTCGACGAAGCCGCTGAACGTTCATATTCCCTATACCGATATCGAATTACCGATGATTGACAACGTATTGCGTAAGGCAGCGATGGTCGAACACGATACCAGAGAACAGGAAAGGATATTCAAAACATGCTCAACCTATTAAACGGCAACAACTGGCATATTCACGAAGGCGATTGCATCCCGCAAATGGCTTCATTGCACATGGCGGAATTGCCGGAGAACTGTTTTGACTTCTCGGTATTTTCCCCGCCGTTTCCGTCGCTCTACGCCTACACGTCACAAGCGGAAGACATCGGCAACAGCGAAGAATTAAAGGGAGAGGCTAAACTCCATCTCTCATTCTTCTACAAGCAAATCTCCCGCGTCGTCAAGCCCGGTCGTGCAATCGTCGTTCACGTCATGCAAATACCACGGATGAAGCGGAGCGGCGAAGTCGGACTAAATGACTTTCGCGGAATGAATATCAGGCTTGCCGAACGAAGCGGCCTAGTGTTCGAATACGATTGGATCGTGCGGAAGAATCCGCAAGCCCAAGCGATTAGAACGCGGTCCAGGGAATTGCAATTTGCCGGTTTTGAAACCGACCGGGCGAAAGCACGCGGCACACTCTGCGATTATCTTTTGAAGTTCCGCGTACCAGGCGAAAACAAAGTCCCCGTAAAGTCCGAAGGCGAAGTCACCCGCAATGATTGGATCAAGTGGGCTGAGGGCTGTTGGGATGACATTATCGAAACCGATACCCTAAACCTTTGGGATGGACGCGGAGAAGATGACACGAAGCATGTTTGCCCACTTCAATTAGAAGTCATTCGGCGGTTGATTTTGCTGTACACAAATCCCGGAGAGATTGTTTTTTCTCCGTTTGCTGGAATCGGTTCGGAAGGCTACATGGCTCTTGGTGGAGTCTCGCCGAAGACAAAAAAATACATTCACGAGCCGAGAAAATTCTACGGATGCGACATTAAAGACGACTACATTGGAGCGGCAAAAGATAATCTTCGAAGAGCCGAGAAGATGCACCGTGAATCGGAACGCGATTTGTTCAGCAATTTACAACCCTAGAAGCATAACTAAAGCAGGGTTGCCGAGTCCCCAAGTATAAAACACTCGGCTGTGGTTCCCGGCTTTAGGGCGGAATGACGGCAAAGAGCCTTCGCCGGGTTACGAGATAGTGAATAAGGTTTCGGAAAAAACCTCTGAGCCGGAATACGCGCAAGGTTCGCCCATGAAAGCACGGACGCCAGCAATACCGGTAAAGAGCATCAAGGCGTGGCTCCAAGATACGAAGGAAGGCCGTGAGATAGTTCGGGACTTTGTTTCGCGGGTATGTTGCGAGTGTCCGAGGGACCGACACCGAGAGGAAGTCTGCCTACGGTGTTGCCCGCCGTCGAGTGTGCTTGTAGTCGTGGATGCCAACGGGACCATTGAGGTAGCCAAGAGCGGAGCGGCAAGCGTTTATGTCGCTAAGAGGTTAGTGGTTGACGTGGAGGACTTGGAACTCGCCGACTTGTATCTGCGGCTGAAGTTGCCGAAGTTCGTGCAACCGCTAATGAAAATGTTACGGTGCGTAGAAGCGGGTGGGTTTTACAATGCGGAAGAGCAAGAACATTGGGACTGGCAGAAAGCATCCCTTGCGGCACTCAAGGAAATAGGAAAGGAGTTACGCAGTGCGAACGATAAGCCGAAGTCAGTGGGCAAAAGAAAATGATGCGTGTTTCCATTGCGGGATACGTGTCGGATTGACGACCCATGAAATCGTACGAGGGTGTAACCGCTGGAAAGGCGTAAAGATGCCGGCAGCCTTTCTAAGACTGTGCTGGCTGTGCCACGATATCGTGGAAAGTTGGCCCGTGGCGCGACAACTCGCCATGAAAAGACGATGCGATCCAGAATTCTACGACCGCGTGGCCGTGAATCTTGCAAGAGGCAGACAAGCAGAAGCAATCACAGAACAAGAAGTAGAGGAGCATTTATGATTACCATAAAATTACCAGTGCGATACGTGCCATATTCAAAGTTATGCGGCACACTGATTGACGCGAGTAGTGCGGATTTTGCCTACCACGTCAAGGCAGAACAAGCGGCGGAACTCGTTGCGCTCCTCAACGCCAAATCTTCCAAACCCGCCGACGAATGGGCAACGGCCTACGAAGTTTTCCGCGAGAACGTAAAAGAAGTCGTCGAAGCGGTGCTGGAAGAACTGGCGTCAGCGAAACCCAAAACCTACCTTCACCTGCGCGGCATCCCCGAGCCCGTCGAACTCAATACCGAGTGTGGAGGGTGCCAGCATGTTGACTACGACGGACGACTCTACCGCGTTGATGAAGCGGTTATCTCGCCCGTCGAAAACGTCGTGCACGTTTACGCCTATCGGCTATCCAAAGAAATTGAAAGCGATCAGCGGACATACCTTGAAAACTACAGCATAGAAATCAGAGACAACCAATGACCCTAGAAGAATTCGACAACGCTCTTGCCTTTCGCGACCTCAACACAGCTTACATGGACGCCGAGTTTCGAGAAGGCATCCGCGAAGTGTTCCGCGAACGGGACCGACTCGCCGGCCGGGTGGCGTACCTCACGGCGGCGAATGCGGCACTGTTGAGGGTGGAAAGCAAACAGGAGGAGCCAAATGGAATACCCGATAATTTTTAACGCCGAAATGGTCCGTGCAATATTGGACCGAAAAAAGACGATGACGCGGCGACCGATAAGGCGGCAACCGAACCACCGAACTTTTATTTGTGGAACTCCGAACGTTCACGGGATATTTTCGATGCATGAAGGCAGCGATGAGCCTTGTGATTATTTTTGTCCACCCTGGAAAGTTGGTGACGTTCTTTGGGTCCGGGAAAGCGCGTGGTACGACGATGCCTTTGGCGGCCGCGCGTTCTTTGAGGATGGGCATTGTCTCGTCAAAGGAGAAGGCGTTGCCAACGTCGTTCCACACCCATGCAGCCGCGAGATGTTTAAAGCGTGTGGTCTGCAAAAATTTAGACCATCCATTCACATGCCTCGCTGGGCGTCGCGTATCAATCTCCGCGTCACTGATGTACGAGTAGAGCGGGTGCAGCAAATTTCATGCGGTGGATATATGGCTCCCTCCGACGTGCAAAAGGAAGGCTGCCCGTTTGAAAACGATCCGGCAAAAATGGGCATGGACGAAATCGAGTGGTTTAAGACACTTTGGGATTCGATTAACGCCAAGCGTGGCCTCGGTTGGGCCGAAAATCCGTGGGTTGTGGTTACCGAGTTTGAGAAGATTTAGCATGGCCAAACACAAATACCACGCGAAGGCAACGACGGTCGACGGCATAAATTTCGATTCAAAGCGTGAGTCGAGGCGATATGGCGAGTTGCAACTGCTCGAACGTGCGGGGCTGATTCGCAATCTGACGCTCCAGCCGAGTTTTGAACTGTTGCCGAAGATGCCGGGCCAAAGAGCGATAATCTACGTCGCGGATTTCGCTTATGAAGAACTGGTTCCCTCGCGCTACGAAGAAGACTCATGGGTAAGGATCGTCGAAGATTCGAAAGGATTCAGAACGCGAGTCTTCCGGATGAAAGAAAAAATGTTTCACGCGAAATATCCGGGAATCGTTTTGAGGCTGACATGATCCACGTAACCCTCGAAAATCTCGAAACGCTTTTGTACGCTGATGACGAGCCGATCATATTGGCAAACGACGATTGTTGGGAGAGTTGCAAAATCAGCGAACTGACGGCGAAAGAATTACAGAACAAAGATCCTGCCGGATTTTGGCTGGTAAAAGAAATTCCCAAAATAATTCCCGGATTCAAAGGCGATCATTGGCTTGGCAGATTTATCCTCGAATCCCAAAGCCCGATTTTACGAGTGCGACAAATTAACCCCTAACCCCAAAAATCCCATGACCCTCGAACCATTCGTGATTGATACCGCCGATCCGCTTTGTCAGAACGTCGGTGGATTACTCGCTCACTACCGGAGCGTGATTGCCAACATGCAAACCGAGTGTGCCGAACTCGCTCGCCGAATCGCAATAGAGCAACATAAACTACAAACCGCAATCCTCGCCAACGACGAAGAGTACAGTCTGCGCGAGGCCGCAGAACATGAACGTGACGTCCTCACCGCGAAGCTCAAGGCGGCGGAAACGGAACACGATTTAGTAGAACGGCTGAATAGTTTCCGGGCGGCGCGAGATTCAGCGATACCATACGAGCCGACAAAAATTGAACGCAACCTAGAGGGGGCTGCGATTGATTGCATGGAAAAAGCCGATGCGGCGGAAAAAGAAAATATGTTTCTCCGAAAAGAACGCGATGATTCCGAATGTTTGCGGGCAGAATTCCACGCCCGAGAACTCGAATTGCAGAAGCGAGTGGAGAGGCTACAGGACGCGAATAGATCATGCGGTGATGGAATTTTGTTGAGGGACGAGAAGATTACCGACCTCAAATCCCAACTCGCCGAACTGAGAAGCGAACCTACTCAACAAGTCTTGGATGAAACGCGGAGGAAACTCGCCGAAGCCAACAAAAAACTCGTAGCGGCGAGCGATGAAATTCTGCGGCTGAACGATCATGCCGCAAGCAAGCCTCGGAGCGTGGGTGAAATACGGGAAAAACTTAGATTGTTTCTAATTGAGAAAAACGCATTGTCTGTCGCCGTGTCGTTAGCGGAAGACAAAGATATGATTTCACGCGTATTTAATTTTCTGTCCGACTATTTTGTCAATTCACCGAAGTCAGAGCCTCGGAGCGTGGAGGGGGCGATTGAAGAGGCGGCGAAATGGTGTGAAGCCAAATATGAGTTGCGCGCAGCTATGGTTCTGCGATCCGGCGAAGATGCTTCTTCATTACCGCTCGTGTTGCTTGTAAGGCACCTCGCCGACAACGGCTACATCGTAACCGACGATCAGCGGCGGGATTGCGAGGCGATGAAATTCGCAGAACAGTTATCACCTGAAACGCGAATTATTCGATGTGACAAATATTGGCGCGCAGAAATCAAAAACGATGCGGGAGTGCTCTACGTTACGGCGGACACACTACGCGAGGCCATTGAGACCGCGAAAGGTGAAAACGAAATGACCACTGACCGAATCGCCGCCATGATCCACCGCAACCACGACGGCACGCTTACCGAACGGCAGCGGGTAGAGCGGGGGCTGAAACACGCGGAGCGGCAGATTGAGAAATGGGAAGCGATGCGGCGGCGTTTGAAAACCGAACTCGGAAGACTTGAGGCGAAATGACAAATGACTAAACCACTACACATAATCTCGCTGGGCGCTGGCGTCCAATCTTCTACGATGGCACTCATGGCTGCTCATGGCGAGATAACGCCGACGCCGATTGCGGCGATATTCGCAGATACCCACGCCGAGCCACCAAGCGTTTATAAATGGCTTGATTGGCTGGAAAAGCAATTACCGTTCCCTGTTCATCGAGTTTCACGTGGTTCGCTAACTAACAAATGTCTGACCGTTAACCACAACCGCAAGACCGGCAAAGAGTATTACAGTAATATGATTCCGGCTTTCGTGTTGGGTGCCGATGGTTCGGTGGGCCGAGTCGAACGACACTGCACTTACGACTACAAGATTTATCCGATCACGAAAAAACAGCGAGAGATTGCGGTAATCAAACGATGGACGAAGAACGACATCGGCCCGGTTGTAATTCAGTGGATAGGAATTTCTTCCGACGAATCAAAGCGATGCAGCCCGAGCCGAGATGGATGGAGCGAAAGCCGTTGGCCGCTGATCGAACTTGGAATGCGGCGGTATGACTGCGGTTACTGGATGATGAAAAACGGCTACCCGCAACCACCAAGATCGGCGTGCGTGTATTGCCCGTTTCATCGTAATGAAGAATGGCGGCGATTGAAAACGGAAGAACCGCAATCGTTCGATGAAGCGGTGGATTTTGAGAGGCGGCTGCAAATCCTGCACAAGTCCATCACAGCAAACGGAAGAATAAAAGGCACACCGTTTTTGCATCGCAGTTGCAAGCCGTTGTATGAAGTCGATTTTACGGACTACGAATCAGCACAGGGATGCTTGTGGCCGGAAGAAGTCTGTGGAGTCTGCGGCGTTTGAAAACCGAACTGGGGAGACTTGAATAACCCTTAACAAATCGGAGGCTGAATATGTGCGAATTTATTAGCTGGATCGAAAAGAACGACGAGGTACTATTTCTGACCGCGAACGATATTTTTAACACGAAGCGCGGCCGAGAATTACAGAAGCACACAACACCTGGCGACTTTACCGGACATGGCGCAATACGATTTTTTTACAACAATTTCACGGGCGGAAAAGATCGGGAATGCACCGATTTCAGAACACCTAAAAACTTTCCTCCGCAAATCGTGAGTGCTATTAAACGGTTGCAATTCGTAGGACTGGGGACACCAGAACTATTGCTATCTAAGACCGCGTGGGCCGAGTACCAGAAGATCGAGCAGGCCGCGCGGGCCGAGTACGAGAAGATCCGGCAGCCCGCGTGGGCCGAGTACGAGAAGATCCAGCAGACCGCGTGGGCCGAGTACCAGAAGATCCGGCAGCCCGCGTGGGCCGAGTACGAGAAGATCCAGCAGACCGCGTGGGCCGAGTACGAGAAGATCCGGCAGACCGCGCGGGCCGAGTACGAGAAGATCCGGCAGCCCGCGTGGGCCGAGTACGAGAAGATCCGGCAGACCGCGTGGGCCGAGTACGAGAAGATCCGGCAGACCGCGTGGGCCGAGTACCAGAAGATCGAGCAGGCCGCGCGGGCCGAGTACGAGAAGATCCGGCAGCCCGCGTGGGCCGAGTACGAGA
>Ga0209593_10000701_pt1 | contig 14995 bp, 12 predicted proteins | sample PPLLaktember2015_3_FD_187260 | JGI IMG/M metagenome (GOLD analysis project Ga0209593, IMG submission 187260) | Freshwater sediment microbial communities from Prairie Pothole Lake near Jamestown, North Dakota, USA - PPLs Lake P7 Core (6) Depth... | ecosystem: Environmental > Aquatic > Freshwater...
TACCATGCGTGACGTTAACATCAACGGCACCCTACAACTCGTAGGTAGTATCGTAGGTGTCTGTCATGTACTAGGTATCAAGTGCATCAAGAACGTACCACAAGCGAGACGCGCTTTCATATTAGACGCACGTAAGTTGCTGGCTGGACAAGGTGGCTCCGGTCACACCGTTCACGAAGTGGATGCTCTCGCTCATTTACTGCTGCTCGAATACCAGATCAAAGAAGGCAAGATAATCTGATGTCGAAGTATCAGTTGATGCCGGAGATGACGCCGGCACAATACGCAGAACTCAAGGACGACATCAGACAACACGGCGTACTGATTCCTATTGAATACGACCAGGAAGGAAACATCCTCGACGGGCACCATCGTTATAAGGCGTTCACAGAGCTGATCGAGGATGGGGTTGACCTGCCACTGTACGACAAGATCGTACGCAGGTTCAGCTCAGAGGAAGAAAAGGTAGCATACGTCGTTGCTTTAAATGTAAAGAGACGGCATCTAACACCAGAACAGAGACAAGAGCTTGTAGTACGCCTACGCAAAGAGTTTGGCTACACGCTGTCTAAGATATCGCAGGTCTTGGGGATATCAATCGCCACAGCCTCACGCGATATCAATACGCTCCCGCCCGAGGAACGGGAAGAACTGAAGACTGTTCAGATTCAGGGGGCAGACGGGCGCTCATACAATCCGAAAGCGTGGAGTGAAATCCCCCGCACTTTCTCCACCGGCACTCAGCAACTCCGTACTATGCAGACACAGATCATCAATGAAGCGGCAGCAGGACTGGCAGAGAAATACCTGGACGAAGCAAGAGCAGAGATTGCTGCACGTCCGCCGGAAACGAATGGGGCCAAGCCCCCTATTGGCGGTGTGATACCTGATAGCGAGGCTCGGGAGCGGATCACAGCCTTCCCCTGGTACGGGGGGAAATCTAGTCATTTAGGGTGGTTGCTTCCGTTATTACCAAAGTGCCGTCACTTCGTAGATGTGTTCGGTGGGTCTGGCTCGGTGATCTTAAATCGAGAGCCGTCCTCTATCGACACGTACAACGATGTAGACAATAACGTAGTCAACTTCTTTAGGGTGTTGCGTAAAGACCCAGAAGAACTTATCAGATTATTAATACTCACGCCACATTCGAGGGAAGAACGTAAAGAGGCGCTCCGTGCTATGAGAGAGCCGCCTAATAACGATACGCTGGACATGGAACAAGCCAGACAGTTCTTTGTCATGGCTCGTCAGACGCCTCGTGCTCAGGCACAGATGATTACTGATTCTGAACTAAACGCCTGGCGCTATACTAGAGCAGGCATCCAGAATGGAATGGCGATCTACAATGCACAGTGGCAGGCGGGGATCGATGGACTTGCGATTGTGGCAGCGCGTCTACGCAACATCCAGGTCGAGAATTACCCGGCACTTGATATTATCCGGCTCTATAATGATCCCGGAGTGTTGTTGTACTGCGATCCTCCGTACGTTCACGACACACGCCGCCTGGACAAAACAAAGGCGTACTCACACGAGATGACGCCTGACGAACACCGTACGCTCGCAGCGGCCCTGCACAAGCACACAGGGCTAGTGGCTCTCTCGGGCTACCCGTCCCCTCTGTACGACGAGCTATACGCCGACTGGCACTATATCGACATGCCATACGAGAGTGCCTCAAACACGACAGGTACAACGACAGCGACACGCATTGAGAGGTTGTGGACGAATTATGCTCTCGGCAGGTAACATGAAGGTATGTGACTTCTGTGCTGATAACGTGCCTACAGACGACCCGATGGCGATGATTTATCCCGCCTACGGTTTCGCTGCCGAAGCGCCGCTATCGTACAAATCAAGCGGTTCGTGGTTAGCCTGTGCAACATGTGCAGCATTCATCAGACAGTTCGATATGGGCGAGCGTAGGGCTAAGGACAATCTAGCCCATCGTTGTCTAGAGAAACTACGACGTAAGTACGGTCTGCGCGGTCTGCCAGGTAGCAAGGGCACAACACAGATTCTCTTCTCAGAAATTAGAACATTACACGAAGCTTTTTGGATGTACAGAAACGGCGAACCTGTGCCGTACATGGTCAAAGAGCAGGAGGGTTAGCCGTGCCTATCGGATATCAAGTCCGTGTCTACGATCCGGACGGTGTGCTACAGCTCGTTCTCGAACAATTCAGGGCGTGTACTATCGAACACCGCACTAATCTCCCATCCACACTAACTCTGTCGATGTTCGATGATCCTCGTATTGTATCCCTATTTCAGCTAGACACTCTGGTTGAGGTACGGCGTCAGTATCCAGAAGCTGGCCTGGACTGGTACACTGAGTTCATCGGCTTTCATAGGACGCCTCAGCATCAGATTACAGAAGCAGATTCACAGATTTTCACGTCGTATTCGCGGGGCCTGCTTGATCTGATTAAGCGACGTAGTATTAGGTACTACGCTGACACGGACGGGAGTGCCAAAGGCCCGGCTCCTGCTGACGATGTGATTAAGGATTACGTACGAGAGAACGCAGGCGCACTCGCCACAACGGCGAACAACCGTCTGACGGACGGAATCACACCAGGCCTGGCCGTGGCGGGTAATCTAAGTCAGGCAGCGGTTTACGAAGGCGCAGATGCTTGGAGAAACTTGCTTGAGGCAATCACTGACATCGGTGAACACAACCGTGTCGATTTCGATGTCGTATGGTTAGGGACTAATCAGTTCGAGTTCCGTACATACTGGCCTCAACGTGGCACAAACCGTACAGCAGGCACGCCTACACAAATGATCTTCGGCGTGCCACAAGCTAACATGATGAACCCGTCACACACCCTATCCCGCACGGACGAGATTACGTCTGTGTTGGTGTTAGGGCCTGGTGAGGGGCCGCTACGTGATACGACGCTTGTAGAAGCACCACCTGTGGTTGTGAACGCCAGTCCGTATAATCTGATCGAGCAAGACCAGAACGCATCTAGCGAAGACAGACTAGCAGCTCTGATAGCCATCGGGAATCAGGTGCTATACGAGAAACGTGCGTTGGTGAACTTCACATTGAATCCTATTCAGACACCGTACAGCGCGTACCATCGACACTACTTCCTGGGCGACATCGTAACCTGTCAGTTTGCGGGGGTTGTAGCGAACGTGAAGATACGGGCAATCACCATCGCACTCAGTGAGAACCAAGAGAACATCACACTAGAGCTGGAGGAAGAGACTTCCAACTTCGAGGCGACGGCCGGTGTTTGAGGTTGTCGTACTAGAAGATTCTGTAGGCATCCCACACAACATACGTCTGACCACGATCCAAGCAACGTTCCCAAGATTCATACTAGCTGAGCTGAACACTCACCGTATGCTATCCAGGAACTCAGCCAGCTCACGAGCCATACCTGTCATCGTCACAGCCAAAAGCGTACAAGACCATCCTGTAGTGCCTGAGCGTTGGGGTTCTAACCAACGAGGTATGCAGGCTGGTGGTGAGATTGAGGACACACAAAAAGCCGCCAGCTTGTGGCTAGCGGCTCGTGACCATGCATTGTCGTATGCGGCTGCGTTGTCGAGCTTAGGTATTCATAAACAACTGGTTAACCGGCTACTAGAGCCATTCATGTGGCACACAACGATCATTACCGCGACCTGCTGGGAGAACTTCCTACACCTCAGGACACGCGCTGACGCACAGCCTGAGATGCAAACGCTGGCAAAGATGATCGAGCGTGCTATAAGCAACAGCACACCTGAGCCGCTCGACCACCAGCAATGGCATTTACCTCACGTACTACCGCACGAACGAGAATCGCTATCGCCGCTGACGGCTGCCACAGTATCGGCGGCTCGGTGTGCTCGCGTATCGTACAATCGTAAGTTAGCGTACGATACTGCGAAAGACCTGGAGCTTGCCGATAAACTGATTCTAAACGGTCACATGTCCCCGTTTGAGCACGCCGCTGTGTGCTTACCTGTCCCTGCACGTTGGGGAAACTTCATCGGGTGGAAACAGTACAGAAAGTTCATCCCCAACGAACACGATCCGAAAGGTGAACACGATGGCTCTGATACCAACTGATCTTCTATTCCCCATCAAAGCGTTCACCAAGATGGTTCAGAACCTGGATAGGCGACTAAGAATAGTAGAGAATCGTGAAGTACCAACAGGTGCCGGGCCTGGGCCTACACCTGACCCTGGAACCGATCCGGTCACACCGGCACTTCCGGGTGGGTGGGCGCCTGTGACGTTGTATCAGCAGATGAGTTACTGGCGTGACGGTAGCAACGTGGTTCATTTAAGAGGCACAGCTTCGATGGGTTCGGTCACACTCCCCATGACGCTGTTTACCCTCTCGACCGGAAACAGACCAACCGCGGCGCTGGTGTATGGAACACCAACGTACGCGGTTGTAGAAGTACAATCAGACGGCGACGTGGTTGTACGTGAGGCTACGAGCTTCGTGTCGCTCGACGGGATCAGTTTCCGAGCGGAACAGTAGTACCGTTGGTCTGAGCAGGTGTGGGGTCTTTGTCGCTAATCACACCTGTATTGAAGTCCACGTACCACTGTTGCTTAGGATCAAGGCCAAGCATCTCCAGGATCGTACCGAGATGCTGCTGGTACTGCGTGAACATCCCCTGTGACACCTGCTTTGCAGCTTCCGCCGTCTGTGCGGCACCGACCGCACGCATCCACTCATCGCGCAGGCGAGGGAGGGCTGCAGAAGGAACCTGATGTTTGGTTTCAATGTCAGCCATTGTTCAACAACACCGCGGCTTCATCGTCGTAGTCGCTGTAGTACGTAGCAGACAATTGCTCTAGGTTAGTGAGGGCGGCCATCACAGCATCTTTCGAGTAGCCGCTGACTGCCCAGAACTCATCAGTCCACGATGCAGCAGCGAGTTTGGCCGTATTGATGCCCGCCATCGCAGCTTTCAGATTGTTGGGCACAGCTTGTAGCGTACTCGCTGCGGCAGGTTGTGCGAATTCAGCAGTTGTAGCCGGGGCCGGTGCAGATACTGGTGGTGTCGCTGCGTTTGCTTGCACGCGAGCAATCTCCGCTGCCAATTCAGGGTCTTCGTTCGGATCGGGAGGCTGAGGTTCTTGATCTGTCACGATACTTTCCTTCCGTTAGCCAGCTCTCGGATCAACGTCTCTAGTTCCCCTACACGATCCTCAAGCTCTACGATGCGTTCACGCATCTCGTAGTCTAGGTCTTGTACAGCAGCACCGATAGTACACGCTGTCTGCTGCGGTGTGACATGCATACCATCACGCAGTACGAACATGTCTCCAGTATCACGGAAAGTATCTTCTGCGAGATAGCCGATCTGATGTCTTGAAATCGCGCTATTGGGGTCGATACGCTCACTAGCACCCTTAGGCAAGTGATACGAGAACCTACCGAAGTGTACCAGGCGGAGCGCGTACAGAGCTTCCCCGCGCTCAAGCCCCCTAAAGTTTTCCTTAGCACTTGCAGACGACGTTTGAATACCACCGTTTTGTGCCCAAACATCGATCCACTTGTGGTTGTTGTCACCAATTCTAAGGACGCCTGTACCAGCTTCAGGAATCATCCCTAGCGTAGCAACACCGTTAACATAGACGTAGCCGCCTCTGATGTAAGCGCTGCCGCTGCCTGCTTTCTCTATCACAACATCGCCGTTACCACTGGCGAGCAACTGCACGGAGCCGGTGCTCCTGTGATTAAAGCCCCACACATCTTGCCACGGCAAGCTAGGATGTCCTAACGTTCTGGTGGCCGCACCGTCAGGATGCACAAAGCCACCTTGAGGCGAGAGCTGGATGTTGTTCGTGCCGTACAACACCGCAACTGCACCGATACCGCGGAAACCTTGTGCCGTAGTAATGTCGTGGAAGGGGTTGCCGTCAGACCCAAGTCGTACCGTGCCGTTCACAGGGATGACGTAAGCACCGCTAGGGTTGAGTGTGATGTACTGACTGGCGTAAGCGGTGAAGATACCATTCCAATCCATCGTTGTGTAGTTACCGGCAGAGCTACCGGCTTGCACACGACCAGCGATGGATGTAACGTTACCGCCCGCCTGCATACTACCCGTTGTATTGAGATTACCGGCGTTGTCCAACGTCGCAGTAGCGAGGTTATCGCCAGGACGACGATATACGAGCGTGCCTGCCTCGTCGGCTAGACGCTGACCGTCACCCCATTGAGTAGCAGTCCTGAAATTCGTAAACGTGTGATGTGTGATAAGTCCATCACTACGACGGTAGCCCATCACAGCCCCCAGGAACGTGCCGTTGTCGGCGTAACGATACAATCCCTGGTCACTACCGGAGTTATTACCGGCTTCAGTTGAGCCACCGGCAATGCCCCAGAACCAACGAAGCACACCATTCGTGAGCGTCTTGAACGCACGCTCCTGAGCGAGTGGGCCATCGGCCTGCAAAATGCCTACCGTGAGAACTTCATTGGGCATCGCCAACGCACTAGGCCCAGTACGTGTGATGCGTGCGTCAGCAATACCCGCAGGCTTCGCGCCAAAGAACGCGGTGTCTCTGATGATTGGATCAGTGAGAATCTGATCTGTTGGAGGCGTCCCTAGAACAACACGGTCGTCTGTGATCGTGATGGTGCCGTTGGTGGCAATAGAAATCGTAGCGATAGGCACGTCCCACGTATCGCCCACAATCTGTGTGAGCGCAGGCGCACCGCCACCCTCAGCACCAGTGACTACAACCTGTCTAACTGTCTGTGTACCCCAAGATTTCCGTAAGACAATCTTATCCGTCCGAGCAGCCGCCGCAGGCGTGGCAAAGGTGTGATCGACCGCCGTATCAGACCTATACCAAGCCCCGTAGGCCATACCTTCGCCGGGGCCAACTCTGACTACGCCGGCGCTAGGAGAGCTGATAGCCAACTCACCCTGTGATGTCTTAATCGCACCACCCTTATTAGGGGTAGCAGCTGCACCTGAGACAGCAGACATCACTTCGCTGAACTCTGTGCCGGCATCGTACGGAGCAACGGTGGCGTCGCCTAACGTAGTGCCGTCCCAGAAACGAGAAATCTGTACCATCGTTAGATTCCTATATATCGCTCGAACCACGACACTACTACGCGGGTCTGGGCGTTCACACCCGTCCCACCGATGTGGAACTCGTTGACGCCTCCCGGAGCGGCGGGTGCAGGTCGGATAGCGAACGTCGCTAACTCACTATCAGGTGACACCCTATTCAGCCAATTCGCGCCGTCGCTACCAAAGACATTCTTGATGCCATGCAACTCAAAGGTCACACTGTATCCTTCAGGCACAGGTTCAGATAAACCAATCGACTGGTCGAATGTTGTATTCACCAACTCAAAGCCCGTGATTGGCCCTGTGATCGTAACTGTAGGATACTCAATCCAGGTTCCCAGATAGATAATTCTCGACATCATCCCTGCGGATTCTGAGAATACAATCGGGAACGTAGCGGGGAATACAAGATCAGTCGTGGGTGCAAGTGGGAGCAGGGTTTGTGATCTACGTGCGGGGTCGAACCAGATAGGATCGTACGCGATGAACTTCAGAGCTTCTGTGAACGACCACTCCTGCCACCCATCTTTAGGCGAGAAGCCAGGCCCACTCTCGATGTGAACAGAGAGTGCGCGACGCCTCCCACGTCCCATGTTATACACCAACATGTTAGGAGGCGGCGGGCTAGGATACGACATAGGACGCAAAACATTAAGTAATTGGTTACGACCTTCCCAGTATTCTGCGCGTGAACAGTAGTTGTGCATGACTACGAGCTGGATCACACGTGGCGCTATACTGAACGTACGCAGCGTGGCTCCATTCTGGAATGGGGCACGGTCGGTCACATACTCAATAGGTGGCATCCCCAAGCCTTCATCCTGCAATACGGTTCTAGCAGGAGGCGTGTGAAGGGGATATACTCGACCGTCGGTAGTATACAGTACGATTGTCTCGTCTAGTTTAAACATGGCTATCTCGAAGTCATGGCGACAAGCGCACTCAGATCGAGCCTGACTGAGCCTTCAGTCTGTGTACGACCGTAGTTGGCGTTGACGTTGTAGTTATAGTTATTCGTCGTAGTGGCCGCGCTACCAATACCGCTTCGTGCCATCGATTCGGCGGCACGGATCGCAGCCATTGTGACGCCACCAGAACCGATGCCCTCGAAACGTTCGCCGCCGTGTGCCCAGATGAGCTGACGAGAACCGAATGGCCCGTCTACAACACCACCGTACTGTTTCTTGCCCAATGCCTTATCGACATCGGCTTGTGATCCGCCAGTATTACGAATGTAATTCGCTACTTCACTCGCCGTCTCACCGGGCTTACCGCCCTCACGGATTGTTGCACCGCCACCCCCACCACCGCTGCTCGATGCGCCTGTTTGCTTAGGCGCACTCGGCATATTCCTGATGGCGTTGGCCGCATCGTTCGCAGCTTTGAGAGCGTCCTGTAGTGCCTTGGTGAGATTCTCGACAGACGATCTAGCTCCGTCGAACGCGCCTTCCATCTGCTCGCCGATATTATCGATGATCGGCTTCATGTTCTCGCCGCCCTGTTCCATCAAGTCCTGCATACGATCAACGTATTGCGTCTTGATGGTCAGGATTTTCTCTGCGAGCTGAGCGTTGAGGTCGGCGATTTCTTGTGCGAGCTGGGCTTCGATTGCTGCTTGCTGTTCGGCAAGAGAAATCTTGACCGCTTCGATCTTCTTATCGCGCTCGTCGTTAATCTGATCGATGCGGCGGTCGTACTCTTCGTTATCTAACTGTTCCTGAAGATCAGCACGTTTTTGATCTTCTTGCTTACGGAACTCACGATCAGCGTCATCTAGCGTGCGCTTACGTGCGCGTGCCTCATCCTCACGCTGACGTGTAGCAAGAAGCTGCCTCTTATTCTCTTCCTCAATGAACTTCTGCTTGGCTGCTTCTTGTTCCTCCGCGAATGCACGATCTTCTGCCGCACGCTGCTTCTGACGTGCTAGACGTGCGTTCTCCTGATCCTCACTAAACTTATCACGCTGCTTCTCGTGGTCTTCGTGTAGCTGGTCTTGTTCTCTCTCGTGACGCTCCTTCATCTGCAATTCTTGATCTGCGAACTTTGTCCGCATGTCAAGAATCTCTTGTTCGATCTGCGCTTTCAGAGCAAGCGTTTCGTTCTCAAACGCAATCTCTTGTTCTTGCTTGGCCTTCTGTTGCGCCGTTTCGAGAGCAGCTGATTCCTCAGCGAATGTTGCTCTGAGTGCCGCAAGCCTGGCCTGTTGCGATTCCTCAAACGCTAGCTCAGCTTCGTCCTCTTGCTTCTTGACATCCAGGTTACTCCGTGCCTCATCTTCAGTTGCCTGGATGGCATCGAGCTTTTGCTTGCGTCGAGCGGCTGCAATCGAACCCTTTACGCCGATTGCAATTTCTTCTTGGTATTCTTTCTCAGCCTTGGCACGATCCTCCGCAGCTTCGCGTGTGATCTCATCCGACTTAAGCTGATAGTCGCGTATGCGCTTCTCTTCGTTAAGTTCCTCGGTGAGTGCATCTTCACGAATCTGCTGAGAAGCCTCAAGTGCCGCTCGCTCAGCTTCAAGCCTTTGCTCTAGAGCTTGCTTACGAGCATCCTGATCTGCGTCTAGAGCATTCTGTCGTGCTTCCTGCTCCTTATCTAGCGCATTCTCGATAGCTTTCTGCTGCGCCTCAAGAGCGTTCTCTTCTATCGATTGACGCTTATCGAGAGCATCTTCGGCAAGATCGAGCTGCTTAGCAAAGGCATCCTCCGCACGCTTCTGTGACCGCTCGTACTCACGGTCTTCAGCGTCACGGATTTCCTCGCGTGCGCGTGCAGCAGCTTCCTGAGCTTTATCGAAGGTCTTTTGCCGTGCGTCGGCTTTCTTATCCTCGATAGCTTGCAGGTCTTCTAGTTCTCGGTCGTGTCCTACCTCTACTTCCTCAAGATAATTCTCACGTTGAATACGAGCATATTCTAGCTCGTCATCAAGCGCATCCTTGCGAGCCTTAGAATCTCTCTCGATGGAGCGGCTGGTGTCGAGCTTGTCGATATCTTCCTGAGCATCGACCATCGCCTGAATAACATCTGCGCCAGCCTTAGCTGTTGCTTTGGCGATGTCTTCCTCAGCCTCACGGAACGCCTTACCCATCTTCGCCGCGGTGTCGCGGGTGGCGTTGTCGATATCATCGTAGAAGTCATGGAGAAGTTCCGCAGCCTTCTCCATCGCTTTCGCCCAATCGTCTAGAGCCTTCTCAGCGTCACTCTTTCCCTTCTTACCACCACCACCACTGGCAGGGAACGAACTCGGACGCTCACCTGTAGGCTCAAATTCCTTAGGGATACCTCCAGGTGTACGTTCAGTGACGTTCGCGCGCGCCTTCTGAATTTGCTTAGAGATGTTATCTGCGTAGTTCTCAAACTCAGGAAGCTTGATAGTATTGCGTAGTTTGGTGGCGGACGCTACCGCACTGTCTACAAAGTTTCCGAAAGTATCTCCTAGACTATTTACAGAGCTATTAACCCTACTACCGAAGTCGCTGAACGCTCCACCGGCCCGCTCAAGCCCACCCTGTACGATGGGTGTGACCTGCCCAACAGCGGCACCTACATTAGCTACAGCATTACCGATGTTGGCGGTCACACCACTTATGGAGACGCCTGCGGCAGATACTGCGCCGGCGGTTGCTCCTGAGAACTGACCTACACTTACTCGGGCTGCTCCGATCTGCTCCCCAATCAAAGGGATGCCGGAAGCCGCATCGAGGAACCCGTTGATAGCGTTGGCCGCACCGCCTAGGATACGAGCAATCGCGCTTGATAGACCGTTGAAAGCGTTGATTACACCGTTGGCGGCTTGGACAGCACCCTGCACAACCGCATTCAGGTTCTGACCAAACGTCGAGACGCCGCTTGCTATGGCATTGACAACGTTACCAAAAGCCATTGCCATAGCTTGAACGCCTTGTGCAAAGTATTGGCCCGCCTGCTGGGCCATTTGCACAACACCATTCAAGACATTGCCGATGAAGGCACCGCCCTGCTGTACGCCCTCGCCTACATTGAACCACGCATCCAGGATCGCACCGAAAGTCTGAATAGCGATGGTGGCGAGTGAGACTAGAAGCGAACTGATGATGCTTGTGACTTGCGATACAACCTGAGCTACACCTGCAAAGAGCTGCCCCCAAGCTCCAAGCATGTCAAAGAAGAAAGCGAAGATCGGAATGACAACCGATCCGATAACTTCACCAAGTCCGAAGAAAGCGTTAACTAAGAAACCACCGACCATCTGCCCCAGGCTATCCATGCCTGTTAGCGTAGGATCGATAGCTTGTACTAATTGAAGTAAAGCACCTACAATAGCGTTAATATACGGATCAAGACCCTGGCCGAACGCAAGCGCGAGAGCGTTGACGTTGTTCGCCAACATCTCCATCTTGGATGCAGTTGTAGCCGTCACCAAGTCCTGCGTCGCCATCACACCGTTCGTGTTGGCGATTTGTTCTGCCAGACGCTGGTACGACCCTACACCCTGATCGATGAGTGTTGAGAGAATCTTCTGTTGGCGCTCACCTGCGATAGCTGCGAGGGCGTAGTCTCTCTGTTCTTCTGTTAGCTTCCCTTGTGCAATAGCGGCGGGGCCAAACGCATGTTCAAGGTCGCCTAGGATATCAACGAATTGTCTTGTCGATCCATCAACGTTGTGCAATGAGATACCATACTCATTCATCAACGCCTTGCCTTCTTTAGAAGGCTTCTGGAGCTGCAAGAACATGTTTCTCAGGCCAGTACCGGCTTCTGTACCTGAGGGGATAACCTGACCAAGCAACGCGACCGCAGCCGCGAACTCGTTGATGTTCAGGCCGTATCGTGCTGCCGTAGCGCCACCTTGCTTGATGGCGTCCGACATGTTCCCTAGGGACAATGTACTGTTCTGAGCTGCGCCGTTGATTGCGTTCGCTACTTGCTCGTACGTTACTCCTGACGATTTAAAGGCGTCGAAGCCGATCTTCATTGTGACCGCGGCACGTCCGGCGTCCAATTCGCCGTTCGACGCGATCACAAGCGCGTTGGCGTACTTGAGTGCTCCACCTGTTACGTCATTGAATGGAACTTCCGCCTTCAGCAACTCTTCACTCAGAACAGCGATGTCCGCAGCCGCCGTAGTGGTGGTGCGTGACATCTGGAGTTGCTGCTGTGACAGCTTGAAGATGTTACCTGAGGCTGTATCGCTCACCGCACCCAAGAACGTGAGCTGGTCTTGGTACGCCGCGCTGCTCTGAAGAACCTCCGTGGCAGCATCCTTGACCATACTGAGAGCGCGGCCAAGGCCAACAATACCTGCGGCAGCGACACCAGCAGTAGTAGCAAGTCCAGCGAGTGACGTAGAGAGAGGGGCAGCGCCAGAACTGACACTCTCCAGAACTCTGGAAGTACGCCCAATCTGGGCCATCATACTATTGACGGTACGGGCGTTCTGCATGAACGCGCCCATACCGAGCAGGACTACCTCGGCCCCCATCAATGGTAGAGATGGCATGACTTTTACTCTATGAAATAGTCGTTAACGCGGTCTACTGTTGCGGCGCTTCAGTCGAGCTTCCTTGCGCTTAGAAGCCTTCTCAGAGGCGTCGTCTACATGTGCCTTGAGTGACAGAGACGTTCTGTAGTGTGCTACTGCGCAGGCTCGTTCCCAGCCGTCCATTTCTTCTGTCCACGTTTTCCAGGATACGTGAACGAAGACCGCAGCTTCCCTGCACTCAAACTCAGGTACTTCGTACTCAAGACGCCGATTTATCTGAATACCAGCGTCAAACTTCTTCGCTAGGAGGTATTCCCTCAGCGGTATCCCCGCTCTCGTCAACCCGAAACGACTGCTCAGCGTCGATTACATCCCTTTCTACGGTCACACCCCCCAACGTAGTGAGCTTGTTCATCAGACCCTGGAAGTCGGGCATTGATTCCAGAGCGACGTATTTAAGCCAGCAGAAGTATCGACGCCGCCCTACCTTGGGGACTGTGATCCCCGCGAAGTCCAGAACTTCCATCGTCCAGTCTTCGTCATCGGGCTTCTCGACATCTTCTGGGATGCTAACGATCTCTGTACCGCGCGTCAGGTAGATCGCGTTGGCAATCTCGCCCAGCTGGCGGCGGTACTCGTTCAGCTCACGCTGGTACTTCGGATCGTTGGGGTTGTCTTCGAGTGGGGCGTCGTCACCATCTCCTTTCTCGAAGTTTCTGATCTTGGGTGGCTGAGGCTCAGTGAAGTTCCTCTGAGCATCCATGATCAGAAGAGGAGGGACAGGCTTCAGCTTGAGCACGATCCCGTTGGATGTTACGAAACGGTCAGGCCGCTGAGCATCAGCCACCTGACCGCCATCCTCCGGAATAGCTTGGAGAATGCTATTCGTAGTCATGTGCTATTAGGCTGCCTTAAGGAGAATCCCATCCCCTGCGCCAGACGCACCTGCCGCGTACAGAACGTTCGGGTCTTCGCACACAGCGAGAGCCGCGACACCGGTATTCGCGGGAATAGTACCGGCACCCTCCGGCATCACGTACCACGAATACCCGCCGTCGATGGTACGCAACACCCGGCCTGCGCCGCCTGCTGCGGTATTGTGTGACATGAAGCCCACAGAAGGAGTGGCGAACACGATGTCACCCACCGAACCCGCACCAGCTCCGGTGAAGCCCTTAGCCAGCCACGTAGCGCCACCGTCGATGGTGTACCAGAGATTGCCTGTTGCCGTACCAACGAGCCACTCTCTCTGACTACGAACCCACACGCTCGTCAGAACAGCGCCAGGCTCGGGGCCAGTGAGGGCGGCCCAGGTCACACCAGCATTCGTGGTGGCGAGGATAGTGTTCGACGCGCCGACCGCGACGATGTTCAGGCTATCGAGCGCGTGAATGGCGTGCAGGTCGTTAGCGGTGGCACCGCTCGACGCAACTTCCACGCCGAGTGCCGGATCACGCGACACGTACACCACGCCGCCAGAACCAGCGATCCACGTCTCGCTAGCACCGAGCGACCACGCATCGATAGGCCCCTGACCAGACACGAAGCCTGTAGCTACGCGCGTCCAGTTCACCTGGCCTGCGACCAGCTCTGCCAACGACGTGTAGAACATGCTGTCGTCTGCGTCTGACAGAACCACAGCAACGTCGCCTGCGCAGTAGATTTTCTCACCGGGGCTAGGTGGCCCAGAAACCGCAGTCCACGAACCACCGCCGTTTACGGTGTACAGAACGGTCGATCCGCCACCTGGAGAGCCTGCCACACCACCAGTCAGAGCGAGCACGACCTGGCAACCGTCAGACGCCACGCCGCACGCACCGCACTGAGCGTTGTCACACACGTACACGGATGTGACCGGGGTTGTGACCAAATCTGAGGCCATCTCCGCGAACGTCATACGGACGACTTCATACAAGTCCGTACCGACGAACGGGACTTCCTCATTCACCGGAGCGTTCTCATCCGGTGACATTGCACCCAGGTCTTCTGTACCGTAGGAGCTAATAGACGCTCCCTCCAGGATAAGCGTCTTCTCCCATCCGCGCGGGAAGTCCTGCGGGTTCTCACACTGACCCATATGCACCTGGATCGTGTGTTCGCAGTCGAGACGTGCGGCCTTGAGAAGTCGGCTGCGCTGGAACGTGTAACGCGCTGTGATCGGCAGCTCCGGATCGCCCGGCTCACCACGATAACGCCCCACCCGAACGAAACGGTTGTACGCATTCGGGTCAGGCTCTCTGATTACGGTGATGTCACCCAAGTCCCAGGAGATTGCCCCGGCTTTCCAGTTACCAAAGTAATCCCGACGCCTGCTCGGCCCTGCGCCTCCCTCAATGAACCAGACACGCGAGTACGTGTTGGTGAATGCGTTGCTAGCCACTCGGTTCCCTCCCTAGATATTGAGAACAGCCTCGCCCACCATGAGCGGCTGGATCACACGCCAGGCATACAGAGCCGCGCGCGTAGTCCCAAACGGACACC
>Ga0209593_10000703_pt1 | contig 14980 bp, 8 predicted proteins | sample PPLLaktember2015_3_FD_187260 | JGI IMG/M metagenome (GOLD analysis project Ga0209593, IMG submission 187260) | Freshwater sediment microbial communities from Prairie Pothole Lake near Jamestown, North Dakota, USA - PPLs Lake P7 Core (6) Depth... | ecosystem: Environmental > Aquatic > Freshwater...
TAAAATAATGCGCTTCCAGGAAATTAACGAAGAGCACCCCGAGCGCATCCTCTCCGCTTCCCAGAGAAACCCCGACGAATGCCCGCACCCCCTGGGTTTCCAGGAAGCCGTGCCGGCTTGCCCAGATCTTGGTCTTCCCGGACCTATCGAGTCTCTCCTTGATGTCATCCACAATGACCATTCCTTTTCTGACAACGATGCTGGTCATGCTGCCTTCTTCATCGCGGATTTTCTCGCTGAATGATTTCTTTTTGCGCAGACCGAAGTGGACGATTTTGTCCGTATCGTAGGTTCTCATCTGCTTATCCCAGGGATAAATGATGGCACTGCTGGCTCCCGTCACTTCGCAGGCAGCCTGAACAACCTTGTTCAAGATGCTCTTCGACGCTCCGGGAGATGCCGTGACCAGCTCCTCACCGATCGATCGCAGACGCTCCACCATCACCAATTTGCTTTGCGTGGCCTCGTGCGCCTGCAGGCGATCCACAAAAACAGTTCCCTGTGTGACGATGGAACTGACGAGTTCAACCTTTTCATCATCGAACGGACTTCGATCCCACTCCCGCACCTCTCCCAGAATGCAAATACCAAAAACCTCGCCTCCGGCCTTCAATGGAATGACCAGGGCCGAACGAATCTTTTCCTCCAGTAATACAAATTGCTGCAACTGTTCCACGATATCAATACCCTCAACCCTCTGGCCCGGCTGAAAGACCCGCGACGCGGGTAGTTTCATCAAATTCCTGACCAGAATGGCTTCCGAGAGCGAGATTTTCTCACCCGTTCTAGGATTCCATTTAACACCCGTACTGCTGGGGCGAGGATTGGGATAGGCGGCCTTAACGATCAGGTTATGCTTGCTCTCATCCAACAGCAAAATATGGCAGAAGGTGACCGGTAGAGTAGTGACAATTCTTTCGGCCAAATCGGAGAGGCCCGCGTCCGAATTGTTTGCCTTTGCCATTGTGCTAACCGTACCCAAAATCATTCTAAGATTGTCTTCAACTCTTTCCAAGTATTCTTTTGTTTCTCGCTCCTTCTCATACAGCCTGGCATTCGCGATCGCCACACTGGCCTGCCCGGCAAAGAGCACAGCCATACGATCGTGCTCGGAGGTGTAGATGCCTGGCGTCTTACTGTCCAAAGTAATGACCCCGATTGATTTGTCATTGATAATCAGTGGAGCACCCAGCCAGCCATGGACATGCGTTGCCTGGTATTGAGGATTGGCGAAATGGGGGAAATAGTCCTGTACATCATCAAAATGCAAGGGCTCCTTTTTTCGGTATACGAGGACGTTGGGATAAGTATCCTCCAGTGGAAAGACCATCTCTTCCACAAGTTGCGGATTATTGAAACCGGTATTCGCGATGATTTTCAAGCCGCGCGATTCCTCACTGGCCAATTGAATCGAAGCCGTATCAAAAGGAAGTACCTTTCTCATCTCCTCCAGAATTCGGTGTAACACCTCATTTTGCTCCAGTGAACTGCTAATAATGAGTGAAGTGGTGCGAAGGGTCTCCTCCAATTGCAGACGTTGCATTTCCTGGTCGTGCTGCTGGGTATTGAATATTGCTGCGGCCATCTGGTTGGCGAATGTCTTCAGAAGAAGTTCATCGGCCTCAGTATAGGAGCGCGGCCGGAATTTATTGTCGACTGCGATCAAGCCCAGACAGTTGTTGTGGACAACCAGCGGTGTCAGGATCATTTCCCCAGGTTCGAAACGCTGCCTGAATTCGTGTGGCAACTCGTGCCCGTGCCCCGGTGCGCCGGCCCACTGAAACGTATGACGTTGATGTACAGCCATTGAAAAAAGATCGTGACTATTAGCAGAGACTGGGATATTCAAATTACGGGTTGATTGGTCAATCTCGTCAGGCTCGATCGGGTCTTTGAGTAAACGGATAACATAATCATCAAACGAAATTTGGGTAGATTGTTCCCATGCTCTGTAAGCTTCCTCTTGTGTAAAACTTCCAATTCCCATCCTACCCACAAGACATTCCATCTTCCGATCAAACAGAAAAAGCCAGGCCCGGTTGAAACTCAGCCCAAAATGGGCTGTGATTGCTGTTAATATCAGGTGTGAGATTCTCTCAAAATCGGACAATGTTTGCGATAATGTGCTGATTCGGTGAAGAAGAAACAACTGATGAGTTCGCCGTTCCAACTGCTCATCCTGTGCACGCGCACGCACCTCCCGGCTTCGACGAAAGCCGACCTCATAAAGAGCACGCGCCGCCTGATTCATATAACTCTGGAGGTACAACTCCCGATTCCTTTGTTCACTTAGCGTAGCCTGGTCTGGGGTTTCGGAGAATGTTACGACACCCAGTGGAGATTGCCCAGGAACCGTAAGCGGAATTACGTACTTGGTACGTGTATCGTCCTGGTGCTCACGCAAAATACATTCCTGGCGATAACTGCGGGACTCAATCCGATCCGCAGCAAGGGGAATTTCTTGCGTGTTGATGAGCAGTCCTCCATCAGAGGTTGCACCCTTTTGATCAAGCAAGGTGAGCACTTGGCCATCTCGGGCACGCAACCATATATAGATTTGTGCAACTCGAAAGGCAGCAGATAAGCCGCGCATCAAGTAATAAGCCGCTTGTTCTTCGGTTTCCGAAGCATATATCGAGTTGATTGTTGCTGCTAACAAATCTGTTCGCGACTGCTCATTTCCTGAGACAATACTAGACTCAAGATGACCGATCGCTGCATCCCAGCGTCCACTAACCGTCAGAAGGTAACCCACCCGTGCTGCATCGAAGTGCTCATCCAGATACTGACGATAGATCTTATTGCGTATTCGATAACCATCCTGTTTTACCTTGTCTACCATGCCGGTCAAATATAACGGATCGAGATCAGGAAGGAGAGGCAGGGGCAATTCCTGCAGAGGTACGATGTCACTTCTTAATAGCTTTAAGATACATTGCAACAGGTCAGGATTGTCTTCAATAAGGCGAATGGCTTCCTGAAGTGGACCATAATGTGGCGCTTCCTGACGTAGGAAATCCCGTACTACGCGACTTACAGTCTGGACAGTTACCTGCTTGGACGGATACTCGGCTGCCACCTCCAGGCTGCGTTTGCAAATGTGTTTGATTAAATGGGGATTCCCGCGAGTTGCTTGCAATAAGAGAGAACGCGCCATCGGCGAGACGGTAACATCCTCAGATAGTGAATGAGTATTTACCAAGTCTTCACTCTCATCTTTGTGCAAATCTCCCACCAGCACCCGGCGCGCGATACCATAAAATGGAGATGTTTCACTCACCGTCAGTGCTGCAAGACTTAATGCACCTGAGACGATGGCAACAAATCGCGGTTCCTTATCCTGTTGTTCCATGTGCATTGCTCTTAGCGATGTCAACAGGGCGCGGTTAAGATCCGTTGGCAGACCCTCTAGATGGTCAAAGATCACTGTCAGGTCGCTCGCCAGATGGTCTACGCATCTGGTCAGAAAATCTCGAAAGACGGCGCTACTCAATTCTTCGCCCGGTATCGGCAAGGGACGATTTGTATATTTGGAAACATCATCGGAAATTGCCTCCACTAATCCAGAAAAGAAGCCTGTCTGTGTGGATGCCTGAATTTTAGATAAGTCGATATAGATGCAAGGAGAGGAGTCGTTTTGCATCATTTTTTGTACATGGCCCAAAAGAGCGGTTTTTCCAGAGAAGCGCGGACCAAGCAGTGCGCAGTAGACCCGGTCCTTAATGCATTGAACGATCTGATCCACGATGCTGCGGTTATGCTCCCAGATTGCAGGTGCGAGTGGGGAACGATCCGGTTCGGTCATAATCCCTCCTCTTTGACTTTTCTGATCAAGTACTTAAGATCATAAGTTTGTTGAAGAACCTTCATAAATACCGGAGATGTAAAAGAGTAATCCCTGCCTTTGCGATGAAGAACTCCTGAGAGGATCAGGAGATTACAGGCTTCGTCCATCTCATGTTGCAGAAGTACCATGCCTTGCTTTTTTAGCATGGCGTCCATATGGGCCTGAGAAAAACTCCGCAATTGATCTTCATCAGTTTTCTGGAGCAGTGCGTATATGATAGCTTTTTCGCGATTCTGAGTGTTCAGGAGAAACGAGGTTAACAAATGGCTCTTGAACCCCTCATCCAGATATACATCAATCAATTTGTCAGGACTGATTTCTCGTTCGCCCGTTTGGTCGAGACGTCTCAGCAGTATTAGGCAATAATATTGAATAAGATTGGGGTGTCCAGCCGTCTCTTCGTAAATGCGCCCCACGATTTCATCCTTATTCTTGAAACGGATCCGCAAGTTTTCCATTGGAGTAACGATCATGTCATGAGCCTGCTTCCAGGTAAACTCATTGAGCCGCACTTCCTGAGCAAATTTATAAAAGGGCGAGTCTAATAAGTTGTGTTCCCGCATCGCCTCGCGAAATCCAGCGATGACGAGTTGGCAGCTTCCGGAATTAGCTGCTGCCCTCAACATGCGCAGCAGTTCCCAGTCCCCCCGTTGCAGTGTGATGAGATTATCAATTTCATCGAGAAGCAGGATGATTTTCCCTTTGCACATGCTTCGCATTCGATCTAAAAAGTCAGGGAAATAAAATACATACTTTTGATATTCAAGGCGCGGCAGTTCTTTCGGATTTAGTTTGCGGACCACTTCGCGGACAAAATCTGCGGAAGTAAGTAAATCGCTGCAGTCTATATAACTTACACAACCACCTGCTTGTTTATCACCCAATAGCCTCTTTACTTCACGTAACAAAGAGGTCTTTCCAATGCGCCGAATGCCTAAGACCAGAAAATTACTGTCTGGGTTTGACAGGATTCTATCCCGCTCAAACTCGCGCCCAAAAAAGCGGCTACCCACCACCGGTGCATTTGTCTCATAGGGAGCCAGGTGGGAAATCGGGATTTGACTTGAGATCAGATCAAGTAGTTCTCCGGTAGGCCGACGGGAATGCACGATCTTCTGCTGTTCTTCTGCTCCAATAAGCACAAAATTGTGCAGCTGATTTGAAATATGTTTGCGCACGACTTCGCTATCCCCGTCCACCTGAACCAGCACGGTTTGGCGCCCCAGTCGCTCTTCACGAACAATGTCCTGGAGGCTTTCCAGAAGTTGATGAGATGAATGTTCCTCAAGGTCTGATTTCTTGATCCATACAAGAGGAGTATGGTCCGTAAGGCGCAATTTCCAGGGCGACAGATCCACATAAAAAAGCTTGTAACCAAAGATGGGACTACCAGGCCGAATTGTGTAGTCCAATTCCTCTTTAAGAAAACTCAACATCAGGGGCCATTCTTTGTCCATGCTTGGATTCCTCTTCAGCGATAGTTGATCAGGCCATATTCCCAGACCAAATGCAAAACGCGGCGCACTGTGTCTGGATCCGAATTACTGCTGCCGAACAAGTCACTAATCTCCATCCATTCACTGTCCCGGGGTAACAGGCCATAGAGGCCATGTGCGAGTTTGGATGTTTCATCATTCCCAATGAAGCAGGCAGATACCCGACCGGGCTCCGGGCGCAATACCCTTGAAAGGAGGTGGTTCTGGGAAACAGCTTCGGTACCTGAACGGGCTACGCTTGTCGCTGCCTGTAACGGACTCTCGAGGAGAGAGACTTGCGTGTAGCTTTCACGCCATTCGGACTCCATAAAGCGCAGCCTGCCCCGATGAACGAGCGTTTTGCCATCAACGATAATAGTGGGGGCCTTGATGACCATATCGCAATGAATCGCCGAGTCAACTCTTCCCCCCATAAACGTATTTGACCCCAAGGCTATGTGCGCAGTTTTGGCGGCCTTCTCATCGAACAGCATATTTCCCGTTAGGCGATGGACGGCAGGATTGAGTCCGATGCCGATCTCCGCCAGATTCCGCCAGTTTTCGTCGCCTTTATCCATGGCCTGCTTAATTTGCTTTTCCTGCAAATATTGTGCTGTCGGATTATCTGGCTCGATATACGTCAGTCTCCCGCGCTCAAAATGAAGCACAATTTGCTCATTACGTTTTATGATTAAACCCGGGATTGAACCATTGATGACCACGCTGCCATTCGCGCTACCTTCGATGGGAGCGATATAGGTTTCCCCGGACGGCACATTCCCCCATACCCCTTCAGAGATGACACCATCACTGGCAACCGGCAGTCGTTCCCATCCCCCTATATCAACCTTCAAATGATGAGCTGTACCAGCATGGGCTGTACTAACCAATTCCAAGGTTCGCCCGCGCGCCAAAACAATCTCGAGACAGTGACAATCTGCGATCAACTTATTGAAGTCTACATTTGCTAACTTTAATACCTTGAGGTTGCCTCCCGGCATGTGCCCAATCCTAGTCCTGGCACTCCACTGGGTTTCAAGAATACGATGTCGGAATGGTAAACAATCCGGTGAAGGGTTTACGCAGGTCAAAATTGCTCGAGCCTCTTTGGCAGCTCCTTGCGCGAGCAGGCTGAGGTCGAGCTCGTTCGGAATACGTCGCTGGAGAGGAATCGGCACGAAGATGATCGTTGATTGAATGGCCAGTTCCTCGGCCGCCTCGGCAATAATCGACCCAAGTTCGCTGGTTGTACTATCCGCGAAAATTAGGAGATTCTGTCCTTTGCTGAGCCCTAAGCAACGTTGAACGATCTGCTTTGCACCGGCAACTACGGCTGGGTCGGTCGCCATGTTTTCTCCTTTTTAATCTTATCATTATGACAACTTATTTAACTGGCAGGAGCCTGTCAATATTCTAGCAAATTTAGGCGAACAATGATAGCGATTAGATCACGAGCTGGCAACTGTAACTCAACGTTCATGACGCTTGCATGCTTGTCCAGCATTGGCGTCGTTTACTTGTGCCTAATCGGGAGAGATTGACGTCCCCTCGCTCTGCGTGTCGCGTGTCTGCCTTTGATTAGTCAAAGACCCCAATTCCAAACATGACAGACATTCAAAAGCGAGGCAAGCTTCTCACTCGACTTTTCTTACATGAATACCTGGATTGGCTGCCTGGGTGATCACTCAGCCATGAACTGAGCGCAAGAGTATAATGAGGTGCTTCTACTCAAAATGTTCAGATGTTTAGTCTCCATGCGCACTTCCCGTGACTTAGGAGATATCCATGATGCCAGATTCAAAGGATCATAAACTACCCTTGAGTTTTCGTTCCGAGGAGACCGACAGAATTTTCTCCTGGCTGCGAGCCGGGGATTCGTGTCAAGTCATTGGCATTGGCAGCGTGGGCAAATCGAACTTCCTGCGTTTCCTGCAGCAAAAGCAGGTACGCCGCGCAAAACTCGCTGAGGAGTGGGACCGATTTTTATTTGTGTACGTGGATGCTAATAAACTTCTCGAAACCTCCGAGGCAGGCCTGTGGGAATTAATGCTACACCAGGTATTGGTGGAACTCTCGGGTCATGGCATCGGGAATGAGACTTTTCAGGAAATTGATGATTTATATCAACGTGCCATTGCACCGGCGACACGACACGTAGCTCTGCGTTATCTGGATCGCGCGGTCAGCATTTTGTGCAATCAACTTGACCTCAAGCTTGTTTTTCTTTTTGACGAATTTGATGAGTTGTATCGAACGCTTCCTGCAGCGGTGTTCAAAGCGCTGCGAGCCCTGCGTGACGATCATAAATATAACCTGATGTATGTGCTTGCCACACGCATGGAACTCAGGCAAATCCAGAGGGTGGATGATGTTCATGAGGCTTTTGAGAAATTGGTGACGCCCAACTTGTTATGGCTCTTTGTCTATTCAGATCAGGACGCACGCTACATGCTGCGAAGGCTGGCAGCCCGTTATCATTTCAACTCGGGCTCCAAGCAAATTCGTACGGTTTTGACAGTTACCGGAGGACACCCTGGTCTGATCCGCTCCGTTTTTCCTCTGCTGCAAAGCAGCACAGACAACTTTATGGAGACCCTGCTGGCAGACAGGCATGTACAGGAGGAAATCAATTGGATCTGGCAGAGCCTGTCTGACGAAGAGCAGAGGGCACTATCCTTTCTCGTCCATGGCGGCCATTCCCAGACGCTGGACGGGGTTCTGGCGCAGTTGCAGCAAAAGGGCCTGGTGGGAGGCAAGTGGGCTGAGTCCAATCAGATTTTTTCACCTCTTCTGGAAAAATATATTTTCCAGGAAAGACCCTTCGTAGTTGCCCGGGTTAGGATCGACCGTCACAAGCATATTGTCTGGGTTGACAATCGCGCCATAGAGAATATTCCCGTTCTGGAGTTTAAGTTTCTTGAGTACCTGGACAGGCACCGCGGCCAGGTATGCAGGCGGGACCAGATCGCGCGCTATTTGTATCCGGATCAAAAACTTGCAGGTGTGAGCACCAATGCCATTGATTCAATCGTCAAGCGATTGCGAAAGCTGCTGGAACTGAACCCGAAAAAGCCTGTTTTTATCATTACAGTCCACGGGGTTGGCTTTCGTCTTGCAGACGGTGAGTCCGTTAATACATTTGAGAAGCCGGAGCAACGGCAAGAATATGCCTGAGATGAAGAACACAGACATTGACCTTCGGCTCGTTCAAGCATGGCTCAAGGAAGCAGGAGACATTGCAATGGGGCGACGGGATTCCTTGACTGCCGCATGCAAACATGATGGATCACTAGTCACAGATGTTGACCATCAGATCGAGACCTATTTATATAAGCAGGTCTCGCAATACTATCCGGGGCACCAGATCCTGGCAGAGGAAGGTGCCAGACTGGGAAACGATGGCGAGTATCTGTGGACCATCGATCCTATCGACGGCACACGCGCATACGCGAGCGGACTGCCTATCTGGGGTATTTCGATCGGCATCCTCAAGCGGGGAGAGCCATATGCCGGCCTATTTTCCATGCCAGCGACGGGAGAACTGTACGTTGGAGTAGGAGAAAAAGCGTTTTTCAACAATCGATTGCTCTCGTCGGCAGTTATGGTCGATATTCAAAGTCCTACAGCATTCCTTGCGGTTCCTTCCAACGCCCATCGCCTGTTTGAGATCTCATTTGGTCGACTGCGTTCGCTAGGCAGCAGCACTGCTCACCTCGCTTATGTTGCGCGCGGCGTGGCTGTGGCAGCGTTGACGCGCCCTCTTTATATTTGGGACATCGCGCCTGTCATGTCACTGTTGAGGGCAACCGGGATTGCCTTGATCTATCTTTCGGGTCGGAAGTTCGAGCTGCAACAGCTTCTGGATGCCTCTCCATCTCCGGAGCCTTTGATCGCTGCGCCTGTGAATTTGATCGAGAATATACGAATGTTGGTAAGAAACAAACCGCCAGAGTAGGGGTCATTCAATAATGCTATAATGACCGCAGCTGATCATCGAGTTGACAGTGATTTATTGGTCTCCACGTGGGTATAGAATATACATCATTTCAAGGCGTTAGAAGATTGGAGGCGACATGAACAGCTTCATGAGGGATTTTCGCAAAAACCGGTTTGAATCGCGGGGCAGAAAACGAGCGACGCCCCATTTTTCCTTTTCCAGCGATCAGATCATGACTGCAGGCACCACAATATACGTCTCGCCCATCTGGAATGCCTACTATGTCAATCTCCATCCCACACACTATGCAGTGGCTAGTGGACCGGATGGCAGGGTCATTCATCTTCGGGGGGGCTATAATTTTCCACTTCCGGCTGGACGTTACACCCTTCACTATGTGGACAAGCAGAATCGGGTGTTCGAGATGCCTCGCGTTTCAGAAACCACCCGTGATGGAGCACAGGTGTCGCTGGACCTGATCATCACCTATCGTGTGATCGACCCGGTCAGGGCACTCGGAGTGCAGCAGCCGGTCGGTACGCTTCTGGCGTTCATCAATTCAGATTTGAAAGAGTTCATTCGTTCCCATAAATATGATGAAATTATCGGGGACAATAATGAACGCACGATCGAAAACGGACTGGTCTCACGCTATATCAAGGATCAACATGCCAGCCGTCATCAGATTTCGAAACTCTTTTTTATCGAAGATGTCGTTATAGACGAAAAGATTGGGGATCCAAAGCTGACAGAGATCAGGGAAAATTTTCAGGTTCAGCAGCGGCAGAATGTCGCCACCGGTGAGTTGTCCAAACAAAACCAGGAACTCGCAAAAAAGGTGGCTTCCCAGGATGCAGAGATCAAACAAATCAAGGCTCAGTCAGAGGCAGACCAGCAAGAGATCACGCAGAAAATGAAGATGCAAAGTCTGGAATTTGAGCGGGCGAGATCTGAGTTACAAGCTGAGTTGCAATACCGACAAGAAACAATGATGCAGGCGATGAATGCCGTCGGACAGGCTTTATCTGCATCGGGTTATCCTTTGGATGCACGTGCAATGGAGATCATCAGGGATATCATAGGCGAATTCCGCGTTGGGCAAACCGGCCCGGAAGCGATGCCAGGCGCAGCCCAGAAAAGCCCTGCCTCATCCAAGCAACCCGGAACGTTCAATGCGGAAAAGGTTAGTACGTTGACTGATACGCTTCTTAATTGGCTTAATTACAAACGGTGATGAACTTCAAGACAATTATGGACACTCCGTGGATCCAGTTCGAGCAGTATCAAGACGATGAAAATCGGGCAGGACCGGATTTTTCTGAATATATTTGGCAGGCATTATTTGCATGTCAGGTCGGGATACGCTCTCATCAGGAGTGGGTCAAGCTGAAATGGGGTTTCAACGCCTTGGCGCTTCTTGAGGAAACCCTGGAGCGGCAAAGATTGTTTTTAGAATCGCAATATGCCATCCGAAACGAATTAAGGATGGAACCCCCGGACCACCGTACGCTGGCATTTCGTTTTATCAACCGCCCGGGCGAGGGCCTCGTATTGACTGTTCTCGGTAAAATCCATGCTCGAACAAAAGAGGAATCGATTGAAAATGCCCTGGCTCTTTACCGGGAATTGAAATCTACCTTTCCCTATGATTACACCCTTGCGCCAGCCTGTTCCAGGGATGAGTTTCTCCAGATTTCAGGATGGGACATTCTTGAGAACAGTGAAAGCTCGTCTGACCTGGTCCAAATTAAGAGATCAGAGATTCCCATTCTGCCTGAGCGAAGATCGGTCTTCTTACAAGGGTTTTGGCAATCCAATGCCCGTGCCCATGAGCAGATTTGGCGTTCGCTGGCTGTCTCACTCAACCCATTGCTCATGAATATTTCCCTACGCTCCACGATTCTGTACCCGAAGGAGTTGGAAAAGCTTTCAAAGAGTGCGAATGACATCTCTGAAATTGACGATCATTTGGTCAACGAGAAAACATTCCTGGCAATGAAACACTGGCATGAATTGTATACAGAACGCCGCCTAACCCCCTGGAAGAAATTCTTCTATTTACAGGTTCATCTGGCATCGCCTGGAAAAATTGATGAAAATCTTTTGCGGATTGTGGGTACCTCACTTACACTGGGAAATGATAAGCAATCACTGGGGTACAGGGTGGCGGCCCCAAGAACTGACGAGCAACTGGGCTGGAGAAAAAAAATAAGGAATCTGGATGTCGTTTCTTCTGCCAGCCTGCTTCCCATTCCGCGCCTGGCAGAAGTGGCGGACCTGGATGAGGTTTTTGCCGTGGTACGTTTTCCTTATTCGCCTCCCGAAGATGGGTTTCCGGACATGAAATTCGCGGCTGCAAAGAATGACGAAGAATCATAGCGCCCATCGGGAGCGTGTGCGGATCGCAGCTCTCTGCTACCGATTGTATTACCGCAACAAACTCTGGCCGCGGAAGGAATTCAAATCAATGGTGCAAAACGAGGAGGAACCATGTTAGAGATCGGCCCTCAGCTTTCGATCAATTTTCGGCAGGAAATCCTTACGCGTTTCTTCAACTATGTTCAGAGCGCTGAATCTTTTTACGCAGTTGGCGGGCCCGGCATGGGGAAGACCCGCCTGCTGGATCACCTGACGAAGGAAGATGTGCAGAAGAACTATCTGAAGGAAAACGCCAGCGATTTTCGTTTGATTCGTGTTGACCTGAATCGTTTGTTTATCAAAAATGAAGCCTGGGCATTTTACGAGCTTATGCTCAGCTCCATTGTGCTTGAACTCAACAAACATGAAACCGATACGATCAGGGCAGAACTTGTGGACCTGGATGCCAAAGTGATTCAAAGCCGTGATCCAATGCTTGCGCTGCGCTTCTTTGAATTAGCTGCGAACAGATTGTGCCAGGGATTAGGCCTCAGACTCTGTTTTATGCTGGACGAGTTTGACGAGGCGTATAAAAACTTTTCGCACGAAATGTTTTCTCAACTGCGGGCCGTGCGGGATGCCAACAAGAACCGCATCTCGTATGTGGTCTTTCTGCGTACCCTGCCCGAACGATTGCGCCCAACCCGGGGGGATAATGAAAGCTTCTACGAACTTCTTTCCCGTACGATGCTTGAAATAGGACCGTATTCCATGGTGGATACATTGCAGATCCTTCAACAGTTGGAGGTTCGCAGGAACTGTGCCCTGACACCTGCACGGCGTGAGCGGTTTGCAAAGGCAAGTGGGGGCCATATCGGATTGCTCCAGGCATTTTTGAGCGTCCTCATAGAAAATCCTGAGGCTGCCCACCAGATTGATACAGAAGGAGAAAGCGGGATCGAATGGTTCGGTCAACAGCCAGCCAGTGTTGAAGAAAGCCGTAAGATCTGGGTCGGACTGGACCAGGATGAGAGGGACACCCTTTGCGCGTTTGCCACAGGCGACCAAACGCGCAGGTCCGCGGATGCTACAAAGCTTCTCTTCGCAAAAGGACTGCTGCAACCCAGTGAGCATGGCACGTCATTTTTCAGCCCTGTGTTTGGACAATACATCCGTTCACAATGTTGAGTTGGACTTCCACCCTTGATCCGATAAGCGGATGTTGTTGGTCTCATCACTAACCCACCCACTTCTCAGGTGAAATTAGCCGTGCGATGGCAAATACCTTGTCAGCTATGACAGTCTTTTTGGCTTCTGACACTCAAAAAACTGAAGAGGGAGTTCATTTAAAACGACAGCACCCTGGAACATATTCATTCCAGGGTGCTGTCTATCAAAAATTACTTTGTGGCGTGTAACCACTAAACCACTCGATGAGTGAGGTCCTACTCACATCCCACTCGCAAGCGATTATTTTCAGATTAGTCTGGCGATCACACGGCTCATGGGTAGCTGACGATGTTCGTTACCTGGTTGGTGGAATTCACTGCGGCACCAGTGTCGTTGACCACGTGGTCGATCCCGCCAAAACCGTTGAGGAAGACGGTCAGGATGTCGTGCAGCTGCACCCCGGGAGTCACCGGGACTTCGAAGGCACTCGTCGCGTGGATATCAGGGCCGACGTTAAAGAAGGAGTAGCTGCCCATCCCCCAAGCCTCGTGCGTCTCGACCGAGTCAGCCACCTTGTAGACCGCGAACCCATTGACGCCGTCGTGCATCCAGGCTTCCTGGCTCGGCGGGTCATACGGCATCTCATTCTGGAACATGATCGTGCGCCCGTTCTCGCCGTTCCAGATAAGTTGGTATTTCTGATAGTGTTCGACGAACAGACCGTACGCCATGATATCGTCGCCGTTCACGATCACGCCGGTATCGGCGGTATTGTTGTCCCAGCCGACGCCCGCGCCGTGATCGGCGCGCCAGGCCCAGATGTGGTCGAGGATGACGTTGTCGCTATTCACGACGAGGCTCAACGTGGCTTTGCCGGGGGTTGCGCCTCCGATGCGGAAGAACACATCATGCAGCGAGGTCGGGTCGTCCGGATCGCTCCAGTGGTTATGTCCGCGGCCATGCCCCGCCTTGTGCTTGCCTACCTCGAGCAGCACAGGCGAGTTCACCGGGCCAGCGTCGATTAGCAGTCCAGCAAGGATTACGCCCTTCACGTCGGCGACTGACATCGCTACGATCCCATCCTCCGGCACGAGCGTCGAATAGCCAAGACCGAGCACAACAGTATCAGGACGCTTGACCTTGATCGTCTTATCCAGGTGGTAGATGCCGGGGGTGAGGATCAGGTTTTGACCGCGGGCGAGCGCGGCATTGATCTTGCTCACCGAGTCAGACGGCTTGGCGATGAAGAAATCGCGGATGGGGATGGATGAGCCTGCGGCGGGTCCATTGCCCCACGTTGTACCTGCCGAGTCATGGCGCAGCGCCGGGACAAACACGAAATATTTGCCGGACGCATCGATGTACAGGAATGGCTTTTCCCTCGTCACCGGACTTGTATCGAGCGTAGTGTACGGAGGCGGATCGTACGGAGTGGTTGAGAACGATTGGGGCGGTGCACCCTGCACACCCGAGAAGACCTGGTTCCAGACGCCGTTGGACCAGCCCCCGATGCTGCTGTCTCGTACGAGGAACTGCTGCTGCGACCCGTTGACGATGAAGCCGGTCTGGGAGTCGGCGATGAAGCCGCCGCTCGCGTATTGCGGACCGGCGGTGCAGTAATCCATGAGTGTGAGATTGCCGCCGGTGATGTTGACCCGCCGCATGGGCGCGGCCTGCGAGACGGCCCAGAAGTTACCCGAGGATCGGCAGCCGTCCAGGCCCATGACGTTGATCGTCAAGTTCGACAGCGAACGCCAAAAGTTGACCAGCGCGATGCAGTTGTCGGGGGTCAGGCAGCGGTTATAGACGTCGACGTGGCCGTTGATGGTGACGTCAGTAGGCGCCGCGCCCAGGCCGGCCACCTCCGTGTAGTAGCCCACCTGGAAGGTGAGCGGGGTTTCAGCGCTGCCGTAAGTGCCGGGCTTGAACAGCAATGCGTAGCGCTCTGTTCCCATCTCATTGTCGACCTGCTGGCTGGCAACGGCGTCGACCATTGCCTGGATCTCACTCGTCGGCATGCTGGGGTCGAAGATCAGCACGTTTGGGCCGAAGTTGGGTGGGGCGTCTTTGTGCGCGGCTGGCATGGCGGCTGCGGGCGAGTTAATCGCCAGCGCCATGAGCAGCACTGCCAGAAGGCTTCTGCCAACTTTAAAGAACCACTTGTTGGTACACATCATATTTCTCCTTGATCAT
>Ga0209593_10000707_pt1 | contig 14829 bp, 12 predicted proteins | sample PPLLaktember2015_3_FD_187260 | JGI IMG/M metagenome (GOLD analysis project Ga0209593, IMG submission 187260) | Freshwater sediment microbial communities from Prairie Pothole Lake near Jamestown, North Dakota, USA - PPLs Lake P7 Core (6) Depth... | ecosystem: Environmental > Aquatic > Freshwater...
ACCCGTCGTCCCTCGCTCCCGGTTTTTCATCTCTCGATGGCCTGTAATCACTGCGCGAAACCGGCATGTATGGAAAGTTGCCCGGCTTGTGCGATTTCAAAAGACCCGGTGACCGGTGCGGTAATCATCGACCCCGATTTTTGCCTCGGATGTAAATATTGTACGTGGGCTTGCCCCTATGATGCACCCCGTTTCCAGCATACCCGCGGGATCGTGGAAAAATGTGATTTTTGTACGGAGCGTTTAAAAAAAGGGGAAGCGCCGGCCTGCGTGTGTGCCTGCCCGACGAAAGCTCTTCGGATACGTCCCAATGAGATCGATTCCCCATCTTCTTCTTCAGCGGAATCTATATCGCAGCGCATCGAAGGTTTTACACAAACAGAGCTTCAACCCTCGATCCGGTTTAAGCCGCTGCGCAGTCGGCAGCGTGTACCGGAGTATGCTTCTCCGCTGTCGGATCGGTTTTCGCGTGAGATTTTCGATGCTTCTCTCCCGCTGCCCAAACGCAAAATCACATTGAAATCCGAATGGGCGCTCCTGGTGTTTACGTCGATTGCTTACATATTGACTGCGTTATTTACTGCCTCGTTGGTGGTTTCGCTGCCTATAAATCCTTTTTTGTTTGCAGGTGCCGGTGCGTTGGGAATGGTTTTGAGCACGGTTCATCTCGGTAAGAAGGCCCGGATGTTTCGTGCTGTATTTAATATCAAGAGTTCCTGGTTAAGCCGGGAGATTTTTTTATTTTCTTCGTTTTTGGGAATATCCACGCTTTACTTGTATTTTTCGCCCCCGTACCCGGTTATCGGTTGGGTTGGGGCAGCCGTCGGTTTTTTAAGTTTGTTTGCCGTCGATCGCATCTACCAGGTGGCCATGAAAGTCACTCCTGTGAATTTTCACAGTGCCCACACGCTTTTTAACAGCCTGTACCTGCTGGGTGTTTTAATCCAGGATTTATGGTTGATCGGGTTGTTTGGGGGAATCAAGATTTTGTTATATATTTACAGGAAATGGTATTTCATCCGGCAGGAAAGAAAAGTTTTTCCCATTGTTAGTTTATCAAGGATAATATTGGGTTTTATACTGCCTTTTGTTTTTTATGCCGGCGGTTTCGGTTGGGGAATCGCCGGTTTGATTATCGCCGGTGTTACAGCCGGAGAACTGATCGATCGTATCGAGTTTTATTATGAACTGGATATCATTACTCCGCGAAAACAGGTTTTAATCGATTTGTATCAGCTTCTTCGCGCGCGGTAAATTAGTTGCCGAAAAGTAATTGAAAGCTTATTATTTAAATAGTGAGAATGAAAAGCCGAATTAGCCATTGTTTAAGCTAAAAATTAGCTTTTAAATAAATTTCGGGAGCTGTTGTTGTCGCACACCGTTTGGTAAAAAGGACCTAGGCATGCCTGGTCGTATTTTTCCCTCGCGCCGATAGGCGCTTAAACCATCTAATCTCCATTGAAATCCACACTATTTTAATGTATACTATGGCTCCGGTAATTTTAGCGGATATCAATTATAAACGAGGTTTATACGTCATGAAACGAGTTGTTGTCATCGGTGCGGGCCATGCAGGAATCGAAGCAGCTTACGCAGTTTCTAAAATGAAATGCGAGGCCATCCTGGTAACCATTCACCTGGAGACCATTGCCCAAATGTCGTGTAACCCTTCAGTGGGTGGAATAGCGAAAGGCCACCTGGTCAAAGAAATCGATGCCATGGGCGGGATTATGCCCCGGGCCGCAGACGAAACGGGGATTCATTTCAAAACGCTAAATCGCAGCAAAGGACCAGCCGTGCGCGCTACAAGAACTCAAAACGATAAAATCGCTTACCGGGGTTTTATGAAATCTTTCCTGGAAAAAGTACCCAATCTAAAAATATACCAATCCATCGTATCCGGTATTATTATCGATAACTACCGGGTGGTAGGAGTCAAACTGTTGGAAGGAGGAACCCTTGACGCGGATGCGGTGATTATTACCACCGGGACCTTTTTAAACGGCAAAATCTATATCGGCTCCACCATATACCCCGCAGGCCGCTCCAACGAACCTTCCTCCACTCACCTGGCGGATTTTATTAAAGAATTGGGCTTTGAAACCATGCGGCTGAAAACCGGCACCCCCATGCGCATTCACAGCGACACCATCGACTGGAGCCGGTTCGAACCCCAACCCGGCGACGAACCGCCGATCCCTTTCTCCATGTTTACAAAACGCAAAGTTAAAAATCAAATCGTCTGTCATTTGGGGTATACCACGCCCCAATTGAAAACCGTTATTCGCGATAACATCGATAAATCCCCTCTTTATTCCGGCGTAATCGAAGGAATCGGACCCCGATACTGCCCTTCTATCGAAGATAAAATCATCAAGTTCCCTAACCGGGAGGTTCACCATTTTTACCTCGAGCCCGAAGGCGTGGGCGAAAAAAATAAAGAAGTCTATGTAAACGGTTTTTCATCCAGCCTGCCGGTGGATGTGCAAAAATTGATTCTTCGATCCGTTCCCGGTTTGGATAAGGCCGTGATGATGCGCCCCGCTTATGCCATCGAGTACGATGCGATAAAAGCCACTCAATTGCATCATACATTGGAAAGCAAAACCATCGAAAACCTCTATTTTGCCGGGCAGGTCAACGGTACCTCCGGGTACGAGGAAGCCGCGGCGCAGGGTATGATGGCCGGTATCAATGCCGCTTTGAAATCGAATGAACAGGAACCCTTTATCCTCGGCAGGGAAGAAGGGTATATCGGCGTAATGGCGGATGATATCGTAACCAAAGGCGTGGATGAACCCTACCGCCTCTTTACTTCAAGGGCCGAATACCGCCTCCGGCTAAGAGAAGACAACGCCTTTGAACGCCTCTCTCATTACGCTTTGAATCTCGGCCTTCTTGAACCTGCAAAGTACCTGGCAGAAGAAAAAAAATTAATCAAACGTCGAAAAATCATCGACATGTTAAATAATACCAAAATCAAATACAACGACCGCGGCCAAACACTTCGCCAACTACTGAAAATGCCGGAGATCGATTTCGAGAAACTGGAAGAAATTTACGGCAAACCCATTGTCAAAAGCCGGACACTGACGGATATTTCTTATATTGAAGCCATAGTCAAATATGAAGGATATATTCGAATCCAACAGCAAAATATCGACCGGTTTAAAAACCTGGAAAGGATTAAGTTACCCGACGATTTTGATTTTAACCTGGTCCCGGGTTTATCCACGGAAATCAGGCAGAAACTCATGAAGCGCAAACCCTCCACCCTGGCTGAAGCATCGACCATCCCGGGAGTTACGCCCGCTGCCCTCAACAATATCTCCATTTATTTGACTATTACGAAAAGAAAAAATGCCCGCAAACCCAGGAAGTAACGAATGAACATCGATCCGATTTTTGAATACCGCACCACAATCAAAATGCATGAAGTCGATGCTGCCGGCGCCTTATTTTTTGCCAACCAGTTTATACTGATGCACGATGCGTATGAAGCGTTTTTAGAATCCCGAGGCTTAGCAATGGGCTCATTGATCCGTCAATCCTCTTTTCGATTACCCATCGTCCATGCCGAATCCGATTTCAAGCTGCCGTTATCTGTCGGGGATGCTGCTATTATTGCTTTAAAAATAAAGCACATCGGCACCACATCGTTTACAGTTGCATATGATATTTATACGACTAAAAATGAATTGGCAGGTACAGGCGAAACCGTTCACGTGAGCATCGATAGAGAAACCGGTTTGAAAATCCCTTTGCCTGGAGAATGCCTGGCGATTATTACCGATTGCAATCAATAATTAATAAAAAGATACCGCCGCTCGCTGACCGATAGCCGCCTCCAGCTCTACTGCTGCGGATTTTTGTTTCATGGCGATCTCAAGGTTCTGGTGGCTGCCGATCATCAAAAAAGGGTCTTTCCCCGCGTGGCCGTAGGTTTCGTAGTAGTCTTTGATGTCGTTTCGATTAATCATGACTTTAAAATTGGATAAACCCGATGCTTCCATGGTATCCAGCAAGAATTCTTTCGTGACGTTGGTCATTAAGTTCCCGAATTTGTCGATATAGACGATTCGCGCATCGATGGTAAAACCTGATTTTTGGGGGTAGTATTCCTGGAGAAGCCGGTATTCGGTAACCGCTCTAGCCAGGACTCCCGGGTTTACCCCGGTACCCAGGTGGGCGGCGATGGGTGCCATTTTGTCCCTGGCTTCAAACGTCGAATACCCGTCGATGATGAAGTAATCCTTGTTATCCAATACCCATACGGTCTTGTCTTCTTTTGTGAGAATGGGGGTTAGAACGCCGTTATCCGGGCCGATGAAAAACCGGTTATTGTGCTGCACCAATAAAATATTCCGGTCCGTACCCACCCCGGGGTCCACCACTACCAGGAAAACAGATCGACCCGGGAAATACATGTATGATTTTTCCAGTGAAAAACACGCAGGTAAAATACTGTAGGAAGGAATATTGTTGTTTATGTCGATGACTTCCATATGGGGTGCGATTTTTTTTATGACTGCTTTTATGACCCCAACGAAGTAGTCTCGATACCCAAAATCTGTGATCAGCCCGCATACGGATGGTCTTTCTTCTTTATTCATCAAACGTCTCCATAAAGTTATCTTTTTATATACGATTAAAAAAACCGGCCAAAAAAAACCGGGCGTAAAGGGAACTTTATTCGAAAGGATTATAAAAAATTACAATTTTTTTTTCAACTATTTTTCACTTTAAAATGCTCAAAAGTGTTTTTGGGGTGGGTGAGAGTAGTCATAATAGACTTGCTAACGTTTTTGAAGTAATTTGAGTGCTTCTTTGACGGATTCTGCATCGGGTGAATTGGGGCTTAATTGGAGAAATGTGTTGAAAGCTTCGACAGCCTGTTGGTTTTGGTTTTTTTCCATATAGGCATACCCTAATTGGATATAGGGTTTAGGCCAACCCGGGTTGATCCGGGTCGCCCATTCATAGTAAGCGATGGATTCTTCGAATTTGCCTGCGGCGAATAAGATTTCTGCGATGTTAAAAATAATTTTGTAATCCGTCGAATTGATTTCGATGGATTTTTTCAAGTATTTTTCAGCTTCGGCGAATTTGTTTTGCCGTAGATAGATATCGCCGATGGCTGCGAACAATTCGGCTAATCCGGTTGTGTTTTTAGTTCCCGGGGTTTCCTGGATTATTTTTTCCGCTGCGGATTTATATTCTTCCAGGGCTTCGTCGAATCGCTGCAAGGAGGCATAGCAGTTACCGATGAGGATACAGATCGAGGATTTCATCGAGCCTGGGTTTTGTTCCCGGTAGTCCAGGTAAATGGCCAGGGCTGACTCATATCTGCCTTGTTTGAAGAGGTTCCCTGCTTTTTCAAGGGTCCTATCGGTATTAAGATTCTCTTGGGGCTCCTGGGCCTGGGTGGAGAAGGGGAAGGAGAAGCCGGTCGCTCCAGTGAGAAGTAATAAAGCGAATATCGTGCCGCATGTTATTTTTTTAGCTAAATCGTGTTTTTTTAAACCGGTTGTTTTTTTTGACATTTTGCCTCTTTTTATTTAGAGCAGCGCCATTCATGCTTCATAATTCCACCAATATGTGATTCAAAACCGTTTCGCCGTCATTGCATCGATGCCGGGCACGATAAACCGTGATCTTATTAAACCCCGACGTGGGGGTTTCGATTTGGCCCAGCAGTTTATTTTTTTTATAGTCTATTTTTTCCAGGTGTTCCCGGTACTTCTCGCATAACTGGGAGAAATCCGTTTCAGAGACATAGACCACGATATAATTCTCAGCGAGGCCATTGCAATCGTATTGAAATAATTTCAAAATATGGTCGCGGGTAACCGTAAAATCCCACCGGTTGAGTTTGAACGCCTCGATAATGGAAACCGCCCGGCCGGTATCGTCGTCGATTTTGAAATCCAACTCGCCGAGGTATTCGCCTTTGTAAGAGCGGCTCCACAAGGTTTGATCTTTGACCCGGAATCCATAGGCCTCCAGGAATTGGGCGACAATGGTATTGCGGCTGTTCTCTTCTTTGGGCAGGGCTATGGAAATCCCCTGGATTTTCGAAAGAATGGTGAGCAATGTTTTGTGAAAGTCTTTGGGTTGTCGAGTGGGACGTAAATGATCCAGGAGCGTTCCTGTGGGGATATCTTCCAGGCTGGTTTCGCACCGGGCATCGAGGCCTTTTTTCGACAAGCGGTCGAGGTAATCGTATTTGAAAAAATAGGGTTTCTGCGACCGGCTGCATTGGGAGCAATTGCAGGGGACCTCTTCGAAAACATGCACGTCTTTTTTCATGTTCAAGGTGTCGTGGATGTGGTCGAAGTTGGTGCGAATGATGGCCATTAATTGGACGGGGGAGCTGCCGGATACGGAAATACGGATGCGCCTTTGTACGGGATCGCTCACGACCAAAGCATATGAACCATAGAACCGGAGTTCCACGCCGTTTTTCCAGTAATGGTCATCCGGTACGAGGTAATGAAGCCGGGTGATAAACCGGGTGACGATGCCTGCGGGCATGAAGTCGTAGGAATAATGGAGATGGAGATTGGAGGAGGAGCGGTACGGGGTGACATCGATATCGCGGCGTTCGGCCTGGAGGAGTTCGGGTATGATATAATCGTCGGAACCGACGATATTGAAACATAACTCGAATTTCTCCATGAGGCGAAGGAGATGGGGATGCTTCTCCTTGGGGTATAGGTCCTTATTCCAAAAGGTGGGAAGCTGGGAACGGTTGAATCTGCCGTTATTTTTTTGGATGGGGAGGGAGTCGATCAACGCATATACGGCACCTGTGGCCCATCCGGGCTTCAATATCACGGTATCGGCCAATAACGAATCGGTGCGAAAGTGGAGGATGATGCCGAGGTCGTGGAGGTAGTCGCTGAGGAACAGGGCTTTGTCTTCGTCCATGTGGTGGGAACGGCAGATTTCGAAATAGCGGGGGAGGGTGATGTAATTCTCGGGCTGGTTCGTGAGGGTATCGCGGATATCCAGCCAGCGTTTGGGGAGTTTGTCCAGGAGGTGCGGCATCCGGGAGAGGGAGGAGCGGATGGTTTCAGCCAGTTCCGGGATCCGGTGATTTTCGAGGCAGCTTACCTGGAGAAAGCCCACAATGTTGGGGAATTTTTCTTTATATGAGTCTTATGCGATTTGTTTGATACGCAGTTCGGATTTGTTCATGACCATGATGACCGGGCTTTCGGCTCCGAGGAGTTTGACCGCATTGAGCCAGTAGTCGAAACTTTGGATTTCTTCTTCTTTTCGGGCTTCCCATACGAAGAGGTAGAGGGATCGTTTGGTGAGGAAGAATTGGTGGGTGGCGTGGAGGATTTCCTGTCCGCCGAAATCCCAGAAGTGGATTTTCACGTCGCGGGTTTCTCCGTCGGGGAACGTGCAGGGCTGCTGCCAGGGTTGGATATCGATGCCTTCATCGATGGCATTAATAATATAAAAAAGCAGAGGGTGGCACAGATGGGTGCGTTTTGTTTCGCGGTCCACCAGGTATTTGTTTTGACCGTCGGTTTCAGCCAGGCTCCAGGTTTTTAGTCCAATCAAGTGTGCCTCTTTTTATACATCCGCTGCAAAATATTGTCTTCGACGACCAGGAACCCTTTCGAGAAAGGCCCTCACGGAGGGCGAGGTTCCTGGACTTCTAAGAAACTCACCCAGGAATCCTTTACTGGCAAGAGTTTCTCGTCTCTAAAAACGAGCGGAGCAATGCGACGTTCGTAACGCCGCTTCCAAGAAACTAATTGATAATTGTTAATTGCTAATTGCTAATTGTTAATTCTATCGCGATTCTTCAGTTAAAAATCATTTCGGGGGTTCTTGCGAATTTTTATCGAACGAGCGCAACGCTGTTCGTGGAGGGGCTTCCTAAAGCTTTTATAAAGGTTTTTAATCTAATGCTTTGTGAAGGCCCAGCCATCACTGTTCGCCATTTACCATAAAGATAAGGCGCTAAGAAATCACTTGAGTCTTTACCGGGTTATTGTATCGGGGAATATAAACCTTGGCCCAAGTTGGTAGTCTTATTCCAAAAAGTAGTCGATCCTCCCGGTGTTCCTTCATAATAACAGCCGCACCCACATACATACCCGGTTTTTTCATCATTAAGAACTTCATATCCACTTTTTGTTTCCAGTGCTTCTTTTTTGTTTAATTGGACTAATCCGATTTTTTTCTTCGTCATGGTTACTCTCCTTTCTATGGTTTATTTAGTTTTTATCTTTACAAATTGCATGAGTGTATCCTCTGTATCCCGCCGTTGAAGAAAACTGTATAAACAGTCCTTAAAAAAAATCAATGAGAAATCGGACCATCCTTCAAACACGCCGAATTGGATTTTCGATTCCCCCAGGTATGTTCCCTCTTTTGAGTAAGCTTTAAAATTACATTCAGTAATTTTCTGAAAACCGTTATGCTCGAAGACCAATATATTGTTTTCAGAATCAACGGCGATATTTCGAAAATAAGGTGCCCATTCGGGGAATGCGTTGCTCCAATCGCCGGTTTTCAAGCTTTCTTTTAATAATCGATTCCTGTTGGCTTCCAGCATTATAATCTGTCGAAATTCATCTTTCATTGCATCCGTAACCTTCTTTTGCCCGTAAACGATGCGAAATGAATTCACTTTCTTACCCTCCGAGGTATAGATGGATATCTCAGGGGAATCGGAGTGGGCAAATAATAAATTTCCTTCCCCGATATTAAACAAATAAAAAGTTGTGTTGGTTAATCCTGAGCGGAAATAAATTTTTTTTTCATCCACTCTTTTTTCCGGCTTCTCATCGTATGAAAGCACGGTGAAGTCTTTCCCGGTCAGAATATCTTTAATGATGACCCGGACTTTTTTGATCGAATAATTTCCTTCAAAGACTACATTCCAGGTCAAGATCGCGATCTTGTTATTTCCCAATGCAGCGATTTCCCAGGTAGGATAATTGGTTCGAATCACTTTTACAAAAATTCCATCCAGGTCGAATAAACTAATTCGCATATTTAAGTTACCCTCGACTATTGCCACGTATTTATTGTCCAGGATTGCTATCTCCCCCGGATAATATAGATCCGATGGGCCTTCCCCGAACTGTCCAAAGGTTTTAACCAGCTTCCCGTCTTTGAATTTGTAGATGTTATGCTGCTTGCAATTGGAAACAAAAATCGACCCGTCTGGAGCTACTGCCATCTTCCTGATAGCATCATAAAAAAGGGACTCGTAGTCGAGGCCGGCGTATTCCGGGTCCGATTTCATGACTATGGGTCCTTTCTTGTAGAAGTCGATCAATGCGGCATTTAAAAAAGTTCCCCCTGCTAACAAGACAAACAATACAGCAATAGCAACAATCGATCGGTGCAGTTTCGTTATTCGAATTGTCAATGGTCGCTGCCTCCTTTATTTTTCATTTTAAAGAGAAAAGAATATACTACCGGGATTGAAAAGTCAAGCACTCGTGCCGGGATGAAAGATAATGATGAATGATGAGTGATGAATGATGAATTTGAAGTTGCGCGCGATGCGCCGGTTTGGTTTACGGCTGCTTCGCAGCCGACTGAAAACGGATAACGGATAACGGAGAACGGATGAGGTCTCTCACAGGGCTCACGGCGGGCACGGAGGGAAGAAGAGGAAGGTAGGAGGTTAGGAGGTTAAGAAGTTAAGAGAATTTTGTGGCACTGCGTGCCGGTATGGGTTTACGGCTGATTTTAAGCCGATTGAGAACGGATAACGGCCAACGGAGAACGGATGAGGTCTCTCACGGAGCTCACGGAGGCACGGAGGGAAGAAGAGGAAGGTAGGAGGTTAGGAGGTTAAGAAGTTAAGAGAATTTTGTGGCACTGCGTGCCGGTGTCGGTTCACGGCTGCTTCGCAGCCGAATGAAAACGGATAACGGATAACGGAGAACGGATGAGGTCTCTCACGGAGCTCACGGAGGCACGGAGGGCACGGAGGGAAGAAGAGGAAGGTAGGAGGTTAGGAGGTTAAGAAGCCCACCACGTACAGCGCTGCGCTCGTGCGATAAAAATTCGCAAGAAACTCTTGCGTTTTGCTCCGACCTATAGTATTACTATTCTCCTATTCATACAGTCAAAATCAGACATAAATTGGCGTTTTATAAAACCCGTTAAGAAGCGTGATTCCAGTTGCTGAAGGTTAAAAATTTGGTGGTTTAGACCCCGTTTGGAAGATTTTCTATTATTGCTAAAAGTAACTGGGTATGGATAGAGAATAGAAATAGAAGAAAGGATTGAATAACCACGATGGCTAAAAAAAAGAAGAAAGTAGTAAGGAATGAGAAAACGAAACGGTTGGATACTCTTGAGCGCATAAATTTTAATGCTGCGGGAGTAGATATAGGGGCATCCGAGATAGTAGCAGCAGTTCCTGCTGGACGAGATGAAATAGGAATAAGAAGTTTTGGGACCTTCACCCGTGATCTGCAAGAGATATGTCAATGGTTTAGGAAATGCGAAGTACAGACAGTAGCAATGGAATCAACCGGAGTGTACTGGTTAAATTTATTTGAGCTATTAGAATCATATGGATTTGAGGTATATTTGGTAGATTCGCGAAAGACCAAAAATGTATCAGGTCGTAAAAGTGATGTAGATGATAGTGAGTGGATACATCAATTACACACGTATGGATTACTACCCAAATGTTTTCGCCCGCCTGAAGATATACGGAAGTTAAGAGAAATGGTTCGTTTTCGAGAGACCTTAATTACTGACCGTACAACCCATATTCATCGTATGCAGAAGGCGCTAATCTGCATGAATCTTAAATTATGTAATGTTATTAGTGATATAACAGGAACAACGGGTATGGCAATAATTCGCGACATTGTTGCGGGTAAGAGAGACGCTCTATCTTTGGCCAAGCATCGGAACCGGCGCTGCAAAAACAGTGAAGAAGAGTTAGTAAAATCATTGGAAGGTAATTATCAAGACCAATATTTATTTATATTAAAGCAAGAACTAAAGACCTACGATTATCTTGGAGACCAAATAAAGGAAATTGATGAATATATCGAGACGTTATATGGGAAAATAGAAAGTAAAGTGGATGTGAAGAAAAATCCGCTTGGTGAACTCCCATCCAAAAAAAAAAAAAAATCCAAAAATAGCCCGGATTTTGATTTAAGAAGTCAATTGTATCGAATAGTGGGAGTTGATTTAACAGCGATTGATGGACTTAATGAATCATCCGTACAAATCATTATCTCGCATATAGGTGTAGATATGTCACGATGGCCATCTCACAAAGAATTTGTGTCATGGTTGAACCTCTGTCCGAATAATGAAATCACAGGAGGGAAGGTTTTTTCTTCCCGAACCAAAAGGTCTCGAAATGGAGCAAGTCAGGCCTTGCGAGTAGCAGCGATGAGTTTGGCCAAGAATAATTCAGCATTGGGAGCGCATTACAGACGAATGAAGGCAAAGCATGATGCTGCAACAGCAGTAATTTCAACTGCTGCCAAAATTGCGCGGATAATATATACGATGATCAGCAAACAAGAAGAGTACCGGGATGTCGGAAGTGATTACTATGAAAAGAAAAATCTTAACAAAGTAATCAAGAGTCTCAAACGAAGGGCGGCAAATTTGGGCTTCGAATTAGTTGTAAAGAAGGCCGCCTAATGATGAAGTTATTGTTTGATGCATGTTTTGGACTTTTTTTCAAGACTCAAATCTTTAAAAGTAGAACTGATGGGCATCTTCGTCGAGTTTCTTGGAAGTTGAGAGGTTAAGAAGCCCACCACGTACAGCGCTGCGCTCGTGCGATAAAAATTCGCAAGAAACTCTTGCGTTTTGCTCCGACCTATAGTATTACTATTCTCCTATTCATACAGTCAAAATCAGACATAAATTGGCGTTTTATAAAACCCGTTAAGAAGCGTGATTCCAGTTGCTGAAGGTTAAAAATTTGGTGGTTTAGACCCCGTTTGGAAGATTTTCTATTATTGCTAAAAGTAACTGGGTATGGATAGAGAATAGAAATAGAAGAAAGGATTGAATAACCACGATGGCTAAAAAAAAGAAGAAAGTAGTAAGGAATGAGAAAACGAAACGGTTGGATACTCTTGAGCGCATAAATTTTAATGCTGCGGGAGTAGATATAGGGGCATCCGAGATAGTAGCAGCAGTTCCTGCTGGACGAGATGAAATAGGAATAAGAAGTTTTGGGACCTTCACCCGTGATCTGCAAGAGATATGTCAATGGTTTAGGAAATGCGAAGTACAGACAGTAGCAATGGAATCAACCGGAGTGTACTGGTTAAATTTATTTGAGCTATTAGAATCATATGGATTTGAGGTATATTTGGTAGATTCGCGAAAGACCAAAAATGTATCAGGTCGTAAAAGTGATGTAGATGATAGTGAGTGGATACATCAATTACACACGTATGGATTACTACCCAAATGTTTTCGCCCGCCTGAAGATATACGGAAGTTAAGAGAAATGGTTCGTTTTCGAGAGACCTTAATTACTGACCGTACAACCCATATTCATCGTATGCAGAAGGCGCTAATCTGCATGAATCTTAAATTATGTAATGTTATTAGTGATATAACAGGAACAACGGGTATGGCAATAATTCGCGACATTGTTGCGGGTAAGAGAGACGCTCTATCTTTGGCCAAGCATCGGAACCGGCGCTGCAAAAACAGTGAAGAAGAGTTAGTAAAATCATTGGAAGGTAATTATCAAGACCAATATTTATTTATATTAAAGCAAGAACTAAAGACCTACGATTATCTTGGAGACCAAATAAAGGAAATTGATGAATATATCGAGACGTTATATGGGAAAATAGAAAGTAAAGTGGATGTGAAGAAAAATCCGCTTGGTGAACTCCCATCCAAAAAAAAAAAAAAATCCAAAAATAGCCCGGATTTTGATTTAAGAAGTCAATTGTATCGAATAGTGGGAGTTGATTTAACAGCGATTGATGGACTTAATGAATCATCCGTACAAATCATTATCTCGCATATAGGTGTAGATATGTCACGATGGCCATCTCACAAAGAATTTGTGTCATGGTTGAACCTCTGTCCGAATAATGAAATCACAGGAGGGAAGGTTTTTTCTTCCCGAACCAAAAGGTCTCGAAATGGAGCAAGTCAGGCCTTGCGAGTAGCAGCGATGAGTTTGGCCAAGAATAATTCAGCATTGGGAGCGCATTACAGACGAATGAAGGCAAAGCATGATGCTGCAACAGCAGTAATTTCAACTGCTGCCAAAATTGCGCGGATAATATATACGATGATCAGCAAACAAGAAGAGTACCGGGATGTCGGAAGTGATTACTATGAAAAGAAAAATCTTAACAAAGTAATCAAGAGTCTCAAACGAAGGGCGGCAAATTTGGGCTTCGAATTAGTTGTAAAGAAGGCCGCCTAATGATGAAGTTATTGTTTGATGCATGTTTTGGACTTTTTTCCAAGACTCAAATCTTTAAAAGTAGAACTGATGGGCATCTTCGTCGAGTTTCTTGGAAGTTAAGAGAATTTTGTGGCACTGCGTGCCCACTATTTTGTGTTGACTATTTCCTTCTTTTATGTCATCATAATCCTGCAATAAAAAATAATTTAAGGATATTTATCGACAAAGCGATAATGGTTTTATGGATTTTTGGAGGAAAATGAGACTATCGACTGAGAAATTAAAAGAAGACCTGGGTCATGTATTGGATGAGATACTGGAAACAGGTATTCCTGTTGAAATCGAAAGAAATGGGCATATCTTAAAAATTGCTCCAGGGCAGGTGGCGAATAAATTGGATAACCTGGAGCCTCATGATGCAATTGTTGGAGATCCTGAAGGTATAGTCAATATCGACTGGTCTAAGGAATGGAAGTGGGAGGCTGCACTTTAATGTATTTCCTCGATACTCACATCATTGTCTGGTTATATCAAAAATCTCTCGATCTATTATCCTTAAAAGCAAAACAAATTATCGCGGAAAATGACGTATTTATTTCTCCCATTGTTATTTTAGAACTTGAGTATCTTTTTGAAATCGGGAGGTTGAAAGTTGATGCAAAAAGCATAGTCCAATATCTTCAAGCCAGTATAGGTTTAAGAATTGAGGATAGTAATTTTCATAAAGTTATAAACATGGCATTAGAAGAGAAGTGGACTAGAGACCCTTTCGATCGAATTATGGTTGCTCATTCAAAGATTAGGGAAGCATACCTCGTAACGAAAGACGAGTGGCTTTCAAAAAACTATATGAAAGCAGTATTTTAAAACTTTAAGAAGAAAAAGGGGAAAGGCAAGGGACAGGCAAGAATGCTGCTAAGTTAAGGCTATTTTTGTGCTAAAGAGGAGTGCCGGTGCCTTTAGAATGATGAGTGATGAGTTGGAAACGGCTGCTTCGCAGCCGAATGAAAACGGATAACGGATAACGGAGAACGATGTTTGATGAATGATGAAGTGGGATTCTGCGGCACTGCGTGCCGGTATGGGTTTACGGCTGATTTTAAGCCGATTGAGAACGGATAACGGCCAACGGAGAACGGCCAAAGGATAACGATCAACGGCCAACGATCCGCGGTTTTCGAAGGTTCATCCATGAAGTCCATAAATCCACCTCCTTTGCCCCGAAATTCAAACACAAAGAAAATATTTCCATCCTTGATGCATTGGAATTCATCGCCGATGCTCTGAAATAGAAACACGAAGTCGATTTTGCCATCATCTCTGTTCTGAAGTTCATCATCGATGCTCCGAAATCCATCACCGGTGCTCTGAAATACAAACACGAAGTAAACTTTGCCATCATCTCTGCTCTGAAATCCATC
>Ga0209593_10000708_pt1 | contig 14792 bp, 11 predicted proteins | sample PPLLaktember2015_3_FD_187260 | JGI IMG/M metagenome (GOLD analysis project Ga0209593, IMG submission 187260) | Freshwater sediment microbial communities from Prairie Pothole Lake near Jamestown, North Dakota, USA - PPLs Lake P7 Core (6) Depth... | ecosystem: Environmental > Aquatic > Freshwater...
CTTGGAGGGAGGGTCAGGGTTAAATCCGGCCGGGTGGCTTACGCGCTGAGCGCCTGGCGTTTTACGTTCTAAGAGAATATTAACCAAATAAAGGCATATATTTCGATTATCGAGAAAATAACATATTCTGATTAGGTATCCTGTGGCTTACTAATTCAAAAGTCGGATTGAGGAGGTTTCCATGAGCCAGCCAGCAATGAAGACCACCCAGAAATCAGCCAAGCGCAACGCGACCGGCAAAAAGGTCACGGGATTTTCGGACGAGGAAAGAAGCGCGATGAAGGAGCGCTACCAAGAGCTAAAGGGGGTCGCGCGCGCGGACAAGGCTGATGGGGAAAGCGCCGTGCTCGCGAAGATCGGCGAGATGCCGCCACCGGATCGCGCCATGGGCAAGCGGCTGCATGCCATCATTAAAGCCAATGCGCCGGACCTCTCGCCGAGGCTCTGGTACGGGATGCCCGCGTATGCCAAGGATGGCAAGGTCATCTGCTTCTTCCAGGGCGCGCAGAAGTTTAAAACGAGGTATGCGACGTTCGGTTTCAGCGATTCGGCGAACCTCGACGAAGGCGCCCTCTGGCCGACCTCCTTCGCGCTGAAGGAGTTGACCGCCGCCGAAGAAGCAAAGATCGGCGCGCTCGTGAAGAAGGCGGTGAACTGATCGCTGAGCCGCCCAATCCGACGGGATCGTCAATCCGCCCTCCAATTATTTGATAGGGGTTGCGAGTAACTGCTTCGCGCATGGTCGTCAAGCGAGTAGACTACATCTTGCTGGAGGCGTAAGCAACCTCCAGCGCGAAGAAACATTGAATGAATACAAACATGGGGATTTGCAGGGAAAGCGGCAGGGCATAGATTACAAGCGTTCCAGGAATCCAGGTTAGCCAGGCGGCTACCAGCATGGGTACGATTACCTTTGTGAGCCAGTCCTCGCGCAATGCCCTCCCCAGGGCGGGCAGGTCATAATTCAAATCCCGCAATCGAATACCGAACGCCGGAATTTGAATGCCCAGCAAAGGGGTGAAGAGGACTTGATCGACCAGCATTTTTCCGAAAATAATCGGCAGGCTGACCGACGGGCCCCACAACCAGGCCTGGAATGCGTAGAAGCGGTCGATGGCCAGTGCGGTTGCGGACCAGACCAGGCAGGTGAAGACGAAATCCACCACGGCCCGCCGGCCGCGGCGCGCACGGCCACTCGCGATAAGATACAAGCCGGGGATCACTCCCGCGCCGATTGCACTGGCCGCCATGGAAAACCAAATTCCCCACCGGTCGCGCAGATTTTGAAGGCCCAGCAAGGAGGCTGCCACGGCCGGAAATAAATAATAGGCCGCCACCAGCAGCCCGGCCAGGCAAACAATCACCAGACCGGGGACGGCGTTGGCTTTGGCGCTCTGCCAGCCTTCGCGCATGGCGGCTGGAAGACGCAGGGATAGAGGTGGGGGGATTGGATTTGTCGGGCGCAATGGTTTTCCGGACATGCTCGGATGGATTATATCGTTATTACTCTTCCGATCTCCGGTTTCTTAATCTCAATCCCGCTTCCGATTAACTGCTCCTCCCACCATTCCGGATGTTCCGTGTGGATCGGGATCAGGATTTCAGGTTTGACCGTTCGCACGAATTCCGCGAGTTCGTCCCCGCAGGCGTGGCCGGATGCGTGCAGGTTGGGGGAAGCCGGATCGTCCGGATCGCCGATCAGGTCGAGCCCCAGCCAGCGGACCCAGTTCCGCAGCCGGTCGAGGTCGGCGGCCTGCTCGTCGTCGTAGGCGCGGCTGTTCGAAAAGAGGTACACGCCGCCGGCAATCCCCTCCAGGTCGGCCAGATCATTCAAATCCCACAGGCTGTCGGCGAGGATGAAGCCTCCGGGCTTTTCGGAGACGTCCCCGGCGCAGACGATCGGCGCGCGCCATGCTTCCCGTGTTTCCCGTTCCCACGGACGCGGCGCGGACTTCGGATCGTCGAACAGGCCGACGTTCGATCCGGCATCCGGGGCGGGGTAGCACTCGGGCTCGAACATATGCAGCGCGTTAAGCAGGTAAGCATCCTTCGGCTGGAGCAGCAGCGTGCGATTTGTCCGGCGCGCGGCGTCGAGGAAGACCTGCAGCCGCTCGACGTTACGCGGGCCGAAATCGGCGATTGCGAGCTTGCCGGCGTAATGCGCGAGGATCGGGACGACGCGCTCGAGGATCTCCTCTTCGCCGATCCGGCCGGCGGCGCTTTCCAGATGGGTCCCTTCGCACAGAAGCGCGCGCGGATGAAGCGCGGCCAGGCCTTCGGCATAGGCGCGCGTCTGCCCGCCGCGCCGGCCGTGAAAGCGGATGTCGCCGGAATAGCCGACCCAGCCGGCGGAAGTTTGGACCGCGTAGCCGACCGCGCCCGGGATCGAATGATCAACCGCCCAGTGCCGCACCGCCCGCCCACCGACCTTCCCCGGGAACGCTTCGGCCGGGGCGGCATGCAACCCCTTGCGGGTGCTCGAGCCGGCGCAGTGCCAGAATTCGCGCGCATCCGTCCCGAGCGGCCCCTCCAGGAAAAGAAACGGCCGAAGTTGATACGCTTCGCTGCGGACGGATCCGAGTTTGCCTTCCTTCTCGGCGCGCATGCTGGCATACGCCATCTCGCGCTCGAAGCTGGCCGGACCGGTCACCTGCATCGCGCGCGCGATCGCCGCGCCGGCCCGCGTGGATACGATCGGGATGGCGCAGTCCAGATAGGATACGTCGCCGTTATGATCAAGATGCGGGTGGGAGATTAGGACCGCATCCACCGCCGGTCCGCCGCCGGAGCGCGTGAGGTTGCGGTACGCGGGATTTCCGCGCATGCGCTCCCACAACCCCGGCAGTTCGAGATCCCCGCGGTAGAGCCCTTCAAGCGGCGGAATCAACCCCAGCGCGAGCGGGTCGAGCAGACCGCGGCCGGGGCGCGGGCGCAGCAGTTCGTTGAAGAACATCCCCGAGCGGTCGAAATCGATCCCGAAATCGAAGAAGATCCGCGCGCCGCCGTCCTCCAGCAGAATCTTGTTGCCGCCGATCTTTCCGGCCGCGCCGTAACAGGTGATTGTAGTAGGCATACAATCCTCACTCCTCACCCCCAGCCCTCTCATCGCTCCGATCGGGAAATGCTCTCCAGGCTTAATCTGGGAGAGGGGAAGCCTTCCGGCGGGGTGAGGTGTGCGGAGTATTAAATCATAGAACCTGGACCGACGCGGTTTGGGGACCGACGCGGTCTTAAGACCGCGTCGGTCCGGTTTACCGCCAGCCGGTCAGTAACCGGTTGATACCATGGGAAAATAGTCTAAAATTAGCTCCAGAAGTCCTATTTCTAAGCCTTTTCACAGGAAGAACGCCTATACTTATCTCAGTATTCCTTTAAAGTGATCCTTGCATGCCAACCGTCCTGGTGGTCGACGACGATGTAAAACTCCTCAAAATGCTTCAGCGCACGCTGGCATATGAAGGATTCTGCGTCCTGACCGCCTGCAACGGGGAGGAGGCTTTGCCGCTCGTCGAATCGCGTTCGCCCGCGCTCGTGATCGTGGATTGGATGATGCCGAAGATGGACGGTATCCAGCTGATCCGCAATCTGCGGGCGGAGACGAAGAAGACCATGGTTCTGATGCTTACCGCCCGGGATGCCGTTGAGAACCGCGTGGAAGGGCTGGAGAGCGGCGCGGACGATTACCTGGTCAAACCGTTTGCCCCGTCGGAACTGGTGGCGCGGGTTCATGCGCTGCTGCGCCGGTTGGATGCCGTTCCGGAAAACCAATGCGTGGCGTTTTCAGACGTCATGCTGGATCCGTCCTCGCGCGAAACAACCCGGGCCGGGCACATCCTCACCCTGACCGTCACCGAGTTTAATCTGCTGCACCTGTTCCTGCGCCACCCGCGCCAGGTGTTGGAGCGTGCCCGGATCCTCGACGAAGTCTGGGGCTACGATTTCGGCGGCGATGATAACGTTTTGGAAATTTACGTCGGCTACCTCCGGAAAAAACTCGAGGCCGACGCCCGCCCGCGCCTGATCCACACCGTGCGCGGGGTGGGGTATGTGCTGCGCGAGGAATGATGTCGATCCGGTTTAAATTCACACTGCTCTACAGCGCCATCCTGGCCCTTACCCTCGCCGCCTTCGGCGTCGCTTTGTATTACACCCAAAGCCAGAACACCTGGGAAGCCATCAAGCGGGACCAGATCCGGACCGGCGAGGGATTGGAAGATTTCGTCCACATGATCATGACTTCCCCGTATCCGTACGGGATGGGGGCGGAAAGCGCCTCCTGGCCGAAATCCTTCATGTTCTTCTCCACCGACATCATCTACACCCAGCTTCCGGAATGGGAATTAATTCGGATCCTGAACGCCGAAGGCCACCTGCTGGCCAGCCCGTACGGCCGGATCGAAGACGCCCTCCCGATCAGCGTGGAGGGCCTGCGGACGCTCAAGGATAAACAGGAGTGGTGGCAGACCATCACGGTCAAGGATCAGCGCGTCCTGCTGTATTGCCGCCCGGTTGTTTCGGAAGGCGAATTGGTATCGATCCTCCAGGTCGGCCGCCCGCTGACCGAACGCGACCGCTCGCTGAACACCCTCTCCGAGACCCTGACCCTCGTCAGCGCGATCACGCTCGTCCTGGCGTTCGGGATCGGCTGGCTGTTCTCCGGGATCGCCTTCCGGTCCATCCGCCGGCTGACGGAAACGGCGAAGGCCATCGGCGAGGAGCGCGATTTCACGCGCCGCGTCGCCTACTTCGGCCCGCAGGACGAGGTCGGGCGGCTGGCGACGACCTTCAATGAGATGCTGGCCCGCCTGCAGGACGCCTACCAGCGCGTGGCGCTCGCGCTCGAGCAGCAGCGTCTCTTCGTGGTTGATGTCTCGCATGAACTGCGCACGCCGCTCACGACGTTGCGCGGGAACCTCGACCTCCTGCGGCGCGATCCGCCGATCCCGTCCGGCGACCGGGCCGATATCCTTGCCGATATGAGCGATGAGAGCGACCGGCTGGTCCGGCTGGTCAGCGAACTGCTGCTCCTGGCGCGCGCAGACGCCCGCCGCAACCTCTCTCAGGAATCGGTTCCGCTCCGCCCATTGCTTGAGGAAACCTGCCGCCAGGCGCGTTTCCTCGACCCCAAGCGCAGCATCGCGCTGGATTCGGAGGAGATCACATTCCTCACCAACCGGGATGCGCTGAAGCAGACGATGCTGATCGTTTTGGACAACGCGCTGAAGCATTCGACGGGCGATGTGGCCGTGAGAGCGCGGCCGGCCGGCGGCCGGGTGGAGATCCGCGTCCGGGATTCCGGTGCGGGCATCTCTCCCGAGCTGCTGGAGCATATCTTCGACCGCTTCTACCGCGCGGCCGAAAGCGCCTCCGGCACCGGGTTCGGCCTGGGCCTGGCGATCGCCAAATCGCTGATCGAGGGGCAAGGTGGAACTATTTCCATGGAAAGCGAGCTGGGAAAGGGGAGCGAGATAACCCTCTCCCTCCCGATGCAGCCCGCGCCGTCCGGAGAATAGAACACAACCGTCATGCCGGAGCCTGCCCTGTACCTCTTGCAGGAAAGCGGGGGGTGCCCTTGGCTGGTCTCCGGAATTCAGCCCCACTCGACCATCGACTGTCAAGAAACTCCTCATCCCTTTTCCTGCTCCCACTCTCACACCCTGCATTGTCACTGTCCTAACCCCCTCACCCCCGACCCCTCTCCCACTTCCCCGTAAGGGGAAAGGGGAGAGGGGTGCCTGAGCATCGGAGTTCTTCCATGCGAAGGCGGGGAGTGGGGGAAAGGACAGAGATGCGCGGAGGAGGGCTGGGGCAGAAGGAAAGGAGGGCGCGTTGGCTGCAGGCGGCAATTGCCCGTGCTACAATGCGGGCATGCCGTCGGATTTGGTTTTCCTCAAACTGGGCGGATCGCTGATCACCGAAAAAAGCCGCGCGCGCACGCCGCGCCCGGATGTCATCCGGCGGCTGGCGCTTGAGATCGCCTCGGCACGGCAAACCGCCTCCCCGCGGATCGTGCTCGGCCACGGGTCCGGATCCTTCGGCCATATCGAGGCAAAGAAATACGGGACGGCCGGAGGGGTGAAAACGGCCGAGGATTGGGTTGGCTTCGCCGCCGTGTGGTCCGCCGCCGACGCACTGAACCGCCTGATGATGGACGCCCTGGCCGCCGCCGGCGTGCCGGCCGTCCGGATGGCGCCTTCCTCCAATGCGATTCTCGAAAACGGGCTGTTGAAGGAAATCTCCGCCGAGCCGGTGCAGCGGGCGCTGGAATCCGGGCTGGTCCCGGTCGTTTATGGCGATGTGGTTTTCGACCGGACGCGCGGAGGCGGAATCGCCTCCACGGAAATGGTTTTTTCCGCCCTGGCGCCCGCGCTTCATCCGGACCGGATCCTTATGGCCGGGATCGAATCCGGCGTGTTTGCGGATTATCCCGCGCGGAAAACGCTTCTGCGCAGGATTCGGATTGCGGAGTGGGATACCCTTCGCCGCTCGCTGGAAGGATCGGAGCATATCGACGTTACCGGCGGGATGCTTTCGAAGGTGCAATCGATGCTGGAGCTTGCCGGCGGACAGGGGGATCTCAAGGCGCTGGTGTTCTCCGGGGCGGTGGAGGGGAATGTGCGCCGGGCGCTGCTGGGGGAGGATGCCGGGGGTACCTGGCTGGAAAAATAAAAACGGCCGGGATTCATTCCGGCCGCTTTTTTCTGGCTGGGGATCGAGGATTCGAACCTCGGCATACAGATCCAGAGTCTGCTGTCCTACCACTAGACGAATCCCCAGCGGAAGCGGCGGGATTATACCACGGCTTTGTTATAATCCGTGAACCACGGATGGCACGGAAAAAAGCGGATTTCACGGATAAACAGAATTGTTATTCTCCGTGTAATCTGTTTTAAAATCCGTGAATCCGTAATCAAAAATTTTTCTCGGGATGAGGCACACATGACCGATTCCACTTCGCCGCAAGCCGGGCAATTCATCCTCGACGCGGTCGCCGAAGACCTCAGCTCGGGGCGTTTCGACTACGTCCGCACGCGCCTGCCCCCGGAGCCGAACGGCTACATGCACATCGGCCACGTCAAGGCCTGGTGGATCGACTACAACACCGCCAAAACCAACGGCGGCGAGTTGTACCTGCGGTTCGACGATACCAATCCCGCCAAGGAAGAAACCGAATACGTCGAGGCGATCAAGGAGGATACCCGCTGGCTGGGCATTCAATGGGCCAGGGAGACCTACGCTTCGGATTACTTCGACCGCCTGTACGAATGGGCGCTGCGGCTGGTGAAGAAGGGCCTGGCATATGTGGACGATCAATCCCCCGAGGAGGTCAGCGCCGCGCGCGGCACGCTGACCGAACCCGGCCGCAACTCCCCCTTCCGCGACCGGCCGGTGGAGGAAAACCTTGGCCTGCTCGAGCGCATGAAGCGCGGGGAATTTCCCGAGGGCAGCCGGACCCTGCGCGCCAAAATCGACATGGCCGATCCCAACATCGTCATGCGCGACCCGGTGATGTACCGCATCCTGCGCGCGCCGCATCACCGCACCGGCGAAAAATGGAACATCTACCCGATGTACGACTGGTCCCACGGCCAGAACGATTCGATGGAAGGGATCACACACTCGCTTTGTTCGCAGGAGTACATCATCCACCGGCCGCTGTACGAATGGTTCCTCGAGCAGCTGGGCGAGTTCAAGACCCGCCAGATCGAATTCTCGCGCCTCAACGTGACCCACACGATGATGAGCAAACGCAAGGTGCGGATGCTGGTGGAGAAGGGGATCGTCCGCGGCTGGGACGACCCGCGGCTCACCACGCTGCGCGGCCTGCGCCGGCGGGGGGTCAACCCGGAGGCGATCCTGGAATTCGTCCGCTCGGTCGGGGAAACAAAGAACGACAGCTGGGTGGACATGAGCGTGTTCGAAGCGGTCATCCGCGACGACCTCAACCGGCGGTCCTTGCGCCGGATGGCGGTCCTGCGGCCGGTGAAGCTGGTGATCGATAACTATCCCGCGGACCAGGTTGAGGAATTCGACGCCGTCAACAACCCGGAAGACCCCTCCGCCGGGACCCGCAAGCTCCCGTTCTCGAAGGTGCTCTACATCGAGCAGGACGATGTGCGCGAAACGCCGCCGCCCAAATACTTCCGCCTGTATCCCGGCAACGAGGTGCGGTTGCGCTACGCGTACCTTGTGAAGTGTACGGGCGTTGTGAAGGATCCCGCCACCGGCGCCGTGAGCGAGGTTCATGGCACCTACGATCCGGCCACCCGCACCGGCGATGCGCCGGATGGGCACAAGGTCAAATCCACCATTCATTGGGTTTCGGCCCGCCATGCGGTGGAGGCGGAAGTCCGACTCTACGAGCAGCTGTTCACGGTCGAACAGCCGGATGTGGGCGAGGAGCTTGAAGCCATCATCAACCCCAACTCGCTCGAGACGCTCGCCGGCTGCAAGCTCGAACCGTCGCTTGGGGAGGCCGGGCCGGGGGATAAATTCCAGTTTGAACGCAACGGGTATTTCTGCGCCGATCCGGACGGCGCGAAGGGCGCGCCGGTTTTCAACCGGACGGTGACGCTGCGGGATACGTGGGCGAAGATCGAAAAAGACGCAAAGATGGAGAAAAAACCGTAACGCGAACGCGCAAAGACGCAGAGGCGCAAAGGGAAAAAATATGTCATACGGAGTTCTGATTTATTTGCGTCTTTGCGTCTTGGCGTCCTGGCGTTAAGGTTTAGCCCCTCTCGTTATCCCAATCCAACCTCGCATGGTAAACTTTTATTAATCATGTCCGCCGCCGCCGCGCTCGCGCACCCCGACATCGCCTCCGTCAAAGGGAAACGTCCTATGCCAATGGAAGCCGTGATGCGTACGGATGATCAGTCTCTCGCAAAGCATAATAAAATACTCGAAATGAAGGCTGAGTATGATATTCAACTGGTTTTCCTGGGAGACTCATTGATCCGAAGATGGGAAGACAACCCGGACTTATGGAACAAGTATTTCATTGCGTATCACGCAGCGAATTTTGGGGTTGGTGGAGATTGTCTGGAGAATATCAAGTGGAGAATAATGAATGGCGAGCTTGACGGGGTCGACCCCAAAATAATCATACTCCTGGCAGGGACGAATAATCTCGATAAGGATTCCGATGAGACGATAGTGAATGGAATACGAGAGATCGCAGAAATAATCCGGCAGAAACTCAGGAACACCAAGCTTGTTATCCTTGGATTGCTGCCCAGGAATATCAACGAGACGGGGATAAATTATGCCCGGAAAATCGATCGGATTAATAGACTATTGGAATTCCAGTATACCGATACGGGGATAACCTACAGGGATATTGGAAAAGACCTGATAAACGAGCACGGGGTGGTAAGCGACACGATCATGCCCGATGGATTGCACTTGAACAGTCATGGATATGAAATCATTGGACCAAAGTTGAAAGGCATTATTGATGAATTGTGGTAAATGTCAATTTCTCCAACATTTCGAACAGCCGCTGGCTTTGACGGCCGGCGTCGTCGGAAAATAAATCCTATGGAGCGTTCAGCAGGAGCATTTTGTTCATGAGCGACCACACACTCGGCCGGGTGTACGCGGACGATCCTGATTATAAGATCGCTGATGGATCATTTGAACCAACATGGCAATCGCTGCAAACCTTTCAATGCCCCAAGTGGTTTCGTGACGCGAAACTTGGGTTCTGGGCGCATTGGGGTCCTCAGGCCGTCCCGATGTACGGCGATTGGTATGCACGCAACATGTATCTGGAAGGGTCCGATCAGTACCGGTTCCACTGGCGCACCTATGGGCATCCCTCAAAATTTGGTTTTAAGGATGTTTGCGCCGCATGGAAGGCGGAAAACTTTAATCCGGATGCCCTGATGCGGCAGTATCAGCAGGCCGGCGCCCGATATTTTGTGGCGTTGGCCGTGCATCATGACAACTTTGATTGTTGGGACTCAAAGCATCATCGCTGGAACTCCGTCAACATCGGTCCGAAAAAGGACATTGTCGGCCTTTGGAAGCAGGCGGCCGCCCGGTACGGATTGCGCTTTGGTGTCACGGAACATCTTGAGCGCAGTTATTCATGGTTCAACACAAACAAACTGGCTGACAAGGCCGGTCCGTATAATGGAGTTTCTTATGACGGCGCCGATTCGCGTTATGCGGATTTTTATTTTCCGCCTCATGCGGATGTTTCGTTTGCTTATCCGGCCAACCCCCCGGAGTGGTGGAAAAAACAATGGTTCCTGCGGGTGCGTGACCTGCTGGAGCGATATGAACCTGATTTGCTCTATACCGATGGGGCGGTCCCGTTCGGTGAAGTGGGGCGCCGATTGATCGCGCATTTCTATAATTTAAACACAAGAAATCACGACGGGAATTGTCAGGCTGTTTACACGCTCAAACATCTCGGCGGGGAGTTCGAGCACAATCACGGTGAGTTTGTGGAGAACATAGGTGTTTTGGATGTGGAACGGGGCGTGGTTTCTGAGATGCTTTCCCGGCCTTGGCAAACGGATACCTGCATCGGCGGATGGTTTTACGATCGGCGTGCAGCGTACAAAACAACCGCAGACATCGTGCCTATGCTGGTGGATATTGTCAGCAAGAACGGCAATTTGCTTTTAAATATCCCGTTGCGGCCGGACGGGACGTTTGACGATGAATCCGCGCATGGGATGCAAGGGATCGGCCGGTGGATGGCTATGAACGGTGCAGCCATCTACGAGACACGACCCTGGAAAGTCTTTGGTGAAGGACCGACCCGGGCTGTGGAGGGCGCGTTTAGCGAAGCTTCCCAGCAATGGACGGCGCAAGATTTTCGATTCACCTGCAAAGGCGACATCCTCTATGCGTTCCAAATGGCTTGGCCGGCTGACCGACAGGCGGTCATCACATCTTTGAAACTTGCCCATCCACTGCCTGTCAGAGAAGTCAGCCTGATTGGATACGAAGGGACCGTTTCCTGGAGCCAGATGGCGGATGGTTTGCATATTGGCCTGCCGCCGGAGCCGCCTTGTGAAGCCGTCCACGTTTTTTCAATACGGTTGTAGGCAGCTGCCCGGCTCTGCGCCGGCCGGCACCCGGGCAATGGATGTCCCCGGAAGCGGAGGCAAACGCAATGGAGATCTTGAATGAAGGCAATTTGCAGCTGCCATAATGGCAATCCCAAGGGGTATGGAATTTGAAGGGAATAATTAATAAGATATTTGGCTGCTTATTGATCTCTTGTATCTATTCGGATAATATAGGGGGAAATCGCCGCCAATCTGATCGTTGGAGTGCGGAAGCCTATGGAAATCGGGATAACGGAGATCATTATAATTTTGGTAGTTATATTTACTGCTTACAACAAAGACAGAATATATTCCCGAAAAGGAAAAAGCAATTTTAACGAATGGGCAAAAAAGGAAGCGAGTAGAAATCCGCAAGGAATTGAACAAAAGGCAGAGGAGGAACAGGATCCATATAAAATCCTGAATATTGGCAGAAACGCAACCAGGGACGAATTAATTTCTGCGTATAGAAAACTCGTTAAAATGTATCATCCCGATATGGTCGCTGGGCTGGCGCCGGAGTATCGTGAAATTGCAGAAAGAAAAATGAAGAATTTCAATTCCGCATATCGAAAATTGAAGGAAACCATTGAGCACAAATGATCGGATTATTTTGGTAGTGTAGGCGCCGCAGCACATCGTTCGCCTGGAGCTGCCCGGATTTATTCAAGCATGAGCCTGTTGTATCTGCCTGGTATCGCTGTTGCGGAAAATCGAAAAGGACTTCCCAGCCCGTGGCTTCAGCGGGTTTGCCCGCCCCGGAGGGATTCTAAACCGGGCAAGCCGCAGGGTAGTCATCAACCCGCGAAAGCGGCCAGGTTCCTCAATCACCGGCTGTTTTGTCCGACCCCCGTTCAGGAGATAGTAACCTCCGCCCGCAGTGCCTTGTCATCCAGCGAGTGCTGGCCGACGATCAACGTATAGCGGGTGGGTTCCACCGTCCAGCCGGACTGTTCGTCATAATACGCGAGGTCTTTAACCGGGATGTCCACCGTGACGGTTTTGGTCTCGCCCGGTTTCAGCCCGATCCGCCGGAAAGCCTTTAACTCTTTCGGCGCGCGCTCGACCCGCGAGGTTGGCGCAGCGGCGTAGATCTGAACGACGGTGTCTCCGGCCACCGGCCCGGAGTTGGTCACATCCAATGTGGCGGTGAGGGTGTCGTTTGCGCCCAACGATGCGTTCGACAGGCGAAGGTTTTTAAAATCGAAGGTGGTGTAGCTCAGCCCAAAGCCAAAGGGGAAGGCGGGAGTATTTCCATCCCGCTCCAGCTTGCGGTAGCCATGCCATAAATCATACGTGATCGCTTTTGCATTCATGTCGAAATAGGGGAGGTCTTCGGGCTTGGCGGCGAACACACAGGGCAGCTTGCCGCTTGGGTTGACTTTCCCCAGCAGAATATCCGCGAAGGCATGTCCGCCTTCCATCCCGGGGTACCACAGCATAAGAATCGCCGGGACCTGCCCGCGCCAGTTCTCGGTGATGATCGCGCTGCCTCCCATCATAGCCACCACGGTGCGCGGGTTGGATGCGGCAACCGCCCGGATCAGCGCTTCCTCATCGGGGTGCAGGGTCAGCAGTTTGCGGTCCCCGCCCGGTGGCATGGCGTTGTCCGCGCCGTCCGTCGGGCCCATGTTTGCCTTCATCGCCTGCGCCATGGGCAGTTCTTCGGGAGTAGGCGGGGGAAAATATTTGGCCAACTCGGCTACCGAATCGGGCGAGGTGAACTCGCCTTCATCCAGGTGAGTGTATCCGGCAACAACAACAGCCACATCTGCTTCACGGGCAGCCTGCGCGGACCGGGCGGGATCGCTGCCATCATCGTAGATGATTTCCGCCCGCCCCTTGAGCGCTTCCTGCAGCCCCTGGAGCGGGGTGATCACGTACGGCGGGCGGGTGTTCGAAGAACCACTGTCGCCGGTGTTCGGCACAGCGGCCAGCTTTCCGATCACCGCCAGCTTCTTCACCTTTTTCAGCGGCAGCAATGGGCCTTCGTTCTTCAGCAGAACGATCGCTTTTTCCGCCGCCTCGCGGGCGAGCTTGCGGTGCGCTTCGCCGCCGACCACATCCAGAGAATATTCACGCGGGTCGCGGCCCTGGGCAAAACGGATCTGCTGGCGCAGCACGCGCAGCGCAGCATCATCGATGCGCTCGACCGGAACTTCCCCGCGCTCCACCAGGTTCTTAAGGTGCTGCTTGTGAATCATATCGAAGGGCATCTCGACATCCTGCCCGGCCAGCGCCGCTTTCTTGGAATCGCGCATGCCGAACATGAAGTCGGTCATCACAAAGCCCCGGAAGCCCCACTGCTGCTTGAGAATCTTGGTGAGCAGCACATAGTTCTGCCCGCACCACTCGCCATTGACGCTGTTATACGCGCTCATGATCGACGCCACGCCTTCCTCCACCGCGCGCTGGAAATGGCGCAGGTAGAGCTCGTGGAGCGGGCGGGGCGCAATGGTCACATCCACGCTATGACGGCCGTTCTCCATGGAATTCAGGGCATAATGCTTGGCGCAGGCCATCACATGCTTCTGGACGCCGCGCACCAGGGCAGCCCCAAACTCGCCCAGGAGAACGGGATCTTCGCCGTAGGTTTCTTGGGCGCGCCCCCAGGCCGGGTGCCGCGGCAGGTTGATGCAAACACCGCCGAAGAAATTCCCGCCCATCGCGCGCAGTTCGCGCCCGATCACGTCGCCCACCCGTTCTTCGAGTTCGGGGTCAAAAGATGCCCCGCGGCCCATCGAGACCGGGAAGGTGGTGCCGCCATCCATGATCACCCCGCGCGGACCGTCCGCGAAGCGCACACCGGGGATGCCCAACCGCGGCACTGCACCCGCCACCCAGGGATGGTCGGCGTAGCCGCCCCCACCCATATCGGCCATGCCCGGCCAGAACGGCAGGTCCCCCGACATCATCTTAATTTTCTCGTCAAGGGTGAGCTGCCCGAACAGCTCCCGCGCCCGCGCTTCGATTTGCGCGTCGGATAGCCGTTCGGTTGTTTCCAAACCGGAAAAAGCCGGGCCGTGGAATTTTGCTTTTGCTCCCATCTGCGCTCCTCCAGGAATAAATTAGCCGGTTTTTTAATAATTCCTATTCCGAGCAGGCGGATGTTGAACCCAAGTCCTGAAAATAGAGGTATTTTTAGCTGAATTACCTCTATTGTGATGCACATCCAAGGATAATAATTATCGACCTTGTTTTTCCCCGGAGCGTCCTCCCGGATTTTAAGCTTCGTTCAGCGGGTAAGGCATTATTGCGATGTTTTTTTAGCTTCCGGCACAAGATCTTATTGACATTATACTGCGTTATGGCAATAATACTATATCGATACCGGAAACAATACCGGGACAATATCCGAAGCGATACCCGAGGTCGCCATAAAGAGAAATTTAAAAGCGGTCACTATCCGAGATGTAGCCAGGAAGGCCGGCGTTTCGGTTACTACTGTTTCGCGGGTATTGAATGGTAAAGATGATATCTCCGAGGAGACCATCAAAAAGGTGCGGGCCGTCATCCAAAAACTGGGGTATGCATCCAGTCTGGCCGCGCGCGGGATGCGCAGCCACAGAACCAATGTGATCGGCCTGATTATTCCGAATGTGGCATTGTATTACTCCCAGGAATTATTTCGCGGCGTAAACCGGGCGATTACCGAATTGCACAAGGAGCTGATTATCTACACCAGCGGCCTGGTAATGGATAGAGAGAATATCGCCCGGCATG
>Ga0209593_10000712_pt1 | contig 14774 bp, 12 predicted proteins | sample PPLLaktember2015_3_FD_187260 | JGI IMG/M metagenome (GOLD analysis project Ga0209593, IMG submission 187260) | Freshwater sediment microbial communities from Prairie Pothole Lake near Jamestown, North Dakota, USA - PPLs Lake P7 Core (6) Depth... | ecosystem: Environmental > Aquatic > Freshwater...
TCAAATCGATGACGCCAACCGGGGACGGCCTGAAGATTCGAACGCGGTTCGGCTCGGGGGCGGCGGGGTTCAAAGACGGCCGCCACGCATCTTTTAATGACCCCGGGGGCCTGAGTCACAGCGACGGGAAGATCTACATTGCCGACACCAACAACCATGCCATTCGTGTTGCCGACCTTGCTTCCGAAGAGGTGACAACGCTGGAACTTCGGTATACCTGTGTTGGCGGTTCTCACTCGTGACACCTCCGGCACAGGCCGTAAATCCTCAGCGAGTGGCGCAGTGGACGGAAGCCGTGCTCGGTGGCCGCAGCCATCTGAACCGATTCCAACTGGCTGCTGAAAAACTCGGTGGTGCTTCCGCATCTGACGCAGATCAGGTGGTCGTGATGCTCGTCCTGATAGAAGGGTTCGATGCGCCGGACGCTGTCGCTCAGCTGGACTTCCTGCGCGATTCCACTTTCGAGAAAGAGATTCACGGTGCGGTAGACCGTCGCATACCCGGTCGTGGGATCGATCTCCCGCACTCGTCGAATCAGCTCGTCGACGTTTACATGATGTTCCGAGGCAAGGAAAATGTCGAGGATGAGATCCCTTTGCTGGGTCTTTTTGAGACCTTTGCCGGACAGGTAGTCGTAGAAGAGTCTTTTTAGCAGCGCCAGGCGCGCTTTTCTCGACTCGGGCATCGGCATAAAGATAGCACGTTCAGTAGGTTTCTTGCTCCCTCGGTGTTGTCGCGAAGGCAGACAGAGCCGGAAGCGCGGCGTTAATCAGAGCCTGGAAGCGCAGCATTTTTTGCGGAGCGACCCGGCCCTTACGGTCAACACCCGGCGCTCCGCCTGGTGGTGCCAAACGAACGGGCCGGGTCGCTCCGCAAAATACGCTGCGTTTGCGGCTCTGAATTAACCCGGTTGGTCCCTGCTTGACAGTCGGTTGCCCCCTGGTCAATAGTCTTACACCCAAGGTTGTAAAGCATGATTGTCATGAAATTCGGCGGTACCTCCGTGAAGGACCAAACCGCCATGTGGCGCGTTATTGAAGCGGTAGCGAAGTTCAGGGACCGACACCCTATCGTCGTCCTTTCAGCGGTCGCGGGTGCAACCAACGGACTCCTGACAATAGGGGACCTGGCCTATCGGGGAAAACGCGAAGAAGCCGAGGCGATCAGCCACAAACTACGCGAGCACCACCTGTCGGTAGCGCGGCAATTGCTCACCGGTTCTCGGATCTCCAGAACTGAAGCGTCTATATCCGCCTGTTTCGGAGAGATTTCAAACATCATCCAAGGCCTTTACCTGTTGGGTGAGTGTTCCCTTCGCACCAAGGATGCGCTGGCTTCATTCGGAGAGAGACTGAGCACCCTCATATTTGCCGAAGCTCTCGTCGAAAAGGGATACCCCGGGGTCTTGGTCGACTCGCGCGAGCTGATCAAGACGGATAGCAGTTTTACCCAGGCGGTCGTCCTACAGGATGTCTCCTTTCCGCTCCTGCGCGAACGGCTTCAGCCGTTGCTCGAGGCTGGGCAGATCCCGGTCCTCCAGGGATTCATCGGGGCGACGCAGGACGGCATTACGACGACCATCGGCCGGGGCGGGTCGGACTACACCGCGTCTCTTGTGGGCGCAGCCGTAAACGCAGATGAAATCCAAATCTGGACGGATGTTCCGGGTATTCTCACCACGGACCCCAGGATCGTTCCGGAGGTCTACAAAATAAAAACCATTTCCTTTGCCGAGGCCTCTGAGTTGGCCTATTTTGGGGCGAAGGTCCTCCACCCGAGTACCCTGCTTCCTGCCGTGATACGGAACATCCCAGTTCAGGTGTGCAACTCAGCCGCAATCGATCAGCCAGGCACTTTCATATCCGCGAATAGCGTGCCGAGCAAAACGCCTGTCAAGGCGATTGCGTGCAAGAAGGGGATCACGATTATCAACATCTACTCGACCCGAATGCTTCTCGCCCACGGCTTTTTGCTGCGCATTTTCGAGGCGTTTGAGAAGTACAAGACGGTCGTCGACGTCGTATCCACATCCGAAGTGAACGTTTCCCTGACGATCGACTCGACGACACGTCTGGAGCCGCTCTTGGAAGAGTTGCGTAAGTTTGCGGACGTGGAAGTGGAAGAGGATGCCGCCGTGATCTGCGTCGTGGGGGATGACCTCAGGAATACTCCCGGGGTTTCGGGACGGATTTTCAGTGCCGTGAGCAGTATCAACGTGAGGATGATTTCGCAGGGTGCTTCCCGCATCAACGTGACTTTCCTGGTAGGCGGAAACAAAATGGAAGAAGCGGTCCGCGCGCTTCACAACGAGTTTTTCCAGTCGCCTGATCCTGCGACTTTCGAGCCGTGCTGATTGAATGCAGCTGACGGCTGACAACTGACAGCTGACAAAAGTCTGACGGGGCGGATACGTTGAGTTTGGGTCTTTGTCAGCCGGCAGCCGTCAGGCGTCAGTTGTCAGCTGTCAGCCGTCAGCTGTCAGCTTTAATCTTGACTTCTTGCCGCGAGGTTTCACCCATGCGTATCGCACTGATCGGTTACGGGAGAATGGGGAAGACGGTCGAGCGGCTGGCCCGCGACCAGGGTCACACGATCTCGAAGATCATGGACATCGACGACAACCCCGTGGGTTCCGGCTTTTGGGGCGACTGGGTCGAGAATACCGATGTCCTGATTGATTTCTCCCTTGCCGCTGCCGTGCCTGCCAACGTCCGGAACGCGCTCGACGCGCGCTTACCTATCGTGGTCGGTGCGACAGGCTGGTACGCCCACATCGAACAACTGCGGCAAGAGGTCGAATCCCAGGGCGGTGCCTGCCTTTACGCGAGCAACTTCAGCTTGGGTGTACAGACCCTCTTCTACCTCGTCCGTGAGGCATCGAAAGTGCTGGCCCGATACAAGGACTTTCATCCGTTTGTCGTGGAAACTCACCACGAACAGAAGCTGGACGCTCCGTCCGGCACGGCTCTCACGATCCGAAAAATCATGGAAGAATCGTACGGGCAGCCGGTACCGGTCTCGAGCGTCAGGGCGGGTTTCTTTCCCGGAACGCATACAATCGGTTTCGATTCGCCGGTCGATACCTTAACATTAGAGCATACGGCCCGCAGCCGCGAGGGGTTTGCTCGAGGCGCGCTACTTGCGGCGGAGTGGATTCAGGGCAAAAAAGGGTTCTTCACTTTCGAGCAGGTTATCTTTGGAGAGAATCATGGTTGACATCCAGGGTTGCGGCACGGCACTGGTCACTCCCTTTACTCCTGCCAACGTAGTCGATGTTGAGGCGCTGAAGCGCCTGGTTCGATGGCAGATCGACTCAGGAATCGATTTCCTCGTTCCGTGCGGGACTACGGGTGAGAGTGTGACGTTGGACGAGGACGAGTATCGACTGGTCGTCCGGACGTGCGTCCAGGAAGCCGTGGGAAGGGTACCGGTAGTGGCCGGCGCGGGGACCAACAATACCGAACACGCGAAGCACCTGGCCCGCGCTGCCGAGTCGGAAGGCGCGGATGCCGTCTTGTCGGTCACGCCCTACTACAACAAACCTTCCCAGGAAGGCTTAGTTCGACACTTCACGGCCATCGCTGAAGCCATCCGAATTCCTATTGTGTTGTATAACGTTCCCGGACGGACAGGGTGCAACATGCTTCCGGCGTCTATCGCCCGTCTTGGCCACATCCCGAACATAATCGCCGTGAAAGAAGCGAGCGGAAACCTGGCGCAGATCATGGAGCTCGTCCAGGTCCGACGCGCCGGATTTCGGGTGCTCTCAGGAGACGACGCGATGGCGTTTGCCATTGTCTGCCTGGGTGGCGAGGGCCTCATTTCCGTCGCCGGCAACATCATTCCCAGGGAAATGTCGGACATGATCCGCGCCTTGAGGCGGGGAGACCTGGGAGAAGCGCGGCGCCTTCAGTATCGCTTCCTGGATTTGATGAACCTCAACTTCATCGAGTCGAACCCAATCCCCGTGAAATATGCGGTATCGCGCCTTGGGTATATCGAGGAGGTTTACCGCCTTCCGCTTTGTCCGATGGCTGATGCCAACAAGCGGAAGATGGACCTGGAGCTCGAGAAGCTTGAACTAGTGGCCAGCCGGGTCCAGGGGCATTTCTGAACCGAGCCGCGCCGTAGGGTGGGTTTCGAATCCGGCCTGCGGTTTGGCGGAGGGGCGGTGGGAGGAACCGCGGATTACACGGATGTGACGCGGATAACGCGGATAAAGGCTCCGCCCTATCTTGTGGGCGGAGCCTTTATCCGCGTTATCCGCGTCACATCCGTGTAATCCGCGGTTCCTCCCACCGCCCCTCCGCCAAACCGCCAGCCGGATTCGAAACCCACCCTACGGCGCGCCTCGGTTCAGAAATACAGCTTGGAAAAATCCAGCGTTGCAAAATAGTCGTCGAGGGACTCCGCCCGGCGAATCTGCCGCACACTGCCGTCTTCACGCAGCAACAGCTCGGCCGACCGCAGCTTGCCGTTGTATTGAAAGCCCATGGAATGGCCGTGCGCGCCGGCATCGTGAATCACGAGGATGTCCCCCGTCTCCACCTTCGGCAGCAGCCGGTCGACAGCAAACTTGTCGTTGTTCTCGCACAGCGACCCGACAACGTCGATCTTCCTGACGCCGGGGGCCTCTTCCTTCCCCAGCACCGTAATGTGGTGATACGCCCCGTACATCCCCGGCCGCATCAGGTTCGCCATGCAGGCATCAACCCCCACGTACTCCTTGTAGATGTGCTTCTCGTGAATGGCCCGGGTCACCAGGAACCCGTAAGGCCCCGTGATACAGCGGCCGTTCTCCATACACACCTTCAGCGGATGCAACCCGGCTGGCCGGATCCGTTCGTCATAATAGGCCTTAACGGCCTGGCCGAGCGCTTCGAGGTCGATTGCCTTCTCCTCCGGCCTGTACGGGATGCCGAGCCCTCCGCCAAGGTTCACAAACTCCACCCGCACTTCCAGCTTCTCGGCCAAATCGACAGCCAGATCCAACAGCATGCGGGCTGTCTCGATGAAGAAATCTATGTCCAGGTCGTTCGAGGCCAGCATGGTATGCAACCCAAACCGCCGGACTCCCTTTTTTCTAGCCGCCGCGTATGCCTCGAACAACTGAGGGCGCGTCATCCCGAACTTCGCTTCTGCCGGCTTGCCGATGATCGAATTACCCGTACGTTGCGGCCCGGGGTTGTAGCGAAAACAGAGCAACTCGGGCAATCCCCCCGCCTGCTTCTCCAGATAAGGCAAATGCGTAATGTCGTCGAGGTTGATGATCGCTCCCAGTGCTTTCGCCCGCTCGTACTCGACAGCAGGCGTGTCGTTCGAGGTGAACATGATCTCCTCGCCAACGATTCCGACCCGCTCGGCCAACACCAGTTCTGCCAGGCTGGAGCAGTCGGCCCCCAAACCCTCCTCCTTCGCGATCTTCAGGATGTACGGGTTGGGCGTCGCTTTGACGGCAAAGTACTCCTTGAATCCATCGCACCAGCCGAACGCGGCGTTCAACCGCCGCGCGTTCTCGCGAATCCCCCGCTCGTCGTAGAGGTAAAAGGGCGTTGGATAGTCACGAATGATTTCGGCGATCCGAGCTTTGTCAAACGGGAGCTTCTTTTCGATCCTCGATGGCATAATGGCCAGTCAGTTTAGCTCGCGACGCTGAGAGTGGCAATGTGTAGAATAGGTACCTGAATGAGATTAGGTGATCTGTGGGAGAAGCACGGCTGCGGGGCGCTGCAGCCGGACTCGGTCGAAACAAAAGACCTGTTCATCTTCGGCGTTACTGACGATTCCAGAGACGTTCGTTACGGCTACCTGTTTTGCGCACTGCCCGGAGTGAAAGAGGATGGGCTGGCGTTCTGCTCGCAAGCAGCCGCAAAAGGCGCCCAGGCAATCGCCCTCCCGGAGGGAACGCGCGACGAGGCTCTTGGCCTCAACGAGTACGAGCGCGAGAAAATTGTCGTGCTGCGTGTCCGGGATATTCGAGGATTCTATGCGCGGCTGGTGGCCGATTTCTATCCCGGCCGGCCAGGCATGGTTGCAGCCGTTACTGGTACCAATGGCAAAACGTCAACCGTCTGCTTCCTTCGCGATCTGTGGCTCGAGGACGGGCGCAGTGCAATAAGCCTGGGGACCCTTGGCCTCCAAGCTCGCGGCAAGCGCCACTCAAACCTTGAAGCTGGACTGACAACCTACGACGCCAAGACTCTTCATATCATGCTTGGGGAGCTGGAGCGTCGGCACGGCATCACTCACCTTGCAATGGAGGCTTCGAGCCATGCGCTCGATCAGCAACGCCTGGCCGGGGTCACTTTTGATGCAGCCGGTTTTACCAATCTGACCCAGGACCATCTCGATTACCATGAGACAATGGACTCCTATTTCCGGGCCAAAGTGAAACTCTTTGATGAGCGGCTCCGGACCGATGGAGTTGCTGTCATCAATGTCAGCGACACATATGGTGTGCAGATCGCATCGGCAATGAGGGCGCGAGGCACCAAGGTCATCTCATATGATGAAGCAAGCGACAATGCCGACCTTGTAGTGTGCGAACGAATTCCACACGTGCAGGGCCAAACGCTAAGACTCTCGGTGTTTGGTACACCACATGAAGTGGAGGCGCCCGTGGCAGGCTCTTTTCAAGCAGAGAACATTCTCTGTGCGCTCGGGCTGGCCATAGGCACAAACGTGCCGGTAGACCGGGCGATTGCCGGCATCTCTCGCCTGGCGCCCGTTCCGGGCCGCCTCGAGCTCGCCGCTGTTCTTGGTAACGGCGCGGCCGTTTACGTGGACTATGCGCACACTCCTGATGCGCTCGACAACGTTCTCCGCAGTTTGCGCCCGCACGTCGGCGCCGGCGGCAGGCTCCATGTTCTCTTCGGATGCGGAGGCGACCGGGATACGAAGAAGCGACCCATTATGGGCCGCATTGCTGAAGAGCTGGCCGATTGCGTTTGGGTGACCGACGACAATCCACGCACCGAAGACCCTGACACGATAAGAAGAGAAATTCTCTCGGGTGCGCCGAGCGCAACGGATGCCGGCTCGCGCCGTGAAGCGCTCGAGCTCGCTCTTTCCGCGCTGCGATCAGGAGATGTCCTGGTGGTGGCAGGAAAAGGCCATGAGGACTATCAGGTCGTACTTGTACGAGACCCGTCGGGCTCACCCGTGCCTGATTCTCGGGGGCGCCCAACGACGAAAAAAATTCCGTTCTCTGACCCCAAGGTCATCCGTGAGATCATCAAAGCGCTGTAGCGGCACAGGCCTGGAGTCGCGTTACAGAGCCGCGCGGAGCAGCCTGGAGCGCAGTAAGCGGACCACCCAACGAACCTCTGGAGCGCCCGTAGCTCCGGACCTCCGGGACGGAGAAACAATCGTCGATAGACCGTTCTCGCGGCCTGAGACGGAAATATCCAGCGATTGTCTCTCCGTCCCGGAGGTCCGGAGCTACGGGCGCTCCAGAGGTTCGTTGGGTGGTCCCGCTCACTGCGCTCCGGGACTCACAAAGCGAGCCCTTCCACTGCGTGGCTCTGTAACGCGACTCCTGGTTCGGGATGTCAGAATAAAGGTGAGCAATGGCGGACTTCTACAATGCCCGTGGCAATACCTACTTTGTGGCTTCACCGGATGAGATTGGTGAGTTCGCCGATCTTCCGCGAACTGCTGCCGAAGCTGCCAAGACACGCGAGCGATGGGCAGTTCGTGCGATCGAGCGCATCTGTCGTCGCCCGAATTCCCAGTGGGTCCCATCTCCAGATGGGACCCCGCGCCCATCTGGAGATGGGCGCCACTTGCCTAAAGCGGCCGGAACCAGTGGTGGCAAGAAGTATCTTTCAGATGGTTTACTAGTCGGACCGTTCCCGGACGAACACGCTTTCGGCTTGTTGATCGTCAACACGGACGGGACGCTTGCCGAGCGCAGCGGGAACGGCCTGACGATCTTCTCCCAGTTCCTCGTCGATACCGGACAAGCCAATCGCTCGGATGCATTCTTTTTGCGCGTCTATCACGGCAGGCCTGCGTCGCCCTTTATCGAGGCTCGGGTAGAAGCGGGTGTCCGCGATGGTCAAATCGGATTTTGGATCGACATGGGCATACCCACATTCGGACCTTCAGAAGTTGGGGCCTCTCCTGAACACGTTGGAGTTTCTGAATTTGAAGGCCGCACCGTTTCCCGTGTTTTCGATCTTGAGAAGATTGAGGCCTCGTGGGCATGCAGCCAGTTTGTCAATGTTGGGAATCCGCATTGTGTGACGTTCCTGAAAAGCCCGGGCCTCCTGCCTTCTATGGAGCAGCTCGGATCCAGTGAGTGGATGTCTCGTCTGAGTGCGATCGCCAATAGTACCGGAAGCGATGGTATCCGAGGTGCGGGGCGGCCTTGCAGGAACGGAATCAACCTTCAATGGGCCGCAATCAGCGATCACCCGGACTCCGTTGAGGCGCGCGTTTTCGAGCGGGGCGAAGGACCGACCTTGTCTTCCGGGTCGAGCGCGACGGCCGTTGCAAGTGCCGCCCGGAATCTCGGACTGGTCGATGCGGAGACGGTTAACGTCAGGATGCCGGGAGGTATTGCGCCCGTGCGATTCGTTGAACATAATGGGATCCTCGAGCGCGTGATGTTATTTGGCCAGGCGCAGCGCGCAAATCCGCCGGTATACGAATCATGACCTACATCAATGAAAACTATCTCAAACTACCCGCCGGTTACCTGTTTCCCGAAATCGGCCGGCGGGTCAAGAAGTTCTGCGAAGACAACCCTTCCGCAAAGGTTATTCGGTTGGGCATCGGCGATGTCACAGAACCCCTTGCCCCCGCCGTGATTCAGGCGATGCATTCGGCCGTCGATGACATGGCTGTCCGCTCGTCGTTCCGTGGCTATGGCCCTGAACAGGGCTACGATTTTCTGCGCGAAGCCATTGCCAAGAACGATTTCCAGGCGCGTGGAGCCGAAGTTGGCGCGGATGAGATCTTCGTCTCGGACGGTTCTAAGTGCGACGCGGGAAACATCCTGGATATCTTCGGAGACAATAACGTCATTGCGGTGCTGGATCCCGTCTACCCCGTGTACGTGGATACCAATGTCATGGCCGGGCACACGGGTCCGGTGGATGCCAGTGGCCGCTACGGTGGTTTGGTTTACCTTCCGGTCACGGCCGACAACGATTTCGTTCCCGAGCTTCCCAGCCAGCGCGTAGATCTGATTTACCTGTGCTACCCCAATAACCCGACCGGCGTGGTGGCGACCAGGGAAATGCTGAAGCGCTGGGTCGAATACGCGCAACAGAACGCGTCGATCATTTTATTTGATGCGGCCTATGAGGCGTACATCAGCGGCCCGTCCATTCCGCACTCGATCTATGAAATCGACGGCGCCAGGGACGTCGCGATCGAATTCCGCAGTTTCAGCAAGACGGCGGGCTTCACCGGTGTTCGGTGTGCCTTCACCGTAGTTCCGAAGGGTCTCAAGGGGAACACGCGGGACGGCCGCCAAGTCGCGATTCATCCCCTGTGGAATCGACGGCATTCCACCAAATTCAATGGGGTCTCTTACCCCGTGCAACGAGGCGCCGCCGCCATCTACTCGCCAGAAGGCAAGAAGCAGGTGAGAGCAACGATTGAGTTTTACCTCGCCAACGCCAGGCTGATGCGCGAAGCGCTGATCAAATTGGGGATTCAGGTTTACGGCGGGGTGAACGCACCTTACCTCTGGCTGAAGACTCCCGGAGATTTGAGCAGTTGGGACTTTTTCGACAAGCTGCTGCGCGAAGCCCACCTCGTGGGAACGCCAGGGAGCGGTTTTGGAGCTTGCGGGGAGGGCTATTTCCGCCTGAGCGCCTTCAACAGCCGGCCCAACATCGAAGAAGCCGGGCAACGCTTCGCGAAAATCATGTAGGGCTCATCGGCAACGCGCAGGAAATCTAACATCTTCCGGGACTAGTGCGAAGGGCGAAACCGCCCTTTGCCCCGTTACCCTTTGCCCCTTTGCCCCCGCTTTTCCAAGTGCTACCCTAACGTCATGCCAGACAACCCGATTATCACGTTTACCAGTGATTTCGGCTCCCGGGAGCACTACGTGGGTGCAGTGAAGGGAGTTCTCCTTGGGGCGTGCCCTAACGCGACGATTGTCGACATTTCGCACGAGGTGGGTTCGCACGATTTGCTTGAGGCCGCCTTTGTTATTGCGGCCGCCTACCCTTTTTACCCGAACAGGACCGTGCACCTTGTCGTCGTCGACCCAACCGTCGGCTCGAATCGCAGGGGAATCATCGCCTGCACCGAAAGTGCCTACTTTGTCGCTCCTGACAACGGCGTTCTCTCCCTGGTCTACGCGAACGAGCCGGCCGTGCGGGTGGTTGTGATCGAAGCGGACCACTACTTCCGGAAGCCGGTGTCCGCAACGTTCCACGCGCGAGATGTGTTTGCCCCAGTGGCAGGCCGCCTGGCAGGCGGGACGGACTTCGAGAACTTCGGCGCCCCGATCACCGATTACGTAAAATTCGCGCCTCCGCCCGTTCATAAACTCGCCGACAACAAGGTCGAAGGAATCGTGCTTCATATCGACAAGTTCGGGAACGCGATCACGAACATCAGGCCCGAAGAGGTGAAGCGCTTGACGGGGCTCGAAGGCCGCCCCGTACTGGTCCGTGTCAATGGCAAAGAGATAAAGGCCTATCGGCGCTATTATGCGGAATCAAATGCCGATGAGTTATTCTCGGTGCTGGGCAGCACGGGATATTACGAGATCGCTGCTCCCAAAAAACCCGCGGCCAGGCTGCTCGAAATCAGGCGCGGGAACAAGGTCGAGGTGGAGTTTCAATGATTCGGGTGGGACCGGCCGGGTGGAGCTATAAAGACTGGGAAGGGGTTGTTTACCCGACGCGGCCGAAGCCTGATCAGTTGTCCTACCTGGCCGATTATTTTAATACCATCGAAATCAACAGCACCTTCTATCGTCCCTGCACCCCGAAAACAGCCGAAGGCTGGGTGCGTCGGGTGGGAAAGAACCCGGACTTCAAATTCACCGCGAAGCTGCTTCAGGCCTTCACCCATGAAAAATCGATTGACGCTGCTCTTGTAAAGGAGTGGAAGGACGGAATCGCACCGATCCTGGAAAGCGGGAAGCTTGGCGCCGTCCTGGTTCAATTCCCCTGGTCCTTCAAAAACGGGCCCGACTCCCGCGACTATCTGGTTCGCGTTCTGGAAACGTTTGCGGGACTCACGCCGGTTCTCGAGTTCCGGCACGGGTCATGGGACGAGGAGGAAGTCAGGAATCTGCTGGAGCACCATGGAGCCGGCGTCTGCAATATCGACCAGCCGCTTTTTGGCAAGAGCTTGCGGCCGCGGGCGTACGTGATCGGGAAGGTCGCCTACTTTCGATACCACGGTCGGAATTACCAGGACTGGTTTCGCGAAGACGCCGGGCGGGATGCGCGCTACAACTACCTCTACTCAGAAGAGAAAATCGATCAGCAGGCCGAAGTGATCGCCCATTCGAGCGAGAGCGCGACTGAGACCTACGCAGTTTACAACAATCACTTCCGGGGACAAGCCGTGGTGAATGCTTTACAGCTCAGGAAGCGACTGGAAAAGCAGGCGATTAAGATCCCCGAGAACCTGCCGGCAACGTACCCCGATGCGGGCCTCATGGACGAGCCGCGCACGTAACGAGGGTCTTGAAAATGTTCACCCGGTCGGAAAAACAGGTCAGTTTATTGCCTCCTTGACCAAGGCGCTCACGTTCCGAAAGCCGCTTCTTATTGTGGCCGGACTCTCCAGAGTCCGGTGCCGGGCTCGCCGAGAGCCCGGCCGCAAGTCGGAGTAGCCGCAGCCACCGTGCTCCTGGCGAGAATCCTAGTCCGCCTTCACTTGCGATGGTGTTGTCCCTACAATGGTGTGGCCGGGCTCTCGGCGAGCCCGGCACCGGACTCTGGAGAGTCCGGCCACAATAAAGGCGGCCCTCGGAGCATGCGGGGAACTTTTTCAACACTTTCCTAACGAGGGGTGTCGAAAGAGGGACGAAAAAATCGATTACGATTACGAGCACGAGCACGAGCACGAAAGGCCAGTCGGCAAGTGAAACGACTGCAATCAATTAGACGGCTTTGCTTTTCGTGCTCGTGCTCGTAATCGTAATCGGTCTTTTCGATCCTTTTCCTCGATTTTGAGTTTCACTCCCGGGTTCTTTATTGCTCCTCCGTCTCGGAGGCCGGGATCAGGTCGGCGTCAATCAGCACGCCGGTGTCTGTCGACATGATCAGGCGATTCCGACTGAGCCAGACATCGGTCACGAAGAAGTCGGCTGCACTCGTCTCGAAAGCCGCCAGTTTTGCTCCGTTTTCGATGCTGTAGACGGTCACATCCTGGTGATTGCCGCCCAAGATGAGCCGTTCTCCGTCTGTAGAAACCCGAAGTGAGGCCGTTTGCCCACGGATGTCCCCCATGACACGGAACTTATCCTCCTGTGCAATCCATCGCTTCAGAAGTGCGTAGAATTCCGTCGTGTAAATCGCCTTGCCATCATCCGCAACCGCGATTGGCCCGATGTCTTTTATCGGTTCCTTCGATGCCGCAATCTTCCGTCCGGTATCTGTCTCAAACAGGTGCAGCAGCCCCGTCTTTTCCGCGACTCCCAACCATTCGCCATTCCGAGACACGGCGAAGCGCTGAATGGGCTCCTCAAAATCGAACTTCCGAATAACCTGTTCGCTGGAAGGATCAAGCACAGCAAGCGTCTGTCCCTCTTCGAACACGACGTTGGTACCGGCCGAAACAACACGCACAAACGGCTGGTTCACAGTCCGAATTCTTCGGACGCTGCCATCTTCTACGTCCGTTGTGTAGATCTCGCTTGGAGCCTGCTTACCACTGCACGAAAACACCAGCGTCTTGCGGTCAGACAGGATCGCAATGCCCTGCGGAACTGCCAGGTTGGTCTTGATCTCCCTCTTCAACCGGTAGTCGGGGAGGCTCCAGATTCGAATAAAGCCATCATCGCCGGCGGTCACGATGATTGACGGATCTTGATCAACGGCACCCGAGACTTCAAACGTGAAAACCGAGGCCGGCTTGAAAATCAGCAGATCCCCCTTTCCGGAACCCAGATCCCAGACCGCCAACGCCGAGTTCTGACGAAACACACCGTAAGCCTGCGGGCGATCCGCAGAGGCCACCGTTGCCACCAGTTGAGTGGGAGTGAAAGCCGCTCGGAAGGCTGAGCTCGTAACGCGTTTCCCGAGCTTGATCTTCCTCCCGCCGGCTGTCAAAGATACTCTCTGCGCCGGGCTCTCGCCTTCGAACATCAGGATTGACTCTGAGTCGATCCACGTACCGTGAGATCCGGGGAGATCGGAGACTTTGTCTCCTGACCGTCGAAACAGCGTAGCCTTTCCTTGCAGGCTCTCGGCTATAATGTGCCGCCGATCAGGGGACGACCGCAGCGCGGCCACCTGGTTTGCGGTCAGTGCGATCTTGGGTGGAGCCGAGGAATCACCGATCGCGACAGACAAAACCGAATCAGACAGGGCTTGTTCTTCCAGATTCACAGTGGCCGCAAGGGCGCTGCGCCCCAGTACGGCGAGGGAGGTCACCGGGCTCCCGATTTCGTGAGTCGAAAGACGCCGGCCGGTCCTCACATCCCAGGCGGCCACCCGCTTGCCGAGCCCGCCGGCGACAGCCACGCTGCTGGACGGGTCGAACGCGACCGATAAGACGCTTCCCAGCCCATCCCCCTCCCAGTCGACAAAAGTCCCGGTCGAGATATCCCAAACGCGAAGTGAACCGCCGGTCGCCGTTGACTTTCCTCCTCCGGCCAGAACACGGACTTTGTCCAGGGCTACAAGACAACGAATCGGCGCTCCTTGGTTCAGCGTTCGGACGACTGTCTTTCCCACGATGTCCCAGACAATCAGGTCTCCCTTTTCGGTCCCAATGATCAGCCGCTTACCATCATCGGACTTCACCAGGCAGTTAAATTCGTCTCCGTGAGCGTTAAGTCGCTGCCTCAATTTCGGTTCGAGCGTCGCAGCGGCCGCGCCCTGAAAGATTCCGAAGCCGAGGGACAGGAAGAGAAACACAAGGGCTGCAAATCGGCACGGTATGACTGAATTCATCATGACGGCGCTAGGCTACCATCTTTTCCGAATTCGAAGCACCCCACACCATGACAGATCTTGCACCACATTTATAAACCTCAGCAAAAGGGCCTCGAAGGTGGAGGCGGCCGCTGGGAGCGCGGGCGTCTCGCCTGCACTGGGGCCGCAGGCGTCCCGCCTGCTCGTGCCGCTACCACTTTTTGCGATTTTTTTAGCAGGATTTGCACCGGCATGGTATGATGCCTACCTTTATTCCAAGGGGAGAGATCAAACGCCCGATTTTTGCTTGGGGGTAACATGAATCGAAATTCCATTGTAATACTCATACTGACCGCCACTTTTTGGGTCGGCTCGGCTGACGCCGGCATGCCTTCGTTCACCTCGCCATTGGGCGACGCCCAGATGCGGGAGATGGACTTGCTCAGTCTGTCCGCGCACGCTACAGACACCCATCAGCTCGCATACGTGTGGAGCATCGTCTCCGACGAAACTAACGGTCAAGCCTTCCTGGAAAACATGTCTGGCGCCTCCGCCGAGCTTGGCGTTCGCTGGATCAGTTCGGCAGCGGCCGGGCAACTGAACGGAAGCAAAGTGACAATAAAAGTGGTCGCCCGTCACGCGAATCCTCTCGATGGGGCCGAGGAGGCAGAGACTACCGCGACCGTGACCATCCAGGGGGTGAATCATCCG
>Ga0209593_10000718_pt1 | contig 14731 bp, 13 predicted proteins | sample PPLLaktember2015_3_FD_187260 | JGI IMG/M metagenome (GOLD analysis project Ga0209593, IMG submission 187260) | Freshwater sediment microbial communities from Prairie Pothole Lake near Jamestown, North Dakota, USA - PPLs Lake P7 Core (6) Depth... | ecosystem: Environmental > Aquatic > Freshwater...
ACGCCGATGCGCCTGGATGAAGAGAACGTTGGTGAGCAGCAGATCTTCTATGGCGGGATCAAAGCCTATTTGCTGCAGAAGTATCCGCGTCCGTTTTGGGGACGTGATCTTTTATTGCAAATGGCAGGTTCACAAGCCATCCTGCGCCTGATGCCCCATTTCGACATTGGCTCTGCAGTTGATCCGAAGGCAAATGCAGAAATGACGATCTCGATCCTGAAAGGAGAGCAGGGAAACCAACGCGAACTCCTGCAGGAGTTGGTTGGTTGGATCAAGTCGACCTACCAACCGGATATCATCCACATCACAAACACTTTACTGATCGGGGTGGCGCGCGAGTTCAAACGTTCCCTGCAAATTCCGATCACCTGTGGGCTGCACGGCGAAGATATCTTCCTCGAAGGAATGCCACAACCTTATCAGGACGAAGCACTAGGCTTGATCCATGAGCGCGCCACGGATGTGGATCGCTTCCTCGCAATCAGCACGTACTATGCTGAGATGTTCTCGAAGTGGGTCGGTTTGGATCGCTCCAAAATAGATGTTGTCTGGCCTGGGATTGCATTGGATGATTATCACAAACTGCCTGTTGAACCATCCGCTCCACGCCCGCCGACCATTGGCTTTCTTGCGCGCTTCGTACCGGAGAAGGGCTTGCATCTCCTGGTGGACGCGTTTATCCGTCTGGTACGTTCAGGTGAATTTCCAGACCTGCGCCTGCTTGCCGGCGGCTATCTAAGCCGTGCCTATGAAACCTATGTCAATGGCATCCGCAGGACAATAAAAAATAACGGCCTCGAAGATCGGATCAAGTTATTAGGTACGCTGGAGCGCGCCGAAAAACTGGACTTCTTTCACCAGATCGATGTCTTCTCGGTCCCAGCCACCTACCGCGAGCCAAAGGGCATCTCCATCCTGGAAGCGCTTGCGAGTGGTATCCCGGTTGTGCAGCCCGATCATGGCGCCTATCCGGAGTGGGTGAGTGCCACACAAGGTGGTCTCTTGCATCGTCCGCATGACAGCATTGATCTCGCTCAAAAACTTGCTTTCGTTTTGCGGAATGCAGATTTGCGAAAGCGCATGAGTCAGCGGGCTCAACAAGCTGCCTGGGAAAAGTTTTCATCCGAGCGCATGGCGGCTGCCACGCTGGAAGTGTTTCAGCGATTGTGCTAGCCGCGTGACTTTCTCAAGCTTGAGAATGAATCCGCTAATCTTCGCGAATTGGCGCGAATTTAAAAACTATTCGTGATCATTCGCGTAAATTCGTGGACTCACTCCCGACTTTCAAAACTCTTGTCTGACATTATTTTAAGAAAATCAAAATCCCCTCTTGACTCATTCTCAGCACTGGCATAGAATTGCGCCCAATATGCTTAAGTCCACTCGTTGGTTTGCGTTCTACTTTTATTATTACGGCCTCCCAAACACGGTTGCCGTTGGTGGCGCTTAAGCAGAGAGAAAACCAATCTGTTTACCTAAAGAGCGAGACCATACGGTCTCGCTCTTTTATTTTATCTTCTCCTCACCCCTCTCCCGTCCGACCTCCTCTAAGGATGGGAGAGGGGCCAAGGGTGAGAGCACAGGAGCGACCTATGACAATTCGTGGTATTCGTGGCGCGACGACCGTTTCAGCCGATGATCCTGACGCGATCCTTCAAGCCACCCGTGAAGTGCTCGAAGCGATTCTGGATGAGAACGAGGGCATGCATCCTGAAGACGTAGCCAGCGCCATCTTCACTGTGACAGACGATCTCGTTTCCACTTTTCCGGCGCAGGCGGCGCGTCAAATGGGCTGGGGACTTGTCCCGATGATGTGCGCGCGTGAAATCCCTGTGCCGGGCAGCCTGCCGCATGTGATCCGGGTGCTGGTCCATTGGAACACGGAGATACCGCAGTCCGAAGTCAAACATGTATATTTGCGCGACGCAGTCAAACTAAGACCCGACCTGGTTGCCGCGCAGTAAATCCCGAAATAAAAGGAAGAAGAGATTATGTTGATTATTATGAAACCCAACTCCACACCCCAGCAGATCGAAAATGTGATCAATCAGATCAAGGAAGCGGGACTCGCCGCGCATTTGTCGCAGGGGGTGGAAACCACCCTGATCGGCGCGATCGGCGAGACGCACGACCTCCCGACCGAGAACTTCGAAGTGCTGGATGGGGTCGATATGGTCAAGCGCATTACCCAGCCGTTCAAGCTTGCTTCGCGACAGTTCCATCCTGAAAACTCCATTTTCCCGATCGACGGTTTCCACGTGGGCGGGAACGACATCGTCGTCATTGCAGGTCCCTGCGCGGTGGAATCACGTTCACAGATCCTCGAGACGGCTCAGGCGGTACGTGAAGCGGGCGCAAATGCCCTGCGCGGCGGTGTGTTCAAACCGCGCACCTCACCTTACTCGTTCCAGGGTCTTGGCGAGGAAGGTCTTGAATATCTTGCGGAAGCGCGCGAACAAACGGGCATGCCCATGGTGGTCGAGATCATGTCGCAGACCCAACTGGACCTGATGGTGAAGTATGTGGATGTCCTGCAGGTGGGCGCACGCAATATGCAAAACTTCAACCTCCTGCGCGCCATTGGCGAAACCCGCAAAAGTGTTTTACTCAAGCGCGGTCTTTCGGCCACGATCGAAGAATTGTTGATGTCCGCCGAATACATCCTAGCGGGCGGCAACAAACAGGTCATGTTGTGTGAGCGCGGCATCCGCACCTTCGAAACAGCCACGCGCAACACGACCGATATCAACGCCATCCCCGTCCTCAAAAGCCTGACACATCTTCCTGTGATTCTGGATCCATCTCATGCCACGGGTCACTGGGATTACGTTGCTCCAATTGCGCGGGCGGCGATTGCAGCGGGCGCAGACGGTCTCATTGTGGAAGTGCATCCCGACCCCAAGCATGCCGCCTCGGATGGCAAGCAATCTCTCAAGCCGGAAGCATTCGCAGAGATGGTCAAACAAGTCAGGGCGATCGCGGAAGTGATGGGTCGCCGCATTGCTCCCATCAAAAAGACCGTCGTCGCCGGGTGGTGAACGCTATGGAGGATGGCTTTCCACTACAAGATGCAAGGATTGCAATAATCGGATTGGGACTGATGGGCGGCTCGCTCGCGCTGGCGCTGAGAGGGAAGTGCGCCGCGCTCTATGGGATCGACTCGCAGCACGCCACGCTCGAGCTGGCTCTCGCTCAAAAGATCGTCCACCAGGCTGACAGCAATCCCGCCAAACTTTTGCCTCAGGCGGATCTCGTGATCCTGGCGACGCCCGTTCCAGCCATCCTGGACTTTATCCGAAAACTACCTGTGCTTACACAAAATCCCTGTGTCGTTCTTGACCTTGGCTCGACGAAAGAAGACATCGTCCAAGCCATGGGTACCTTACCCGAACGATTCGACCCCATCGGCGGACATCCCATCTGTGGGAAGGAAAAGCTTGGTCTGGAAAATGCAGCGGCAAATTTATATCAGGACGCTCCCTTTGTGGTGACAGCTTTGGAGCGAACGACTGGACGGGCAAAATCTGCTGTTGAGAAAATCATTTCGACGATTGGCGCACACCTGATCGAAATGGCGGCCGAGGACCATGACCGCACCCTCGCCTCGACGAGTCACCTCCCATTTTTGTTGTCGTCTGCGCTGGCGCTCTCTACACCCCAGGAATTTTCTTCATTCATTGGTACCGGCTTCAAGTCCACCAGCCGTCTGGCAGGGACTCCTTCCCACATGACGGTGGGCATCTTGAGGTCGAATCGAGAAAACATTCTCAACGCCCTCCAGTCCTTCCGTAATTCCCTGGCTCAGATCGAATCCGTCCTGCAAAACGAAAATTATCCACAACTTGAACTTATTCTCGATCAGTCTCGGGCTGCTTACCAGTTACTGATCACTGACAACTGATCACTGCCCACTGGCATTTCTTATGCAAATTATCCCAATCAACCATCCATTGAACGCTACGGTTCAGGTCCCCGGCTCCAAGTCACTGACGAACCGCGCCCTGCTGATTGCCTCGCTGGCGAATGGGACCACGCGTCTCACCAACGCATTATTCTCTGATGACTCCTGTTATTTCGCCAAAGCATTGCAAACCCTGGGCTTTGCTGTTCAACTCGATGAAGCCAATCACGAAATGACTGTCACCGGGCTGGGCGGAAAAATCCCTGCGAATAAGGCAGAACTTTTTATCGGCAACGCAGGCACAGCTGCGCGCTTCCTTTCCGCGTTTCTGACACTTGGAAATGGTGAATACATCCTCGATGGCGAAGCGCGAATGAGAGAACGACCTATGGGTGATCTCGTAGATTCTCTTGCGCAACTTGGCGCAACCATTCAACCTGTTCAACCTTCAGCCTTCAACCTTCAACCTTCTTTAATTTGTCCTCCCGTCGAAATCCATGCAAAGGGTCTGCCAGGTGGCAAGACAAAAATTGCGGGGAATATCTCCAGTCAGTTCTTATCTGCTTTGTTGATGGTTGCTCCTTATGCAAAATCTCCAGTCGAAATAGAAGTTGTCACCGATCTCAACTCCAGGCCCTACGTCGATATGACCATTGCGATCATGCAGGATTTTGGAGTTGAAATTGAACGTCAAGGCTACCAGCGATTCAACACTCAACCTTCCTCCTTCTTTCCTCTTTCTTCTTACAATATAGAATCCGATGCTTCGGCTGCCTCCTATTTCTTTGCTGCACCCGCTGTCTGCGGTGGAACAATTCGTGTCCAAAACATCTCACGCAAATCCAAACAAGGCGATATTGCCTTCCTGGATGTTCTCCAGAATATGGGTTGCAGGATAAAAGAAGGAGACGACTTTATTGAGGTCACTGGTACAAAATCCTTGAACGGTGTGGATGTGGACATGCGCGACATCTCTGACACGGCTCAAACTTTGGCGGCGATCGCGCCCTTTGCCTCTTCTCCCACAAGGATTCGCGGCATTGCATTTATCCGTGCCAAGGAAACAGATCGGGTCCACGCGGTCTGCACGGAGTTGAGGCGGCTCGGCGTCCGCGTGGAGGAGCATGACGATGGCATGACGATTTATCCGTGCGACAGCATTCAGCCTGCGACTGTCCAAACATACAACGATCACCGTATGGCAATGGCTTTTTCTTTGATCGGTTTGCGAGCCGAAGGGATCACCATCGAAAACCCAGCCTGCGTTTCAAAAACATTCCCAACCTTTTTTGAGGTACTGAAAACCTTACGTTAAGTCTGCCTCTTCTTTGATCCTATGCCACTTTTTAATTCTCACTATCAACTTGGTCTGATGGGCTACCCGCTCGGACATAGCCTCTCCCCAAAGATCCACGCTGCCGCGCTTCGATCCTGTGGGCTGGAAGGAGAGTATTCCCTCTTTCCAGTTCATCCCGATGACAGGCAAAGCTTGAAAAATTTACTTGCCCGCGTGCGCTCCGGCGAAATTCAGGGACTCAATGTCACCATTCCGCATAAACAAAACGTCATCCCATATCTTGATGAACTGACGCCCACTGCCGAAGCCATTGGCGCAGTCAACACAATATATCTGCGCGGAAACAATCTCATCGGAGACAACACCGACGCCCCCGGCTTTCTCAAAGATCTCAACCATTTTCTCGCCAATCACCAATCACAAATCACCAAATCACCAAATCACCAAATCACTAAATCATCAATCATATTGGGTTCCGGTGGTTCTGCGCGTGCGGTTGTGTATGCCCTACTCAAGGATGGCTGGAAAGTAACGATCGCCGCGCGTCGGATCGAGCAGGCCAATGAGCTGGCAAAACAATTCGCAAACGTCGAGGTCATCGAATACAATGTTCAAACATTCAAACTTTTGAACATGGAACTGATTATCAACACCACCCCCGTGGGCATGACGCCGAACATTGACGGATCTCCCTGGCCGGAGAATTTGGCTTTTCCTGCTCGTGCAGCAATTTACGATCTGGTCTACAATCCACGCGAGACAAAATTAGTGAGGCAGGCTTGCTTGCAAGGCTTACCGGCCATAACTGGTTTAGGTATGCTCATCGAACAGGCTGCCCTTTCCTTCGAAATCTGGACGGGTCATAAACCGGCACGTGAAATAATACTTGACTCAGTCAACCAAATGGCTCACTGACAACTGGATACTGATTACTGGATACTGATCACTGGATACTGATCACTGGAAACCTATGACACTCCGTTTTCTCACTGCTGGCGAATCACACGGACCCTCCCTGACAGCCATCCTGGATGGCATGCCCGCGGGTCTTCCTATCACGCCTGAGGTCATCAACCGGGAACTGGCGCGTCGTCAAAAGGGTTACGGTTCAGGCGGGCGGATGAAGATCGAGAAAGACACGGTCCAAATTCTTGGTGGAGTCATGGCAGGTGAAACGACCGGCGCGCCGATCGCCCTGCTTGTGCAGAATGACGATCACGTCAAATGGAAGCGTAAAGCCATCGAGCCGATGACCGCGCCCAGGCCAGGTCACGCGGATCTGACGGGCGCGGTGAAATATGGCTACAGGGATTTGCGTCCCGCCCTCGAACGTGCCTCCGCACGCGAGACGACCATGCGCGTCGCGGTGGGTGCGGTCTGCAGACACTTCCTTGCACAGTTTGGGATCCTCGTGGGTGGCTATGTTTCATCCATTGGCGAAATCACGGCCGATTTTGGTGACATGCCATACGAAGAACGTTTCACCCGCGCCGAGGAATCGGATGTGCGCTGCCCCGTCGAGGCGTACGCGAGTCAGATGCGGGCGGAGATCGAGAAAACAATTCACGGCAAGAACACGCTGGGCGGTGTGCTGGAGATCGTGGCATTGAATCCGCCTGTTGGCTTGGGAAGCTTTGTTCAATGGGATAAACGCCTGGAAGCCAAACTTGCCATGGCGGTCATGTCTGTGCAGGCGATCAAAGGCGTGGAAGTTGGCGATGCGTTTGCCAACGCACGTTTGCCTGGGACCCAGGTTCACGATCCGATAACCTTGGAACATTCAAACTTGGAACGTTCAACCAATAGGGCCGGCGGTACGGAAGGCGGCGTCTCCAACGGGCAGCCGGTCGTCGTCCGCGCCGCGATGAAGCCGATCGCCACTACGCTTCTTCCCCAGCCGACAGTGGACCTTGCCGCGGGAATGGCATCGCCTACCAAATATGAGCGCTCCGATTTCTGCCCGGTTCCACGGGCGGTCCCGATCCTGGAAGCGATGGTCGCCTTTGTGCTGGCGGAGGCGCTGATCGAAAAGCTCGGCGGGGATTCCATGAACGAAATGAAGCCGCGTTTCGAGTCGCTGCGCAAAGCCACGCTTGACGATTTACAGATGGACAATGTCCCTCACATTTTTTGGGAATAGTCAAGGAATTTTATGTCTCACATCTTCCTCTACGGTCCTCCTGGGACAGGCAAATCTACAATTGGAAAAATTCTGGCGCGCAATCTCAATTTGCCGTTTGTGGACATAGATCGCCTGATCGAATCGAACGCGGGTATGCCCATCGCGCAGATCATGGAACAGCAGGGGGAATCCACATTCCGTGACATGGAAACTTCCGCACTAAAAGAAATCGTAGGTCACGCTTCTCGCGAAGCATCCCCGAATGGGGGCAGCGGGACGGGCGCGCAGAATCAAGTCATTGCTCTCGGTGGCGGCGCGTTGTTGCGGGGTGAAAACCGTGCCTTTGCCGAAACTCACGGTACAGTTGTTTTGCTCACGGCCGAGCTGCTCACTCTCCTGGAACGCTTGAAAAACGAGTCGGGCATGCGTCCATTGCTGGCGGGTGATGTGCGCACGAAGCTGGCTTCATTGCTGGATCAACGTCGGGAGCATTATTCCTCCTTTGCAATTCAATCTCACGTGGATGGCAGGACTGCCGAGCAAAACGCGTCCCAAATTCAAACCAGGCTCGGGCGCTTTCATCTGAGCGCGATGGGAGAGTATGATGTCCTTGTGGGAAAAGTGGACCAAATCGGCGGCCTGCTCCACGAGCGTGGACTGCAAACCCCCATCGTTGTGACCGATGAAAATGTTGCGCGCTTCCATGCTGATGGCGTAATGGCATCCCTTCGCAACGCGGGCTTTTCTCCGAGGGTCATCACTATTCCTGCCGGAGAAGACTACAAAAAATTGGAGACCATCCAGAAACTATGGCATGGATTTCTCGAACATGGATTGGACCGCAAAAGCACGGTCATCGCCCTGGGCGGCGGTGTGGTCGGTGACCTGACCGGCTTTGCCGCGTCGACCTACATGCGCGGGATCAACTGGGTTTGTGTGCCAACGACCCTGCTTTCAATGGCGGACGCCTCGCTGGGCGGCAAGACGGGCTTCGACCTGCCCGAGGGGAAAAACCTGATCGGCTCGTTTTATCCGCCGAAACTTATCCTGGCTGACCCACATGTATTGGAGACACTGCCTGAGCGCGAGTTTATTTCAGGCCTGGCCGAAGTGGTGAAAGGTGGGATTATCTCTGACCCGGAATTGTTTGACCTGTGTGCACGTGGATTGGATTGTATAAAAGATGACCTTGCGCAAACCGTCAAGCGCGCCATGGCGGTGAAAATCAAAGTCATCGAAGACGACCCCTATGAAAAAGGATTCCGCGCCGCGCTGAATCTGGGTCATACTGTTGGACACGCGGTGGAGCTGGTAAGCAGGTTCCAATTGCGGCATGGCGAAGCCGTGGCGATCGGGATGGTGGCTGAGGCAAAGCTGGCGGAACATTTAACGGTGGCAGGCAAAGGCTTGTCTGATACGATCGCTGGAGTATTATCCACCTTAGGGTTGCCTGTTCAAATTCCGGAGGAGTTGCCACGCGCGGAAATACTGGGCGCGATGCGGGTGGACAAAAAGAAAAACGCAAAAGCGATCCGCTTTGCGCTGCCCGCCGAGATAGGCAAAGTGGAATTGGTGGATGTGACCGATTTAGAACTGGTGTTGTAATTGATCTGCTTCGCAATGTCGCGCTACGAATTGGAGGAATCATGAAAATCCTGGTCTTGCACGGACCAAATTTGAATATGCTGGGTACACGTGAACCGGAGATCTACGGTTCGATGACCCTGGGCGACATCAATACAACATTGATGGAGTTGGGGAAGGAGTTCGGCGCCGATCTAAAATGTTTTCAGTCGAATCACGAAGGTGCACTGATCGACGCGTTGCAGGAAGCGAAAGCGTGGGCACATGGCGTGATGTTCAACCCCGGTGGGTATACACATACCTCGGTTGCATTACGCGATGTCATTGCTGCGATCGGCATCCCTGTCGTTGAGGTCCACTTGTCGAATGTGTATGCGCGCGAGGAATTCAGACACACTTCGCTGATCTCAGCCGTTTGCAAGGGCAAGATTGTCGGTTTTGGCTGGCGGTCATACACCCTGGCGTTAAGGGCACTGGCAGAGATGCTTGAGGACGTATAGGAATCGTCAGGTAAGATTTTACAGCACACAACGTCCTCGTTTTAATTAAGATAAATGTTGTTTTCCAGCTCCATAGTTTTCTCATCATGGTCTAATCGAAAAATTCCATAATTGATTGTAAGATTGACCTGTTCCCAACAGTTTGTTGATTGCTCTTTAGTAACTCAGATTCTAGTGAATGGATGACTATGAGCGAACCATCTTTATCGGTTAGTGACAAAGTACGAAATCAACTGGGTCGTTTGCGTGAACGCGTGAGAAGAATGTTTCCATTCTTGTCAGGTATGCTGGCAGCCCTTCTGGCACTATTTCTTTACAACTATATTTTCCCCGGAACAAAACCATTAACTCAAAAGGAAGTGAACGCCGTTGTTTCCAGTGCGATGGCCTCGGCTACGCCGCGGCCGGCCTATTCTACGCAGGTATATCAGGTCATCCAGCCTTCCCTGGTCTGGATCGAGGCGGAAGGCGTGGGCGTGGACGGTGAAGGGCAGACCGGCTTGGGGACCGGCGTCATTATCGATCGCGTCGGCGATATTCTTACGAGCCTGCATGTTGTGGATGATTCAACCAGTATCAAGGTCACCTTTGCAGATGGCACACAATCGCGTGCGATCATTGTTTCTTCCCAACCGGAAAAAGATATTGCTGTTTTACAGGCCGAGACGTTGCCTGAACTCTTCCTCCCGGCAACGCTCGGGAATGCAGGCGCTTTACAGGTGGGGGATGAAGCCTATGTGGTTGGCAATCCTTTTGGCTTGTATGGCTCGATGAGCGCCGGGGTGATTTCGGGCTTCAATCGCACCTTCCGGCCCCCGGGTTCCGGTCAGGTCATTGAGGGATTGATCCAGGTGGATGCGGCGGTGAACCCTGGCAATTCCGGCGGTCCTTTACTGAATCGGTCCGGGCATGTGGTTGGGATTGTCACAGGCATTGTCAACCCAACCGATGAGAGTTTCTTTATCGGGATCGGCTTTGCTGTGCCAATTGAGGTTGCAGCGGGTGGGGCCGGTATGCCTCCCTATTAAATTTTCAGAGTACAGTACTGGAAACCCAATTTTAGCCTGTGAAGAACTTCAAAAGTTTAGAAATTTATAAGACAAGCAGCAGATCAGAGAGTGAAGAAAGGAAATCGCGAATGGTTCAGAACACAAACCCCGAAAATCGTACACCGATGGAAAAAGTTTTATATGAGGTCAAGAAAGTTATTGTTGGGCAGGACAATCTCCTCGAACGGATGGTCGTCGCGCTGCTGGCGCGTGGGCACATTCTGGTGGAGGGCGTGCCTGGCTTGGCGAAGACGATGGCAATCAAGACCATAGCGGAGGCGATCGGTGGAGATTTCAAGCGCATCCAGTTCACGCCTGATCTGGTTCCCGCCGACCTGGTGGGAACGCGCATCTATAATCAGAAGACGGGCAGCTTCGACACTTCACTGGGTCCCGTTTTTACAAACCTTTTGCTCGCGGACGAGATCAACCGCGCGCCTGCCAAAGTGCAAAGCGCCTTGCTGGAAGTGATGCAGGAACGTCAGGTGACGATCGGGCGCGAGACATTCAAGGTTCCCGATCCGTTCCTCGTTTTGGCGACGCAGAATCCAATTGAAACAGAAGGCACGTATGCCCTGCCTGAAGCGCAGGTGGATCGTTTTATGTTGAAAGTGCTGATCGGCTATCCGTCCACGACGGAGGAATTCGTCATTGTCGAACGTATGACGGGCATGTTGCAGCAGGTGCAGAAAGTATTGACCACCGATCAATTGCTGGCATTACAAAAACAAGCCGATCGTGTCTACGTCGACCCCGCGCTCATGGAATATGCAGTGCGCATGGTGACCGCCACACGCAATCCGCAGGACGTGGGCTTGAAGGATCTACAGCGCTACATCATGTTTGGCGCCAGCCCGCGCGCCTCGATCAACTTGATCCTCACCGGGCGCGCCCTCGCTTACGTGCGCGGACGAAATTATGCCCTGCCGCAGGATGTGCTGGATATGGCGCTGGATGTGATGAGACATCGCATTGTGCTGACGTATGAAGCGCTTTCTGATAATGTAACCGGAGATCACATTTTGACGAAAATTCTGGATCGTATTCCGATCCCCGTGGTGCCTTTACATGAGCATGCCAACATCCGCGCCAACGCCTGAGCGCGTATTACTGCGTCTCGATTGGCAGGTCATCCGCAGGTTGGATGGCTTGTTACAGGGGGATTATCGGACGCTGTTTTACGGCTTTGGGGTGGACTTTGCCGACCTGCGCGAATATCAGCCTGAGGACGATATTCGTTATATTGATTGGAACGTCACCGCGCGCATGGATACGCCGTATGTGCGGCAGTATTCGGAAGACCGTGAACTCACGGCCTGGTTCCTGCTCGACCTGAGTCCCTCAGTGGATTTTGGCTCCCTGCAACATCAAAAACGGACGATGCTGGTTGACTTTGTGGCGGTGCTGGCACGCTTGTTGACGCGGCACGGAAACCGCGTCGGGGCGATGATGTTCAATGGCAGCACCCAGCACACGGTCCCGGCGCGCAGCGGAAAGATTCAGGTCCTGCGTCTGATCAACGATATGTTCCATCAGCCGCGCTTGCCGCGTGCACCGTTTACGAATCTGCAATTGTTCCTGCAACACGCGTTAAATTCGATCAAGCGGCGGTCGCTGATCTTCATTATTTCCGATTTCATCAGTGAGCCAGGTTGGGAGAAGCCCCTGAGTTTGTTGAACCAACACCATGAAGTGCTTGCGATCCGTTTGTGGGACCCGCGTGAGGTGGAGCTGCCCGACCTCGGTGTGCTGGTGATGGAGGACGCGGAGACGGGTGAGCAGCTCTATGTCGATACGCATGACCGCAAGTTCCGTCAGCGTTTTCATGAAGCGGCGCTGCGGCGGGAGGCAGCCTTGAATGAATCGTTCAAACGCGCGGGCGTGGATGCGTTGTCTCTTTCAACGGAAGAAGACCTGGTGCGCGCCATTGTGCGCTTTGCCCAGCAGCGCAAGCAGAGAAGGAAATAGGTTGGAGTCCAACAACTCCGGTCGTTGAGATACCAAAGTCAGGTCCCACAGGGATGCTTCGCGAAGACTTTGGAGTCTGTTTTCAAGGATAACTATGTCGTTTATCTGGCCCACACTTTTATTAACTTTGTTTTGTGTACCGTTACTGGTGCTGCTGTATTTGCAAATCCAGGGACGCCGACGCAGGTTCGCGGCGCGCTACGGCAGCCTGGGGCTTGTGCATGATGCCCTGGGGACTGGAATTGGCTTCCGTCGCCATATCCCGGCCATGATTTTCCTTGCGGGGATTACGATCCTGATTTTCTCATTGGCGCGGCCGCAAGCGACGGTCAGTGTGCCGAAGATCGAAGGTACGGTCATTTTGACGTTTGACGTTTCAGGTAGCATGGCGGCGGACGATTTTCTGCCAACACGCATGGAAGCAGCAAAAACTGCTGCGCGTCAGTTTGTTGAGAATCAGCCCTCGGCTGTGGCGATTGGCGTAGTCGTCTTCAGCGATGGAGGCATTTCGGTCCAGCCTCCGACCCATACCAGAGAGGAGACACTTACCACGATAGAACGTCTGGTGCCTCGGCGGGGTACCTCCATCGGGAATGGGGTTTTGGTGGCGCTGAATACCATCGTCGTGGATGCCGGCGACCCTCCGATTTTAAATACCAGTGGTCCGTCCGAGTCCGAGACGATCGAGCCGGTGGAAGCGCCGCAAGGTTGGTACCCCTCGGCCGCGATTGTCCTCCTGACAGACGGCGAAAACAACCAGGAACCAGATCCAGCCATGGTAGCTGACCTCGCCGCGGATCTGGGTGTCCGGGTTTATACCGTTGGGATTGGCAGCGCCGAAGGTGCGATCATCGAAGTGGAAGGTTTTAGCGTTCACACCCGCCTCGACGAGCCGATGTTGCAATACATTGCAAGCACCACTGGCGGAGGCTATTACAACGCCGCCAATGAGGAAGAGCTGCGCAAGATTTATGATGACCTTGAACCAAAGCTATCCATTAAGCCGGAAGAGATCGAAATGACCTCCGTTTTCGCGGGGCTTGGCATGATCGTTTTCCTGGTCGGCGGCCTGCTTTCACTCCTTTGGTTCGGTCACGTACCATGATTAGCGAAGTATTGCCTCGCCTTCGGCGAGGCTGCCCTGGTTCGTATTATGTGAGGAGAGCGCAATGAGTTTGCTCTGGCCCGGTTTTCTTTACCTCTTGTTATTGATCCCTTTAGCTGTGGGGATTTATATTTGGGTGTTACGGCGACGAAGCCGTTTTGCCGTCCGCTATTCAAGCCTCTCTTTGCTAAAAGAGGCAGTGGCGAAACAGCCATGGTTCCGCAGGCATTTTCCGTTCATGCTCTTCCTGCTTGCGCTTGCCAGCCTGGTGTTTGCATTGGGACGACCGGTCGCGACGGTGGTGGTCCCATCGGATAAAGCGACAGTCATTCTTGCAGTAGATGTATCTTTGAGCATGTGTTCTACAGACATTCCACCCAATCGCCTGGAAGTTGCCAAGGATGCAGCCCTGTCATTTGTTCATAATAACAGTTCGGGCCGGCAAGTTGGGATCGTTGCATTTGCAGGCTTTGCTGAATTGATCCTGGCGCCTACCAATGATCTCAAGTCGCTGGAAAATGCGATTAGCTCTCTGGTTCCCGCCCGCAGGACCGCGATTGGAAGCGCAATCCTGCGCTCATTGGATGCCATTGCCGAGGTGGATAACCGGGTTGCGCCGAGTGAATTGAGCGCCTCCGGCAGTTCAACGAATTCAGTCCAGGTTCCTGTCGAAGAGGCGCCCCATATTATCGTGTTGCTCACAGATGGGGCGAGCAACGCCGGCCCGCTGCCAATGAGCGCTGCGCAGCAGGCTGTGGAACGCGGGGTAAGAGTCTATACCATTGGCTTTGGTACAACACAGAATACTTCGCCCATGAATTGTGGAGATGGCGATCTATTTGGTGGAGGGTTTGGCTTCGGGGGCGGAGGCGGGTTCGGTGGCGGAGGCGGCTTCCGCCGGGAGATCGATGAAGAAACCCTGACCCAGATCGCAGACATGACCGGTGGGAAATACTATATTGCTGAAAGCGCAGGGGAGCTTCGGGATGTTTTCCAGAACCTGCCCACCTATGTCATTGCGACACGCGAGACCACAGAGATTAGTGTATTCTTTACAGCCATCGCTGCCCTGTTGGGGATCCTTGCGATGATCCTGGCATTGCGCTGGCACCCGTTGCCCTGAGAACCAGGGTTTTGTAATCTCGAGATTGCCAAATGGGGGCAACTGGTTGCCATAGTAAATCTTACATGGAACTGCTCTGCCT
>Ga0209593_10000719_pt1 | contig 14725 bp, 17 predicted proteins | sample PPLLaktember2015_3_FD_187260 | JGI IMG/M metagenome (GOLD analysis project Ga0209593, IMG submission 187260) | Freshwater sediment microbial communities from Prairie Pothole Lake near Jamestown, North Dakota, USA - PPLs Lake P7 Core (6) Depth... | ecosystem: Environmental > Aquatic > Freshwater...
CTCACTTGGAGAATTTTTCCCATAGGACGCTATGACAGACTTACACCTGCCCATTGAAAGTTGGCCGATCGATAAACCACGGCCGTATCAGCAGAATCCGCGCAAGATCAGCGACGTGGCGATCGGCAAGGTTGCAGCATCGATCCGTGAGTTTGGATTTCGTCAGCCGATAGTCGTCGACGGTGATGGCGTGGTCATTGCGGGACACACGCGGCTGGCGGCGGCATCATCGCTGGGTCTTGCCGAGGTGCCGGTGCATATCGCGCGGGATCTGACGCCGGTTCAGGCGCGTGCGTATCGGCTGGCGGACAATCGCTCGGGGCAAGAGGCCGAGTGGGACAACGAGTTGCTGCGCGATGAGCTGGCGGCACTGGCTGCGCTCGACATCGATCTGAGTTTGACGGCGTTTGATCCGGATGAGATCGCCGGATTATCCGGGCATCAGGGATTAACCGATCCGGACGAGGTGCCTGAGGCGCCGGTGGTACCGATAACGCAGCCGGGCGATGTGTGGCAGCTCGGCGGGCATCGGCTGATGTGCGGCGATGCGACGAATGCCGAGGACGTAGCGCGCGCTCTCGGTGGCGTTCAACCGAACCTGATGGTGACTGATCCGCCGTATGGCGTGGAGTACAACGCCGACTGGCGTAACCATGCTTTTCCCGGCGATGGGAGAGCCATCGGCCCGGTGACAAATGATAACCGCCTCGACTGGCGCGATGCCTGGTCGTTGTTTCCCGGTAACGTGGCCTACGTCTGGCATGCCGGTCGGCATGCCAGCAATGTGCAGCAGTCGCTCGAAGCCGCCGATTTTGGCATCCGCTGCCAACTCATATGGGCCAAAACTCGGTTTGTTATTTCGCGCGGCGACTATCACTGGCAGCACGAGCCGTGCTGGTACGCGGTGCGCAAGAAAGGCGACTGGCACGGCGATCGCTCGCAATCGACACTTTGGACGATTGACCACCAGAAATCCGAGACCGGCCACTCAACGCAAAAGCCGGTCGAATGCATGAAGCGTCCGATCGAGAACAACTCCTCGCCCGGCCAGGCGGTCTACGATCCGTTTGTCGGCTCGGGCACCACCATCATCGCCGCGGAGATGACTGGGCGTGTGTGTCATGCGCTGGAGATCGCGCCGGCGTATTGCGATGTGACGGTTGAGCGGTGGCAGAACTTCACCGGGCGCAAGGCGGAGCGGATTGCGAATGCGGCTGCCGCCTGACACGACCTTCCGCTATGCGCGGCTCGAACTGCTGGGCGACTTCATGGCGCTCGGCTGGCTGCCGGTGTCGGAACTAGGTCCAGTGCACGGCTATTACTCAGTGCTTGCAGCCTGGATCTGCGGTTGTCCGATACGGGAGCCACGATGAGTTTAAAATTCACGCCCAATGAACAAACCTACAAGACCATCGAGGGTCTGGCGAAGATTCAATGCACGCAATCCGAGGCTGCGGCGGTTCTCGGTATCACGAAGAAAACCTTTATCGAGTTGATGAAGCGCGACGAGGTTGCCTGCGATAAATGGGAGAACGGGCTGCACAGCGGCAAGGCATCGCTGCGCCGTAGCCAGTTCAAGATGGCGGAGACCAATGCTGCAATGGCGATCTGGCTTGGCAAGCAGTATCTCGGGCAGCGCGAGCCGGTGCGGCTCTATGAGGGCGACGACGCCGGGCAAGTGGTGCTCGGCAAGAAGGAGCAGGCGCAGGTTGCCGCCGAACAGGCGCATAAGGGCAGCACGTGGAGCCATCTGGTTCAGTAGCCTGGCGCTTTGCCTGTCCGGATTGGGCGGCGCGGCTGAAGGCGGGACGATCGCTGCTACCTGATTTGCCGCTGGACGAGGCTGCTGCGAACAAGGCGGTCGATATTTTCAACATGCTGCGGCTGCCGGATGTGGTCGGACAGCCGCCATTGTCCGAGGCTGCGGGCGACTGGCATCGCGACATCGTGCGTGCGGTGTTTGGCTCGCTCGACAAGAAGGGGCACCGCATGGTGCCCGAAGTGTTTTCGCTGGTGCCGAAGAAGAATGCCAAGACCACGGGCGGCGCAGCGATCATGCTTACCGCGATGCTGCGCAACAAGCGCCCGCGCGCGGAATTCCTGTTTGTCGGGCCGACGCAGGAGGTGGCGGATCTGGCGTTCCAGCAAGCCGCCGGCATGATCGACGCCGATCCGGAAGGCTATCTGCAGAAGCGGTTTTTGCTGCAGGAGCATATCAAGACGATCACCGACCGGCTGACCAAGTCGAAGCTCAAGATCAAGACGTTCGACATGAAGGTGATGACCGGCGCCAAGCCAGCCGGCGTGCTCGTGGACGAGCTGCATCTGATGTCGAGCATGTCCTATGCGCTGCGGGTGGTCGGGCAGATCCGCGGCGGCATGATTGCCAACCCGGAAGCGTTTCTCATTTTCATCTCGACGCAGAGCGATACGCCGCCGGCGGGCGTGTTCCGGCAGGAGCTGGATCACGCGCGCGGCATTCGCGACGGCAAGATGGAAGGGCGCATGTTGCCGCTGCTGTATGAGTTTCCGGAAGCCATGCAGCGCGATGGTTCGTGGCGCGACACGCTGCACTGGCCGATGGTGCTGCCGAACCTCGGGCGTTCGATCACGCTCGATCGGGTGATTGCCGATCACCTCGAGGCGAAGGCCAAGGGCGAGGCGGAAGAGCGTCGCTGGGCAACTCAGCATCTCAATGTCGAGATCGGTGTGGCGCTTCGTGCAGACGGCTGGGCCGGCGCAGAGGTGTGGGAGCGCGGCATCGAGCTCGGGCTGACGCTCGACGAGATCCTGCGGCGGTCTGAGGTGGTGACGGTCGGTGTCGACGGCGGCGGGCTCGACGACTTGCTCGGCGTTGGATTGATCGGGCGCGAGAAGGGCACCAAGCGCTGGCTCGGCTGGGCGCATGCGCTGATTTCCGATATTGGCATCGAGCGGCGCAAGGCGAACGCGGCATATTACGAGCGGTTCGAGGCAGAGGGCTCGCTGACCAGGTTTGCATACATGCGGCCGGACACGCTGTCGGTCGCGCAGCCGTTAAACATCCAGTACGTGGTCGACCTGGTGGAGAAGGTGCAGCGGCTCGGTCTGCTGGCGCAGGTTGGCGTTGATGCGGCCGGCATTGGCGCGATCGTGGATGCACTCGGCGAGATCGGCGTGACGCAGGATGCCGAGAAGCTCGATGCGGTGCGCCAGGGCATCGGCCTGATGGGCGCGGTCAAGACGATCGAGATCAAGCTGGCGGACTATTCGTTCCGGCATGGCGGCAGCGCGCTGATGGCGTGGTGCGTCGGCAACATCAAGGTGGTGCCGACGCCAACTGCGATGCGGATCGCGCGCGACGAGAGCGGCTACGGCAAAGTTGACCCGGCGATGGCGCTGTTTAATGCGGCGCACCTGATGGGACTGAACCCGAACCGCAAGCCAGAATATCACCTGCATTTTGCCTGAACCTACCAACCAGAGGACTTGTGCCATGATACGCCTGCTTTTGGCGGCGGCCGTGCTCGGCTTGCTGTCTGCTCCTGCCTACGCCGACGTCGTTCTCGGCGGCCAGCTCTGGACCAACACCGGCACGACCCTGACGCTGGAATCCACGGTGCCGGGCGGCAACCAGCCGCTGAACATCCAGTGCGTCATCTGCGGCGACAACCAACCGCAGCAGTCGTCCACGTTCGGTTACACCAACTTCAAGAACAGCGGCAATCTGTCCGACGCGATCTTCTTCTCGACCAACGTGTCGGGCGGCGGCAATCCTGGTGTCGACACTGTGGGGCTGCCCTATGACGGCTCGTTCCTGCGCGCTTACCTGGAAGCCAACGGCGACCCGAACTTGACGTTCTCCATCGGCATCGACGTCAACGACACCGGCACGCCGCAGACGCTCGAGGCATTTGCGCTGTTGAACCTGACGCAGCACACGGTACTGGCGCAATATTCCTTGCTCCAGCCGGGCGGGGCGTTGATCCCGTCGGCCAACAACGGGACCGGATTTCCCGACTACACGCTGTCCGGTTTCGACATCAACATTGGCACCGACATCCAGTTCGGTGATCAGCTGATCTTCTACGCGCGCATCTCGGGCGCGAACGATGGGCCCGATTCGTTCTTTCTCATTCCGCAGGCCGTCCCTGGTCCCGTCGTGGGTGCAGGACTGCCGGGCATTTTGGCGGCGTGTATGAGTTTGTGGGGCCTTGCACGTTATCGGCGGCGGCGCGCGTCGCCAGTCTGATTGTTCCGCAAGTTCTTCCTGTGGGGCGACGTTCCGGTCTACCGGCGTCGCCCTTTTGTTGTCCGTCGCATCGACGTTCTGCTGACGATCCTGTTCGTTTGTTGCGTCGGCTACTACGGCTGGACCTCTGGCTGGCTTGGCGCGCTGACCGGCGGCCTGATGTTCATCTTTCTCGCGATGACCGCTCTATGGTTTTTTTAATCGATATCTAAAGGGCACCATCATGCTCAATCGAGCCTACAGCTTGCTTGTCATCAAGCAGGTGGACGAGGACGCGCGCGTCATCACCGGCATGGCGACGACGCCTGCGCCGGATCGGCTGCAGGATGTGGTCGAGCCGATGGGCGCGCAGTTCAAGTTGCCGCTTCCCTTACTTTGGCAACACCGCAGTGACGATCCGATCGGCACGGTCACGCATGCCAAGGTTACCAAGGCCGGCATCGAGATCGTTGCGCATATCGCCAAGGGTGTGACCGCAGAGATCGACCGCGCCTGGTCGCTGATCAAGGCCGGCCTCGTCCCTGGTCTGTCGATCGGGTTTAAGGCACTCGAGCATGAGTTCATTCCGGAAACCAAAGGCATTCGCTTCAAGAAATGGGATTGGTTGGAGCTGAGTGCCGTGACAATTCCGGCGAACAGCACCGCGACCATCACCACCATCCGTTCGATCGACACAGCGCAGCGGGCCGCGACAGGCCAATGTGCGCCGCACCGTGTCGTTCATCTCAACCCACCGGGCGCCTCCGGACGATCTCAACCGATTGCCCTGGAGGGCAAAGACATGAAAACGATCGCTGAACAAATAACCGCGCTTGAAGCGAAGCGGATGGCCAGCGCCAGCCGCATGGAAGACGTGATGCAGAAGACGCTGGAAGAGGACCGCACCTCTGACGCGGGCGAGCAGGAAGAATTTGACAGCCTGAACGCCACAGTCGAGGCGATTGACAAGGATCTCGTCCGCCTGCGCGCGGTCGAGAAGGCCAAGGCGTTCTCCGCCAAGCCGGTGATCAAGGCCGATACGGCGCGCGATGGTGCCGAGGCGCGTTCCTCTATCATCGTCAAGGCACAGCCGAAACTCGCACCGGGCGTTGCCTTCGCGCGCATGGTCAAGTGCATGGCGCTGTCGCACAAGCAGTATCGGCCAGCGGTCGAGATTGCGCGTGAGCTCTATGGTCCCGATAGCATCGTGGTCGGCGAACTCACCACGAAAGCGCCGGTGCCGGCGGGCACGACGCTCACCGGCAATTGGGCGGAAAATCTCGTCGGCGAGGAAACTGGCGCAGTGGCTGACTTCGTCGAATACCTGCGGCCACAAACCATCCTCGGTCGTTTCGGAAATGGTGGTGTACCGGCCTTGCGCAATGTGATGTTCCGCACGCCGCTGATCACGCAGACCGGCGGTGGTGCCGCCTACTGGACCGGCGAGGGCAAGGCGAAGGGGCTCACCTCGTTCGACTTCACGCGGACGACGATGGAGCCGACCAAGTGCGCCAATATCGCAGTGCTGACGGAAGAGAGCATCCGCAGCTCGTCGCCGAAATCGGATGTGATCGTGCGGGAAAGCCTTGCGGCTGCGCTGCGCGAGCGGCTCGATATGGACTTTGTCGATCCCGCCAACTCCGGAACGCCGAGCATCAAGCCAGCCTCGATCACCAACGGTGCCGAGACGATCGCCTCGAGCGGTGACGACGCCGACGACGTGCGGCTCGATATCCGTTCGGTCTATGCCAAGTACGCATCGTTCAACAATCCTCCGTCGAGCGGTGTGTGGATCATGGGCAGCAACACTGCGGTTGCGCTCGCGATGCTGCAGAACCCGCTCGGTCAGGCCGAGTTCGCCGGCATGTCAATGACCGGCGGCACGCTCAACGGCATGCCGGTGATCGCTTCGGACTACGTCAGCGACATCGTCATCTTGGCCAATGCGTCCGATATCTACCTGGCGGACGACGGCCAGATCCAGATCGATGCGAGCCGCGAGGCATCGCTCGAGATGGCGGATGCGCCGGCGCACAACTCGCACACGCCGACCGGCGCGTCGCTGGTCAGCATGTGGCAGACCAACAGCGTGGCGATCCGCGCGGAGCGCACCATCAACTGGCTGCGGCGGCGCGATCCGGCGGTCGTCTATCTGACCGGCGTGTCATGGGGCGGCGAGGTCAACACCGCATAGCGCGATCCATTGAGGGCGGGCCAAGCCCCCGTCATCCAACCCGCCCTCATTCGAGGGGCGGACGAGACCTTCCCCTCGCCCGCCCTTTTCCCTGCCAGAGGTAAGCAGCATGGCAACCATCAACGCGCTAAGGGCAAACATCGCGGCCGGACAATTCCTGTCCAATGCGATCGAGCTTGCCGACAACTTCGTGGTCGGCCTGATCATGCCGCCTGCCTGGACGAATGCGCGGTTGAAGATCTCGGTCGCACCCGACGATATCCATTTTTTCGATCTGTTCACGTTCCATGATGTGAGCAGCACGTCGCCGGCGGAATTCATGATCAATGTCACGCCGAACGCGATGCTGGCGATCAATCCTGACACCATGTTGATGGCGCGTTATTTGAAACTGCGCTCCGGCACACGCGACGAGCCGGTGCTGCAGGCAGAGGCTCGCCAATTCGGCATAGTCACGGTCAATCGCGTTTCTATGCGTGAGGGCATCGCATGAAACTGATCGCAACCAAGTCGCTTAAATACGCCACGCGCCGGATGCAGGCCGGCGATGCGTTCGATGCGACGGACATGCACGCGCGCATTCTGGTCGGTGCCCGCAAGGCGCGCTATGCGCCGCACCAGGAAGATCCCAAGCCGCCAAATCCGGTGATCGTGCCCGAGGTGCAGGTACAACCGACCGAAACCAAGGCTGAGACCGACGAGCTCGACCGGCTGCGGGCGCTGGCCGAACGGCGCGGTATTCATGTCGACGGCCGCTGGGGCGCCGCGCGGTTGCGCCAGGAAATCGAACAGGCCAAGCCCTGATGCGAATCTTCGGTCTGCCGATCCCGTTTACTGGTGAGAAGCAGAAGGCGCTGTCGTCCGTGCCGGAAGGGCGCGGCGGCTGGTATCCGCTGATCCGCGAGCCGTTCGCCGGCGCCTGGCAGCGCAACATGGAGATCAATGTCGACACTGCGGCGTCGTTTCATGCGGACTTCGCCTGCAAGACGCTGATCGCACGGGATATTGCCAAGCTGCGCGTGAAACTGGTCGAGAAGGTCGGCGACATCTGGTCGGAGACGACCAACCCTGCATATTCCCCGGTATTGAGACGCCCTAACGATTACCAGACACACAACCAATTCTTTGAGAGCTGGATGCTGTCGAAACTGTCCCGCGGCAATACCTACGTGCTCAAGGTGCGCGACAACCGCAACGTGGTGACCGCGCTGCATGTGCTCGATCCGACCAGGGTGCAGCCGTTGGTCGCCGACGACGGCAGCGTGTTCTACCGTCTCAACAGCGACAACCTAGCCACTATCAACGACATCGTGGTGCCGGCGCGCGAGATTATCCACGACCGGATGAACTGCCTGTTTCATCCGCTGGTAGGCACGCCGCCGGTGTTTGCCTCCGGGCTTGCCTCGATGCTCGGCCTCAACGCGCAGAATGCGTCGGCGTTGCTGTTCGAGAACTCGTCGATGCCGGGCGGCATTCTCACCGCGCCCGCCGAGGTCAGCGACCAGGTAGCGCAGTCGATCAAGGTGAAATGGGAGGCCAATTTCTCCAAGATCAATCTCGGTCGTGTCGCCATCCTCGACAACGGCATGAAGTACGAAAAGATCGCGATGACCAACGTCGAAGGCCAGATGGTCGAGAGCCTGAAATGGTCGGCCGAGGTCGTGTGTAGCGTCTATCACGTTCCGCCCTACAAGGTCGGCGTTGGCGCGCTGCCGAGCTACAACAACGTGCAGGCGCTTTCGCTTGAGTACTATTCGCAGGGGCTCCAGTCGCATCTGGAGGAGATTGAGGAGGGGCTCGATCACGGGCTCGGCATCGGAGTGGGTATTGGTCTCGGCACCGAGTTCGACACCGACAACCTGCTGCGCATGGACAGCGTGACGGCGATCACTGCCATTCGCGATGCGATCGGTGCAGGCGTGATGGCACCGAACGAAGGCCGCGCCAGGCTCGATCTCAAGCCGGTCAAGGGCGGCGAGTCGCCCTACCTGCAGCAGCAGAACTATAGCCTGGCCGCGCTCGCCAAGCGCGACGCGCAGGAAGACCCGTTCAAGCCAAACACGCCGGCAGCCGTGCCCGCGCCGGCCAACGATGACGAAGAAACGGACGATGAGAAGATAGCTTCGATGAAACACACTACGCGCCTGGTCGCCAGGTCGATGCTGACTGCGTGAGGGCATCATGGATCACCGCGTCATCACCGCCTTGCTGGAAGCGATCATTCCCGAGGTAAAGGACCACTCGGCCAATCTCGTCGCGCCAATCAGGGACGAGATCGAGAAGCTGGTCGGCCGTCTCGGCCAGCTCGAGGCGCGGCAACCGGAGCGCGGCGAGAAGGGCGAGCCCGTCGCACCGACGATCGAGCAGATCACCGAAGCCATCGGCGCGCTGCATGTCGAGGCAATCGTGCGCGATGCGCTGACGGCGGAAAGCCACAAGGGCGGCATCGACGTGCTGGCGCCGAGCGATGTCGCGGCGGAAATGGCCAATGCCACCGCAATGCTGGCCGAGCCGTTCACCGGTCGGACGGCGGGAGCCGAGAAGCAGTTCGCCCGGCCGCGCAGTTTTCGCTTTGAGCGCGATGCCGAGAACCGCATCGTGGCGGCGTTCGAGGAATAGCGATGCAGATCAGTCTGTCCGACGCGGCGCGCAACGCGATGGTCGACGAGGTGGCAACCCTGATCGACGGCGAGCGCGGCAATGGCCGGATCGAGCTGCTCGCGTCGTCGGGCATCGTGCTCGCCTCGCTGGAATGCTCCAAGCCCTGCGCGCAGCCTCCGGTGAACGGCACCGTCACGTTCAACACCATTGCCGAGGATCCATCCGCCAGGGCGTCGGGCACCGCCGTCAAGGCGCGCATCGTGGATGCAGCGGGCGGCATCGTGTTCGAGTGCGACGTGAGCGACACCAAGGGCGACGCGGTCATCCGCCTGAACAGCAACCGGATCGTGGTCGGCGGTCCCGTGCGGATCCGGGAATTCGTTCTGGTCATGCCGGCCTAACAGGAGAAACAAACATGAGCATCGCTGACGCGACCGAGAATGCGATTTTAAATTTAGTGTACTCCGCTACCACCTGGGCAAACTACGCGATCAATGCCACGGCGTCGCCTGAGACCAATATCCATGTCTCGCTGCAGACCGCCGACCCGACCGACAGCGGCACGATGTCGTCGAGCGAGACGACCTACACGTCGTATGCGCGGGTCAACGTCGCGCGCTCGACCGGCTGGAGCACGGCGACGACCGGCACCATCAGTCCGGCGGCGAACATCGACTTTCCGGCTGGCACGGGCGGCAGCGGCACCATCAATTTCTTTAGCACCGGCAAGACCGGCGGCGGCACCACGGCCATACTCTGGAGCGGTGCCGTGTCGCCGACGATTGCTGCTGGTAACGGGGTGACGCCGCGTCTCACCACGGCGACGACGATCTCGCTCGACTGAACGTGTACCACTCGCGCGAGCTGGTCGCCTGCCTGGAGACGGTCGATGTCGAGGGCATGCGCCGGCTGTGGGGCAAGGTGGCGCCGCAGTTTCCGCAGCACGACGATGCCGGCATGGTTGCGGCGATCCATCTCGCACGCACCAAGTCTGAGTTGGTGCGCTTCAGGCTGCGCGCATACTCGCATGCCTGGTTGATCGATCACGGCTATCCGTCGCTATTGCCGGACGAGTTGAAACCGCGGGCGCAGCGCATCTATCCGGTGATCGCATCGGGCGTCGGTATCTCGGTCAACTCGCGATATCCGGAGGTCAAGTCCGCGGTGACATTGGCGATGACCGATGCGGTGCTCGAGGCTGAGGCGGACGGGCGGCTGACTGATGCGCCCTTCGTCAGGGGCCGGATGCAGGAAGCGCGGCGGCATGCGGTGAAAAAACTGTTCGGCAGAAAGAGCGAATAGCTATGGCTGCTGACTTCCAAAATATCCGTCAACTCAGACTAAGGGGAGGCTAACCTGTCTCGCCAGTACTTCGCCGACACGCTGACCGAACCAGTCAATTCGGCCTACACGACCATCACGGCAACGTCCGAGACGGTCCTGATCCCGACGGCCCTGACGCCCATCTCCGCGGGCGAGCCGCGCGCCGGCAAGATCTACGAGTTGACCGTGGGCGGTACCATCACGACGGGCGCTGCCGGCACGATGATCATCACACCGCGCTACGGTCTGGTAATCGGCGGCACCTCGCTAGGAGTCTCGCCGACGCAGAACTATGTGCCGTCGATCACCACAGCACCGTTTCTGTATCGCTGTCTGCTGGTTGTTCGTTCCATCGGCCTGCCTGGCGCCAACTCTACGGTTATTTGTACCGGCAAATGGGAGAGCGGCGGCGCGGTCGCGACGGCGTCGAGCCAGACCTCGGTGTCGCACTGCACCACGGGTGCCGCGATCTCGGTGGATACCTCGGTCGCGTCTGGGCTGTGGATCGGCCTCACCGTCAGTGTCGCGCCGTCGATCATCCCGCAGTGGCACGTATGGAGGAGTTTCAATTAAGAGATTGCACCTGTTGGGGCGCTTCACTTCTAGCTCGCTGAACTGAACACGTCATGGCAAGGCCACTCATACCTCCCGGTGCCGTCGGCCTCAAGTTCTGGCGGCCGGACACTTCGGGTGCGCGCATCCGCAATGCGTGGAACGTCGAGGACAAGCAAACGACCATCACGCTGTCGAACAGCGACAAGACGGCGGCTACAATTTCCTCTGGTGGTGCAGTTCGTTCAGCGACAAGCTATCTCTTGGGAACAGATACAAAATACTACGCAGAATTTGCTTGCGACAGTGGCGGCGCTAATGACCCAAGAATAGGTGTTAAAAACAAGATCAGTGCTATAAGCAGCAACACAAATTCTGCGTGGGTGAGTCCTACCGGGATTATTTTTCTTGGCGCCACTTCTATTGGGAATATTGGCAGTACGTTTACATCTAGTGACGTTATCTGTCTTGCATTTGATTTAACAGCGAAACGCATCTGGTATCGCAAGAATAACGATCTTTGGAATGATGATGCTGCAGCTGATCCGGGAACGGGTGTTAATGGCCTCGATGTTTCGTCGTTGCCAGTCGGCCAATACTCCTTGTGGATGTGGGTTAATGGTGCCAATACCTGCGCCGTTACCGTCCGCACCGAGGTCGCCGACTTCACCTACACAGTCCCGTCCGGCTTCACCTCGTGGATGGGCGAGGCGCTGCCAGAGGCGCTCACCGTCGAGACCGTTGGCATTGCGGATGGCGTGGGCGACGCGAGCGCAGTCGGCGAGACCGTCATTGTGGCCGCCGCCGATGGCGCGGCGAGCGGTACCGGTACGGCGACCGCGGTGGGCGAGACCATCAGCGTGGCCGCCGGGGATGGAAGTGCTGCCGGGATCGGCGAAGCGGCGGCGACCGGAAACTCAACCGGAGCATTTGCAGGTTCTGCGGCTGGCACTGGTGCTGCGTCGACGACAGGCGTCGCGATTGGCGCAGGTGCGGGCACAACAACCGGTGTAGGGACAGCCTCGGCGGAAGGCTCGACAGCCGGCGTCACCTCGGCGGCGCAAGGCACTGCCGCCGGTATTGGCACCGCATCGGCAACTGGCACTGGCATCAAATCGGCCAACGCCAGCACGGCGAGCGGGCTTGGTGCAGCGACGGCCACCGCTACGGCAACCGCGGCAACGGTTGGCGATGCGGATGGGATCGGCGCTGCGAGTGGTGTCGGTTTCTCGATCACCGTCGTCGCGGGTGCAGGCGATGCGGATGGTGTCGGCGCCGCGAGCGCAACCGGCCGGGCAACCGGCGCGTCGGCTGGTGACGCAGACGGAACAGGAACTGCGGCGGCAACGGCCACCGCGACAGCGGTGTCGGTTGGAACGGCGACCGGTACGGGTGCCGCTCTCGCGCTGTCGGACCCTGGGACGACAACCGGCGAGGCAACCGGACAAGGCACGGCGGCAGCGACCGGCCGTGCGATCACGGTTGGCATTGGCGCTGCATCTGGCGTCGGCGCCGCATCGGCAACCGGCGCTGTTATTGCAGCCGGCGTTGGTACGGCGAGCGGGGTCGGTTCAGCGGCCGCTGTCAGTGCGGAAGCTGGTGTTATCGTCGAAGGCGTTGGCTCCGCAATCGGTGTCGGCACTGCGCACGCGGTTGGACGCAGAGTTCGAGAACGCCCGAGCGGCGGTCTCGGGTTTATCTTCCGGCCAGGCCCGGCGGTTATCGAAGGTGTTGGTTACGGCATCCTGCCGGAACTGGAAGGCTACGCAGTCGGCACGGTCGGGCAGCGTAAGACAATCGCCGGACGAGCTGGGGCGTTGTTGCTCTCACCGGTCATTGCGTCTGCGACGTGGGGGTCAAGGGCGCGGCCTATAGCATCGCTCGCCTGCCGCTGATGGCGTCTGCATCGATGGACGCGGGGTCCGCCGGCCAGGCGCAAGTCAATCTCTCGATCTGCAAGGGTGCCGCAATGGGCGATCACGATCCAGACGAGCATTTAATAATCGCCCTGATGATGGCGGCATGACATGAGCAAGCCGCCGCTCATTCCGCCACCGACCTACACGTTGTGGCAATGCATTGGGACCGCGCTGGCGCTATCGCGGCGCGCCGTCGAGGAAGTGCGGGCGCTCTCGCGATTGCCTGGGCCGCAGGGCGAACAGGGACTGGTCGGCCGGCAGGGTCCGTCTGGTCCGGAGGGCGGCAGAGGCATCGCCGGCGTGCAAGGTCCGCCCGGCCGCGATGCGTTCCAACTGGAAGACTTCGAGCTCGAAGCAAAGGACGGCGGGCGCTTCCTGGCGCTGGTCCTCAAGCGCGGCGAGACAGAAATCCGCCGCGAGATCCGCACCGACCTGATGATCAACCGCGGCGTCTGGCGCGAGGGCGCGTTTCTCAAGGGCGACTGCGTCACGCACGGCGGCTCGATGTTCGTCGCCGAGGAAGATACCAGCGACAGGCCTGAGCAGGGCAAGGCATGGCGCCTCGCCATTAAGCGCGGGCGCGACGGCAGGGACGCCAAGGCAGACGAGAAGCGCACGCCTGAGCCGGTACGGTTTCGATAGTGGCACCGTATTGGACCGTCCCGTTAGAGTGGGAAAAACAGTGCTGTTTCATAATAGCTGGCGGTCCATCGGTGCTCGGGCAGGATCTTGACGCACTGCGCGGGCGTCGGGTGATAGCGATTAACTCCAGCGTCTTCACCGTGCCGTGGGCCGATATCCTATTTTTCGGCGACTGGCGCTGGTGGAACGAACGCGACAACCAGGCGGCGGTGGCAAGTTTTCCCGGCCGTGTCGTGACCACCTCGCGCACGGTGCCGGATCGCAAGGTGCATGTCTGCTGCAAGACCAAGCCGCCGGGGCTGGCGCTGGAACGCAATAGCCTGATGCAGCGATGGACTTCGCTGACGGCGGCAACCAACCTGGCAGCGCATCTTGTCGGGCCAGGCGGAACGATCGTGTGGCTCGGTGCCGATGGACAGAAAGCCGCGGATGGCCGCACGCATCATCACAAGCCGCACCGATGGGCTCATGTGCCCGGCTGCTACGACAAGCACCTCGGCGATCTTGCGACGATCGTTCCGTCGCTCAAGGCAATGGGCATCGCGGCATACAACGCCTCGCCCGGCACGGCGTGGGCCGATCTGCTGCCGGTGATCGATCTGCAGGAGGCGCTGGGCGAGCGACGCGCTGCTTGAAGCCGGTGTTGATCCGCGGAATGTGGGGTATGGGGGACGGAATATACGCGCGGCCGTTCGTGCGGGCAGCGGTAGCTCTGCATGAGGTCTGGCTGGATACGCCCTGGCCGGAACTGTACGCGGACCTTGATATCAAGTTCGTGCGCGGCAACCGCAAACTGCGCACGCAACAGAAGAACATTGCTCTGCAACCGGAGAGCCGATGGTCGAAGCCACCGCCGATGCGCGAAATCAAGCGCGTCAGTTATGGCGCCGACCTGACGACATACCCGCTGATCACTGCACTTGAACGGCGCTGGTTGGCGCTCAAGGTCAGGTTTGATCCGGCGCTGTTCGATCTGCCGGACATGGGGCCGGCGCCGATCGTGTCGGATCGGCCGATTGCGGTGGTCCGTCCGGTGACGACGCGGGCCGAATGGCACAACACGGCGCGCGGCGCGCGGCCGGAATACATCGTCGCGCTGGCGGCAGAGCTGATGGCCACCCATACCGTGGTTGTGATTGCAGACCTGGCTCGCGACCACGAATGGCTGGTCGGAGATCTGCCGCCGGCGCACCACCATTTTCTGTTCGGCGAGCTCAAGCTGCGCGAGATGCTCGCGCTGGTGCGCGATGCGGACATCGTGGTCGGCGGCGTTGGCTGGATCGT
>Ga0209593_10000722_pt1 | contig 14708 bp, 20 predicted proteins | sample PPLLaktember2015_3_FD_187260 | JGI IMG/M metagenome (GOLD analysis project Ga0209593, IMG submission 187260) | Freshwater sediment microbial communities from Prairie Pothole Lake near Jamestown, North Dakota, USA - PPLs Lake P7 Core (6) Depth... | ecosystem: Environmental > Aquatic > Freshwater...
AGGTGGCGTTGCCAGCGCGGCGGCATCATCGGCACCCAGAACGGCATGATCGCGTGCTGTGCGCCAAGCTCCTGGCGCGCCTCGAGGCAGACGCACAGGCCAGCCAGATGCCCGACGAGCCGCAGCATGGGCGTCGTATTGGCATTGGTCTCATCGGGCACCAGCGCGATGACCAGAGTGCTGCGTCGGCCGCCCGGCTTGCGCCACCTGGCATAGACGTCGCGCCTCTGGTTGTCGCTCGGCTCGGTGGTGGGTACGTTGCTCATGATCGGACTCCTCCTGTGAGTTCGGTCAAAGCGGCTCGAGGCGTACCAGCGTCTCGGGCCGCAACTGCGATAGGTCGAACCCGGCATGGGGCCACGCCGTGGTGGCGGCCCCGGTGGCGCTGACCTGGGCAGCCTGGTTGAGATCGCTCGAGGCATCCACGGTGGTGCGTCTTGGGAGCGCCGCAGCCTAATGGCGGTGTCGGACCGACACCGCCATAAGAACGACAACGGCAACGAGAACCAGCTCTAGGGCTCCACGGGGTGAGCCTGGGCGGCGTGATCACAGCGCCAGTGGCGACGGCGTCCTGATCGGCTAGTGGTGCCGCCCGTGCCGCCGTGGCAGCCTGCACGCGGGCCCGGGCGTGGTCGTCGCGGGTGGCACTGGGGCCGAATTGGCACGCTCGGCACCAGTTGACTCGGGCGTGGCGGCCTCGTGCCTAGCGTGCCACTGCCCGTGGACGTCAACGTCGGTGCAGCGCCACCGTGGCCCCCACCCGGGCTGCCTCGGCAGTGGTCCCGCCGCGACCACCGTGGGCGTGGCCAGACTTGTGCCAGACGGGCCGCGCCCATCACCATCACCATCGCCACGCGCTCGCAGCCTTGACCGCTTCCCGGGCGCAAGGCCAGGGTTGCCCGGGCGGTTGACCTGCCGCTCGAGCACCCTGCTCGGCTTCACCGGGCGTAGGATGGCGGCGCGGTCGTCGGTGGACCGCCGGGCGGAGACGTTGATTCAGTTCTCCTGGCGCGTCTGTACCCGGCGGCCCTGGCGCCGCGCCCGTGATCACGCCGCCAGCCCGACCGCCGAATCGGCGCGCAGATCACATGCTGATCGCTGTGGTTGCCGTCGTGTCCTCCATGGAGGACACCTGTCGCCCACCTCGAGGCCCTGGCGGCTCAGGACGCGACTTCGTCCTGATCGGGTGGCAGCGTGGTGGCCTCGAAGATCTTCGCCGGGCTGCGCCAGACGGTCTTCGGCTGGACGTCCTGGCCCGCGTCGATAACTGAGACGCACGACGCCCTTGGTAATGTGGCTGCCGCCGACTTCCTGCGTCGACTCGGGCGGCACGGGTGGCTTGGACCGTTGGCGATTGCCCGACGCTCAGCCTCCGAGAATTCGCGCCTTCTCCTTCTCGAATTCGTCTTCGCTCAGGATGCCACTGGCTTTCAATTCGCCCAACTGCTTCAGGCGTTCGAGCCTGTCGTCCGCTGCGGGTGCCGCCTGGTCACCGTCGAGAACACGCTTGCGTGCTTCCGAAATGTCTCGCTCGAAGGTGCTGAATGAATTCTGCTCGTCCCGTCCCGAAACGCTGGCCCACTGCGCCCAACTCATGCGTTCGAAGGCCTTGGTCTGACGCTTGCCGTTCTTGTCCAAGTAGATGACCTCGAGCACTTCAACACCTTTGCGGAAAGCCTTCTTTGGCCGAACGCTGTCGATTGCCGCCAGTTGAACTTCGAACTCGGGTTTGCCGCCCTGCTTCTTCGAAAACTGAAGTCTGGTGGGGGTGAGTTCCAGCCAACCTTTGTGCCTGCTGAATGTCCCGCCGCTCTCCACCTGCTCTGCGCGAATTGTGTACTCGTTCATCCCCTGACCTTCCGCCGATCAACGGCTCGGCCCGGTTTTTTGGAATCCGGGTTGACAGACCCCACGTCTTCCCTCACGGGGGGCGTGTCACCGCCAGTGTTCCACCCGTTCGGGGTGGCTGAATAGACCCAGGGCACACCGTGCCCAATCCACGAGCACCGGGGTCACCCTGGTCGACCTGCGCGTGCGCGATCTCGAGCCCATCGTGACGGCCTACGCGGTGGGCGCCAAGCGCCAGGAGATCGTTGTCCAGCTACAGCAGGACTGGCTGCTGACCGACCGGGCCATCGCCCGGATGCTGCACTGTGCCAACGAGCTTGTGGCCGTGGTCCGCGCTGAACACCCGGAGCTAGCGCCGCAGGCTAATGGCTATGTCGGTCCGACACAGCCATTAGAACGTCACGAGGCGGGAGGCCGGGCTGCACGCGGCGTGAAGCCGACAGGCGAGCCAACCAAGGCGCAGCAGGCTGCCGCGGGTGCAGCCGAACGCAAGGTGGCCCGGGAAGCCGAGAAGGCCTGGCGCGTGAAGGTGGCCGCCGACCTGCGCGGCCAGGAGCCGCCGACGCCGATCTGCGCGCACGCGAGAGCCGTGCAGGTCGACACGGCGTTCCACTTTGGTGCTCGATCTCAGATCAGCGGGGCGTTCCACAAAAGCGTGCCCATCCCCCGCATCGAGCTAGCGCCGGGGAAGTCAGCCCACGCTCAGGCGCGGACGGACGGTCACCTGGCGCTGGCGCAGATCGAGCTTGACCGCGTGGCCCTCAGGCGTGCTGCCCGCGATCACCGCACCGCCCGCGCTGATCCGCTCGATGACCGCGTGGACCTCTAGATCGGGTGCGGTGATGCACATGCGGTCGCGCAGCATGAACCGGGTGCGCACCACAGCCAGCAGGTGGGCGAGCGGCGGCCGTGGCTCGACGCGGTGCAGGTGCCAGAGTCGGCCGCCAGGCGGCGCTTCCCAGGTGCAGGTGTGAGCATGGCACCAGTGCCCGGGCGCCTCCGTCTCGGCGTCGGTCACCACCGATGACACTTGCCCTCACCGTGCGGCTTGTCGTTGTCGAGCGGCTCGGTGCAGATGGTGCAGATGGCATCGGAGGCAAGTCCGCCAACGTTGGCGGACTGGTTATCTTGGCGGTCTTTGGCGGTGTTGGCGGTCTTTGGCTCTGGCAGGTGCCACATCCAGGGGCCGCTGCCATCCTTCTTGGATCGGATGCCCAGCCGATCCTTGGCCCGCTCAATGGTCCGCCAGGACAGGCCAGCGGCAGCAGTGTGCTTGCGGATTTCTTCAACAATTAGCGGTCCCTTGCCGAGTATGTCCGTCAGCGCGTCTGCCGCGTCCGCGACCGCGCTGCGCTCGTCGGCCGTGCTTTGCACCGCCAACAACGTCTCGGCGGTGTGCGTAGTGCCCACTGGCAGCCAGGCGACGCGCACGACGCCGTTGAGTGTGGATGTCTCCAGGCGGTACACCAGCGAAGGCGGCTGTGTGGTCAGGTTGTGCTTCGTGCTCGCGAGGATGCGGCGATTGTCAGGGTCATCTGGATCTTTGCCGACGACGACCCCAGCGCGAGCAGCAGCGATGAAGGCGATGCTCGCCTGCCCGCGATACATCGGGTTGCCGCCGCCAGCCACCTTGGTCAGGTGTCGGATCACGACGACGGCGAGCTTCAGCGTCTGCGCCAGCAGCGCCAGCGGCATGAGCGCGATGCGCACGTCCTTGTCCTGATTGGGGTTCGCCCACTTCGGCAGATGCCCGGCGATGGGGTCGATGACCAGCAGCCTGGCGTCAACGCTCTGGATCGCTTTCAGCATCGCCGCCATATCCTCGACGTTTGGTAGCGCCCGGTCGGTCCCCACCGACTGGATCTGGCAGACCCTGGTCAGGTCGGCTCCGGCCGCGATGAGTCGGGGCACGAGCGTGGTTGCCGCGTCATCCTCCAGGCTCATCAGGACGACGCCCGCCGGGCCACCAATGTCACTGTTCTGCCCATCGGGCATCGGTAGGCCGCGTGTTACCCGCGCCGCGATATCCGCGCCCATGATCGTGGACTTGCCCAGGTCTGGATCGCCGTCGAAGACCGTCAGCGCGCTGAGCGGGATATAGCCCGGCCAGAGCCACTGGACCTCCTCGGGCGTCACGTCGCTCATCCTGACGATCTGCGCCTCGACATCTTGAAGACCGCCAAGACCGCCAAAGGCCGCCAAGATATCCAGGCCGCCAAGCATGGCGGCCTTCACCTCGTCGCCGCTCATGCGGCACCTCGCAGCAGAAGCTGATTGAAGTCCTTGACCTCGGCGGGCGGCAGGACCAGGCGGACGTGCTTGCCCTGGCTGCGCCACAGGTCGCGGGCCAGGCGGGCGACCCGCACCCCGACGGCGTCGTTGTCGGCGGCGATGACGATCTCCTGCACCTCGTCGGGCAGGACCAGGCCGCCGAAGTTGCCCGTGCCGAGAACCGCCCAGGCGGGCCAGCCCGTGGCCTGCTGGACCGTCAGCGCGTCCTCGAGGCCCTCGCAGATCACGAGCTTCGGCTCGAGCGGCGCGAGTCGGACGGCGCCGCCGTGGATCGGCCCGAGGGCCATCTTTGGCGGCGTGACGTCGGCCTTGCTGCCGTCGGTGCTCAGGTAGGTGCGATGGACGGCGACCACTTTCGTGGACGGCCACACGCTCACGCCCGCGATCAGCGCCGGGTGGTAGCTGCCGCTGCGATGCCTGAGCAGCCGCTGTGAGCGCAGCGACGCTGGATACGGGCCACGCAGCCCGCGGCGTTGCAGGTAGGCCTCGGCAGGCGTGCCCGGAATGGGCTGGCTGGTGGTCCACAGCTGCAGCGCGGCCATCTGGTAGTCGGTGTTGTTGACCGTGCCGCTCTGGGCGTGGTGGTGGGTGACCAGCACCTGGCCATGGATCTGGCCGCAGCGACAGCCGCCGACCAGTCGATGCGCATACGTGCCGTCGTGGTGCGGCGGCAGATCACCCGCCAGCCGCGTGCAGTGCGCGTAGTCGCCGTCGGTACTGCGGAAGCCCCAGCAGCGCTGGCCCTGGCCGGGCCGCATGCTTGCCCAGCCGCCGCAGATCGGGCAGGGCTGATGCCGCGAGAAACGCTGCTCGCTGGCGATGCCGCTCATGCTGGCCACTCCCGGGAGCGAAGCTCGTCGCGGAGCATGTCGACGACGTGCCGCCCTTCCAAATTGGTCGCCGGGCACACCTCCAAGACGTGGATCTCCTGGGCCAGGCGCGGGCTGGATAGCTGCGCCAGGATGGGCGTCAGCCCGAGTGGATCGAGCCGCAGGCGGCGGTAGCTGTCACCGCGTTCGTTGACCGAACCGTAGACCGTGTGAGAAAATTCTGGAGTCTCCAAGGGAGTTCCGTCCTTTGGGCTTCGACACAGCGCTCTGAAGCCGTCCGGGTCCATCACCTTCCCGGGCGGCTTCATCGCGTCTGCGACAGGTCGTTCGCTGGGCACGTCCCAGCCCGGTGCTCGAGCGCATGTCAGGCGGCGGCCACTGGCGCGCCCGCGACGGTGACGGCCTGCAGCCCACGGGCGACACGGCGGCGCCGGGCGTCACGGGCAGCCTCGCGACTGCGCGCCGACTGGAGGGCCAGCCGGGCCATGTGCGCCTGGAACAGTTGCTCGGCGCGGCGCAGGCGCTCGGCCTCGGGCAACAGCCCATCCGGGTCAGCCTGGCGGATGAACCGCTGGTAGAAGGCCTGCCGGGCGGCGGCGGTCCGACTCACCGGGTCGGTGCTGTTGGCATGCGACGCGAACGCGGCGATCCGGGCGCGGTGGCGGCGCTGCTGCTGACTGAGCGGCACAAGCGGACTCCAACGCACCGCTGGTCCATGCGGGAGCAGGGCACGCGAACGTCCGTTTGCAGGTCGGGGTTAGGCGGCTGTCAGGTCAGGTGGTCAGCGCGAGCCGCCAGCCTAGCACATCGTTTCTAGGGTGTGTCCAGGGTGCAGTCGCAGCGCGCTGGCTCGAGCAGGTGGTCGATCAGCGACCGCTCGCCGCACTCCGGGCAGCGCATGACGAGCGGCTCGTGGCGGGCGTCGAGCCACATCGCCTGGCGCCACATCACCTGGCGTGTGACGGGCTGGCGGTAGCGCGGATGGCGGGCCGTCGGGTGCCGCTGCGCGAGTGTTCGATCAGGCTCGCGACGCCACCCTGCCGCCAGGCGCAGAACGCGGTGGCCGTGACACCCGGGCCCACCGCGAAAGAGCACCAATAGCCCTAGCTGGCCACGGCACGTGCGCCGCCAGCAAAACAGCCGCCCGGCCTGCGTCAGCCGGGCGTAGGCCGCGGGCGCCACGCCTCAGAGCCTGTCGCCCAGCCCGAGTCGGACGTGCGCCTGGCGGGCCCGCTCGGCGGCGGCGCTGGCGCCATAGCGCCTGAGCATCTGGCTCGAGGACCAGCCTGCAATGGCCATCACGTCGCCCTCTTTCGCCTCCGGGTGGCTGAGCATGGTGTGCGCGAAGAGGTGGCGGAACTGGTGGGCGTGGATGTCGATGCCCGCCTCCTGGGCGCGCCGCCGCAGCATCAGGTCGATAGCGCCGTCGGCCAGCGCGCCACGGCGACCCAGCCACAGCGCGTCGTGCTTCGCCCACTTGTGCTTGGCGCGGATGCGGATGTAGCGGTCCAGCGCGGCGGCCGCCTTGCGGCCCAGGCTGACGGTGCGCACCTTGTGGCCCTTGCCGACGAAGGTCACCGTGGGCAGATCGCCGTTGAGGTCCACGTCGGCCAGCCGCAGGTAGGCCAGTTCGGAGCGGCGGCAGCCGACGTCGAAGAAGATGCGGATGATGGCGGTGTCGCGGCGGCTCAGGAAGTCGGTGCCCTGGCAGACGATCAGCAGTTTCTCGATGTCGGCGTCGGTGACCAGATCGGGCGGCGTCACGTCGACCTTCGGTCGCTCGATCTTGACCAGCGGGTTGGCCGTGATCTCGCCCTCGGCCAGCAGCCACTTGAAGAACGCGCTCAGGGCGCGGTAGCGCGACGCCACGGTGTTCGGCGCCTGCTCGAGCTTGAGCCCGCGGAACCACTCGCGGATGTGCTCGCCCGTGATGTTGGCGACGACCATCGGCATGTGCTGCGCGGCCAGGAAGCGGCCGAACAGGGCGATGCCCGTCGAGTAGACGTACTCGGTGTTGGGGCTCAGGTCGCGGTCGCGGCAGTCGCGAGCGAAGCTGGCGGCCAGCGTGGCCAGGTCACCGCCCGCGGGCGGCAGCGGTGTCTGGTAGGCGGACTTGCGGCGGAAGGCCGTCCGCGTCAGGTCTTTGGCGGCAATCGTCGTCGGCATGGTCGAGGTGCTCCATCTCCCCCTCGGAAAAGATTCCAAGGTATCTCTTTCTTCAGCGCTGTCGGTATCGGCTCGAGGCAGGTATCACATGTTCCTGAACTCAAAATCGGCCGCCAGCCTGAGCGGGGGAGAGAGGATATTCGATGGGTATGCCTGTGTGCAACGCTGTGCTATGAACTGGGGAATCGCACGGGAAAACCGTCGAATATCACATCGCCAGGAACTGCTGAAGATGACCCGGCCTGATATTGGCGGATACGGCCGCACGCCGTGATGGAGCGCCTGGCCGCCACGCGCATCGCGGTCGACCTGGCTGGCGCGGCGCCGATCATCGGCGGCGTCGGCAACGGCACCTTCGATCTGGCGGCGTGCGACCGACCGCAGAACTTCTACATGTGGAACAGCATGGGGCAGGCGTCGTCCATCGGCCTTGGGCTGGCGCTGGCGCGCCCCGATCTGCGCGTCATCGTGCTCGACGGCGACGGCTCGATCCTGCTGAACCTCGGCTCGCTAGCCACCGAGACCACCAGCGGCGTCGGCAACCTGATCCACATCATCTGGGACAACGGTGGCTGGGAGATCACAGGTGGCCAGCCCGCAGGCTCAGCCTTTGGCGTCGACCTCGAGGCCGTGGCCCGTGGCTGCGGCTTCCGCAAGACCGCCACCGTGGCCGACCTCACGGCGTTTCGGACCACGCTGGTCGCCGCGCTGGCAGACGACCAGGCCTGGGTGATCGTCGGCAAGATCGCCGCGGGTGACTCGCCCTACCGCCCGAGCAAGAACTGCGTGGCGCTGCGCGACCGCTTTATTGAGGCGGTTCGATTGTGACAGGCGTTGTGCCTGGCCGCGTCTTTCTAGACACTTCGATACTGCAGACGCTGCAGGACTATGGGCCGTACATCTATGACGGCGACTCGATACCGTTTGGCGACCACATCTTCGGACGTGCTGATGGCCCGGCTAACTTGGAGGCTCTCCGCGACATTGTGCGGGTGTGGAGCGGGCACGGTCAGTTTCAGCTAGCGATCTCAAGGAATAGCCTCCAAGAAGTGGCTGATCGCGGGCACTCGGGGTACTTGCAGTGGGCGCTCGAAGTAGCCGACTACTGCGAGAACTGGCTAACGACTGTTACCGACACCCACACTCCAGAAGCACAGCGTCTGGCAACGATGTTAGGCAGCGGAGCTTTTGGCTATCTCGGTGTCAAGGATCGGCAACTGATACAGGACGCCGTTCTTCTCGGATGTGACGCTTTTCTCACGTTTGAACGCAGATTGCCCACAAACTCCGGACACCTCAAGCAACGACTCAGGATTGAGGTAGTCCAACCTACCTCTTATTGGAACCTGCTCGCCCCCTGGGCTGGCCTCTTCTAGAGCGAGCGGGCCAGGTGGAGATCTCAGGTGTCCTGTAATGGCTGCAAGTCAGGGGTAGGTTGTCGGCAGGTGTTGCGGTCGGGTACTTCTGGGTCTGCAACGACTGTCCGTGACTCAGCGCGCAGCGGAGTCCAGTTCAGCAATCACCGTCGCCAGATCCAACCATCCAACTCGCACGGTGGGCCGCTCATCAATCACGTCGAGCATGGTGTACGCACTGCGGACGGACATGTGTGGCGCCTTGATCTCCCAGCCAAGCAGGAAGCTGATGGACCCACGCATCGGAACGTGTGGAAGCACGCGCAAGCGTATCGGCTGGGGCGTGAGTTCCTGGTCCTCGTGCTGGAAGATCGGCATGAACTGCGGTGGCTTCCAAAGCTGACGAATCGCCCAGACGCGCAACTTGCCGTCGGCCCAGCGGATCTCGGCATTGTCCCTCGCGATGCACCCGGGAGCTTCTAGCACGGCGAGTCCCGGATCGACGTACACGTAGATGGCCGCGTGCTCGGCTGGCTCTGGTGAATCGTTCGAGACGATGCCATGGAGCCAGCATTCCAGCGGCAAGCCCGCCTCCTGCGCGACGATCCGCTCAGCACGCAGGCCGACCCGCAGATCCGGGGCTATGGATCGGTTTGCGACGTCGCGAACCTCGTATTCCTCCATCGGCTGCGACTCGAAGTTGAACCGCTTGTAGAACCGCTTGTCCCCGGCCTGGTGCGGAGCCTGAAGGCTCTGCGGCACGGAGACGACATAGATCACCCGGGTGGGGTGCACGTATGCCAGCGCGATCTGCTTGACCCGCACCCCGTCGATGCGGCGCTGGATGTTCGAGTTGATCACTTGCTCGAGCCACTCTTTGGTGGTCACGTTCGGGTCGCAGCCGCCGTCGAGCCCGGTCGGGAAGTGGCCGTCTTCCTTCATCCCGTACACCAGCACCCCGCCCGCCGAGTTCGCGAGGGCGGAGACGTCTTTACTGATCTCGCTCTTGTTGTGCTGAGTGTTGGTGAGCGCGTCGCTGCGCTTGTAGTCCAAGACGATGGACTCCTGCCGCCGCGTGCTGATCAGCACATTCAGATCGGCCTCTTCCCACTCCCACGGCGGCGCTGACATTTGTCCCGGAGCGTACTGCCCACGGGGTGGCTGCTGGGAGGTCGCCCAGCGAAGCGAAACTCAGTTCAGCAGCGGGCGCCCGCCGCCGTGGTCGTCGAGAAACCTGCTCGAGATCGCGGACAGGAAGGTCGGGTTGGTGACGGTGCCGATGACGAAAGCGACCGTCACGATCTGCCGTAGCCGCTGGTGGGCGGCAAGCACCTGGCCTGGAACGGGCTGCTTAACGGCCTCGAGCGCCTGGCCAAGGTCGTGATCCAGAACCGCCTGATGCGCTGCGAGCAGCGCGGCCTGCGTCTCGGGCGCCAGGCTGATGGTGCCCGTGTCCGTCCGGGCCACATCCTCAGCCTGCGCGACTAGCTCGATCAGCCGCAGCGTGTCGGCGTGCGTGTCGTCCACGATCAGATGCTGCGGCGCCTGGACGGCAGGCCAGCCATCGTCGGATTGGCGACGGTGGCCACGGGCGCCGTGGTGTCGGCCTCGAAGCCGATGGGCTTGATGTAGACCCCATCCTGCTGGTTGGCGGGGACGGTCGACCTCGAGGTCTTCCGCAGCCCGGCGATCGAGATGCCGTTGATGAACATCTCGCCCGCGGGATCGTCGGCACCCGTGCCGCCCGTGCCGCCCGTGCCGCTCGAGGCGCCCGCGGAATCATCGGCACCCGTGCCATCGGTGCCGTGGTCGACGGTGATCGGGTCGTCGTCGGTGACCGCGACGGCCACCGTGCCGCGGGTGCTGCGGTCGGTTGGAACCACGTCGAGGGCCACCGCCTGGCCCTCCTGCCACGGCTCGACGGCGATGCGCCCGGCGCGAATCCAGCGGGCGAGATCCGTCTGCGCCTCGTCGACAATGCCCCGGAAGGCGATGCGGCCATCGTCTAGCTCGAGCCCACCAAGCCAATGGATGGCTACATCCGGGAAGCGGTGACTGGCCTCGGCGGCGCTCAGGTGGCCCTTGCTGCCCGCCAGCTTGGCCTCCTGCGCTTTGGTCAGCAGGGCCTGCAGCACTTTGCGCTCGGCCTGCGTCTGCGGCTGGAAGACGGCGAGCACCTCGAGGCCCTCGGCGTTGGCGCCCTTGAGCATCGTCAGGTCGACGCCGGGCGCCACGGGCACATCGGTCAGCTTGATGGGCTTCAGTGTGGTCGGTACGGTCATGCTGGCCTGGGTAGCAGGCGGGCACCGTCCGTGGCTAGCTGGGCCAGCGCACCGCGCCCGCGAACTTTTCCGCCGCGAACAAGTTCTGCCTCGCGGGCTACTTGCGCCGCACCACGATGCCCGACGGGCTCGACTTCGGTGGCCCGGGCGTCACGGCTGGGTCGGTCCGTGGCGCGAAGCTGGGGCTGGCGTCGGCGCTGGTGTTGCGGACGATGACACCCGGCTTGCTCTGGCTCCAGTTCTTGGCGGCCGATCCCGTCTTGACCACGCTGGTGGATCTCGTTGCCATGCTCGACTCCTTGTTGCCCGACTCGTGGGTGAGTGTGCCACCAGCATGGCGCGGGCGTTGCGTCCTGCGGCTGGCGCGCTCGGCCGTCATGTGGTTCGCGGCGAACCCGTTCTGGTCAAATTCGTTCTTGCCTAGCTTCGATCAGCGCGCAGCCAGGCGAACCAGCCAAGCGGTCAGTTCGTGTTCGCGGCGGACTCGAAATCGGCCCTCGCTTCGATCAGCGCCCTGCCTGCCTGGCGCGCCGTCGAAGCTCAACTCACCCGCATAGCTCGGGGTGTGGCTCTAAGGTCGTCGCTGTTGACGTGCGCGCTGGCGACGACGGTCGGCAGTGGCGGCGCGGCGCTCGGCTGTTTCGGCTTGCTCGCGCTGTTCACGCCAGGTGACCGCCGCGTACCGCACCGCGTGGTGCAGGTCGTACAGCGCCTCGGCCCGGGGCTCGTCGCCCGACTCCACGCAGACCTCTCGCAGCGCGGCCAGCACGTCCTTCAGTGCCCACACGACGCGCTCGGGCGACCAGGCGCCGTCGGTCCCGAGATCAGTCGCCAGCGCGGTGCTGGCGAACTGCCGATACCAGGCCACCACCTGGGACCGCCGATCAGGCTCGTCCACACCTCCAGCCTAGGCAGCCGCACAACCTAGGCGAAGCTCGAGCCGCCCGCATAGCTCGGGGTGCCTTGCAGGGCCTACCCAGCCAGCGCCACCGTGGCCACGCCGCCAACCAGGCCTACAGCCGCCAGGTGCATCAGAAACGACACCCCGTAGCGTGTTCTGGCGAGACCTGGGTAGCGATGACCGACGTGCTGGCTTATTTGGTTTCAACCAAACAACAGAAGGTGCCACGTGGTTGGGTTGATTTGGAATGAGCCGCGCCACGATCCAAATCTCTTGGGCCGACGCCGACGGCTAGATCCGCAGCCCTTCCTTGGCGCAGATCTCACGCCGCAGGTCGTCGCTGAAGCCCTGCAGGTCATCTGGTAGGTCGGGCAGGCGGCCCGTCGCGCTCAGGGTCTGGGCGGCTTGTCGGGCGAAGCTGCGCAGGCGGACCTCGAGCCTGTCGTAGATCTCCGTCGCCTCGGTCAACTCGGGCGGGCCACCGACCACGTCGTTGCGCTTCAATCGGCCGCTCAGCATCTGGTCGAGGAGAACGTCGACGGCGTGCTGATCGACGACATCATCAACCGCGTCTACTACAGCGCCCTCGACGACCCGCTGGCGTAGTTCGGCCTGGACGGCCTGTACATCACGGTCGCAGGCGCGCTCGGCATCCTGGCGCTGGATTCCATGCATCGAGATGGAGTCCTCGAGCCTGGCGATCTCCTGTAGCAGCCGCTCGCGCTGCTCGAGCAAGGGCCGCACCCGGGTGGCATGGTCATCAGCGATAACACGCCGCTGGATGCTGATCGCCTCGAGGCGCGCCCGTAGCTCGAGGTCGGTCAGATTGCTCATGTCGCTGGTGTCGATCTGCATCGGCGGCGTGGGCTGCGGCGGCCCAAACAGCGAGCGGAGGATGGCTGGCATCTAGGACGCGTCCTTGGGCCTGGGCACGGCCCCACGGGTACCAGACGAACCAGCAGGTTGGCTAGACCTGGGGCCTAATCATCGGCAACTGGGGCAGCTACTGGTCCCGTGTCGATCTAATGTGTCCGTCGGTCCGACGGGCACATTAGGCTGCGGCCCAAGCTCGAGGACAGGACTCAGTAGCCCGGCTCGTAGCCGCCTTTCTCGTCGAAGATGCGGCTATGCCAATCGGCATACAGGCCCGGGCGCCCGTCCGTGACCACCACGTCCGCGATGGGTGCAGCCAGGTCAGCGAGGTGGTCCTCGAGGCGCTTCACGTCGGCCACGGCGCGCTCGAGGCGGTGGTCTGGAATGTTCGACGAGGTCGTCAAGATCCGCTGCAAGACCTTGGGCACCCGCAGCCGCTCGGCCACGTCGACGCCTGTCGACGATGATCGACCTGGCCCGCGCTGGAGACGGCCAGGGCCGCCGCTGGGTGCGCTGTCGGTGAGCACTGGCACCTGGGCGTCGGCCGTCTCGAGCCCGGTGCTGGGTGCGCCCGGAGAAGCACCCCGTTCCATGTGCGCGAGATGACGGTGACTGCCGCCCAGACTTAGGCCGTAGACCCGGGCGACCTGGCGGATCGACAGCCCGGCCTGAAGCTCGGCGTCGATGCTGTCGCGGAGCGGATGACTGCATGCGCGGCAACGCGGCGAGGCCATCAGTTCCTCGCGGGCTCGGCAGGCGGCACGTAGAAGAACTCGGTTCGGGGGCGGCTGGCGGTTGGTGTGATGCGGCGATGCCTGACCAGCAGCCTGCCCTCGGCGGTCAACTGCGCCAGCGCGCTGTTCCAGGCGCCGTTCGAGCGCACGTGCGAGGGCACGTGGGAATGCAAGGTTTTAGCGGGCACCCACTCGCCAACTCGAGCCGACATCGTCAGTTCGATGCGAATCCGCGCCTCGGCGGCTGGATCGCTGACCAGATTCGGCAGCAGGTCCGCCACCAGCGGGCGGATGAAGTCGGTGAAGGTCATCGTCCTGAGCCGCCAGCCGGGGTTCTGCTCGCGGACTTCGTCGACACAGGCCCAGCGATCACAGATGACGATATCCGCGATCTTGAGGCCGTTGGCCAGGATGGGCACCTCGGAATTCCAGACGATCAACGCAGAGGACCGCACCGCCGTTCTACCGCAGAGGTCGCAAATTGCCCGCGGCGCCCACCGATCCCCGCCCTTGGCGAGGCTGGTGCTCATCTCTATCGCCAACGCCGCCCATCTTCGCTGCCCGTGGCTCCGGGGGTCCAGGCTCGTGTCGTTCTAATGCGGCCCAAGCTCCGGGTGCTCGGCGCCAACAGGTTGGCCAGGCCCGCGGGCCGTCGCAGCCGGGACACTTACCGCCACGGCGGTAAGTGTTGGTGTGCTCCAACTCTGCCAACACGTCGACAGTTCAGCCGCGACCAGCCGCGAGCATGGCCTCGACGGGCAAGTGGGCAATGGCGTGGCTGGCGATCTGGGTCTTGGTCAGCTTGAACTGCTCGGCCACGACGCGCTGCGGCACCCGGTCGACCAGGGCCTGATCAATCGCGGCGCGCTGGCTCGAGCGGCAGACACGACAGCGCCACGACCGTCGCGGTGTGCCGTAGGCCAGCGCCAGGTCGACCAGCAGCGTCTGCAGCGGCTGCTCGAGCCAGGTCTGGCGCCGATTGTCGGCCCGCACCACGGCGGCACAGGCGGCTGAGCAGACGATGACGGGCTCGGTGCCGACGCCGAACATGACCCGCCAGCCTGACGTGTCGACGCACAGGGCCTCGCATTCGGCGCACGTCCAGCGGGCGCGCACACCACCGCGCCGATCCTGCCGCATGACGAGCACGCGCCAAGCAAACAGGGTCGGGCAGTCGCGAGGCAAGATGGCGGCGCCCGCGGCCGCTCTCAGGCCGACCAGGCTGCTATGCCCTCAGTCGTCCTCGAGCCGCGCCAGCCAGGTGATCGACCACGTGCCGTCGGCGCGCTCGAGGTCGACACTGAAGCGCTGCCCGGGTGCCAGGTGGCGTTGCCAGCGCGGCGGCATCATCGGCACCCAGAACGGCATGATCGCGTGCTGTGCGCCAAGCTCCTGGCGCGCCTCGAGGCAGACGCACAGGCCAGCCA
>Ga0209593_10000726_pt1 | contig 14673 bp, 1 predicted proteins | sample PPLLaktember2015_3_FD_187260 | JGI IMG/M metagenome (GOLD analysis project Ga0209593, IMG submission 187260) | Freshwater sediment microbial communities from Prairie Pothole Lake near Jamestown, North Dakota, USA - PPLs Lake P7 Core (6) Depth... | ecosystem: Environmental > Aquatic > Freshwater...
ATTGGTTGTACCCGATGTATAGATGACATAGAGTAAGTCGCCGGGGCTGCCGGTATGTATGGGATTATCATGGGAATAACGGTGAGATGAGTTGTTCAACCATTCATCGATAACGATGAATTCGCGCGATATATTTTTTTCGAGTAATGACTTAGCGTTATTTTCTTTTTTAACGAAAGCGATTCCTTCGATTTTATTCAATATTTCTTCACCCGGGAGCCGGTATCCGTTTTCAATGGTTTTTTCGATCAGTTCGCCGAGCGTATATTCGCCTTCGCCCAATACCGCCAGGTCGATGTTTTGATCCTGTAAAACAGTATCATAATCGGCGGTGGCATAGGGCCCACCCGATATAATGGGAACGTCCACGCCCCACTCCCTCATCATCAGGATCGTTTTATGGAAAAAATCCCGGTAGAAAGTCAAAGTCCGGATACCGATCATATCGGGTTGAAAATCGCGAATGATTCGTTTCAACTCGTCATAACTATCGAAATCGATCCTGGATTTGGCTATTTTTCCATTAATTTGGTGTTTGAACCGTTCGTTCAAGTAAGACAATAAATAGAGTAAACCCAACGGCTCTTCGATCTGGGAATGCATCAGGTTTTCTTTTTTATCGCTGAATAACTGCGATAAATCCAGGAGTAGGAGTCGGAATGCACCCCGAACCGGTTCATGATGGGGAAAATACCGTGCGATATCCTGGCTGTAATTGGGAGCGGCACTGTAATCGTCTTTGATTAACGCCGTGTTGTTCAAATCTTTCCATGATATCCCTGCGTATTCCAGGAAATCGTCGAAGCGTTTAATATCGATAGGAAGATAATTATCGTATTTCTGAATCAATTCGTCTTCGGTTAAAATTTTTAATTGGGTTGGAAGCACGGCCAGCAGTCTTTCCTTCAAAAGGAAGTATTCAGCCATAAACCTGGCCTGGAATTGACGTGTAAAGCTTTTTGGAAAAGGAAGGGTTTCGGGTAACTGGTAAAAAGCCAATTTTTCGGAACGCCGAATGGCTTCCGGCGATATCCCGCTGTCGACGGCTAATTTGTACAATTCCGTATTGGGATAAATCCTCATCATGTGCAGGTTGGGAAAATGAATCCAATGGATTCTCTTTAAAAAATCGAAAGTCAGGGCCGCTTCTTCTTCGGTTTCAGTGGGGAAACCGTGCATGAATTCCATTTCCAGGATCACATGGGGGTATTTTCCTGCGATATACCGTACGTTTTCTTCGAATCGATCTAAATTCAAATGTTTACGGATTAATTTTTGAAGGCGGGGCGAAGCGGTTTCAAGGGCGACACTCATGTTGACCATACCGGCTTCTATCATTAAATCGATGAAATCTTTGGTCAGTATGTCGGCGCGAAATCCGTTAGGGAAAAAGAGCTGCAAACCCATACGGCGTTTGATAATATCTTCCATTAACTGCTTGATATTGGACTCATCCAGGTTCAAGATATCGTCGATAAAGACAAACCTGCGGATCCCTGCTTCGACATTCATGCAAATTTCTTTGAAAATATTTTGGGCGCTTCGGCTTACATGCGTTTTCGGCCATATTTTGTGACAATACATGCAGTTATACGGACAACCCCGTGTCGCCTGGAGGGTAATGGAATTTTTTACCGGAGCTTCGCCGATATATTTGTGGTATTGGGAATAATCGATAAGGGATCGATCCGGGAAAGGTAACTGATCGAATTCCGTGATTTGCCCCCTCCGGGGAGTGATGATGATCGAACTTTTTTTATTAGTATCATTATCCTTATTCGTCGATTTACCGGGAGTTGTATTTATCAATTCAACATACGGGATGCGATTCAGGGTTCCTGCTGAGATCAATAAAAAGGAAGCACCACTGTCGAGCAGCATGGTTTTAATTCTCTCTTCCGGGTACTCGTGGTCTATAGGCAAGTAAGCTCCGCCTGCTTTGATTACCGATAATACAGCGATAATCATTTCTATGGAACGTTCGATGAGAATTCCTACTATCGAATCCGGTCGAACTCCTTTTTCTCGTAAATAATATGCCAACCGGTTCACCTGTCCATTTAACTCACGATAGCTCATATGATGATGATTATAAACCAAAGCGATGCGGTCCCTTGCTTCGGCTGATGTTTCTTCCCACCATTGGGACAAGGTTTTTTGGCCAAATGAAGGGTCGGTAGTTCCGCAGGACATTTCCAGGATGCGCTGTTTTTCCCGGTCCGGCAAGATTTCGACGCGGGATAACGGCTCATCGATATTTTCAGGTAACCTGGAAACGAGAATTCTAAAATAATCGATGATTCGGTCTATGGTTTCGAAGGTAAACAAACGAATGCAATATTCGATATCGATATAAAGCCGGTTCCCCATATCCATAACATTAAATACGATATCGAACCGGGAGGGGCGTTTTTCAAAGGCATAGACCAACTCAGATTCCCCGGTTTCTTTTGAACCCGGCAATCTTGCCTTCATGCTGTAGTCGCTTTGGTTTAGCATATTCAGCATGATATCGAAAATGGGGTTGCGGCTCGGATCCCGTCCGACAGATATTTCTTCAACCAATTCCTCGAAGGGGTACTCCTGGTTTTCAAAGGCATCTAACGTCCTTTTTTTCACTTCCGATAGAAAGCCCCGGAAGGTTTTGTCGCCGGTGGGGAAATTTCTCACAGCCAGGGTGTTCACCATCATACCGACGATATCTTGTAAAAGGACATGCCGCCGCGCTGCGATGGGTGTGCCGAATATAATATCTTCCTGGCCGGAAAGTTTCGAAAATAACACGTTAAATAACCCTAAAAGAACCATATATAAAGTCAGGCCATTTTCGTCAGCCGTTTTTTTAATAATTTGCGTTTCTTGTGCGCTCAAATCGAACTTTACCGCTTTCCCCTCGAAACCCTGCACAGCAGGTCGTGGAAAATCCGTAGGGAGATTCATTACCGGCAATTCACCTGTAAATTCTTTGATCCAGTAATCGCGTTGACTGCGAACAGACGTTTTTTGATGCTGCCCATTCAGCCACTCGGAATAGTCTTTGTATTGGAGTTTGAGAGCCGGCAGCTCTTTCCCGGACAGCATCGTTAAAAAATCACGCATCAATATTGCTTTCGAAGTCCCGTCATAAATAATATGATGCATATCCACGATTAATAGGTAACCGGGTGAACCTATTTTTACTTTTATATGAACTAATCCAACCCGGATCAACGGGGCTTTCGACAGGTCGAAAGGCCGGATGAATATTTCTTTCACCTGTTCGAAATAATCATTGGGTTTTCCATTTCCATTTCCGTAATCGGGTGTGTCGAGGGTATAGTCTTCGATTCGGATCACCGTTTCCGGGTGAATTCGCTGAACCGGTTTGTTATCGATCATTTCAAAAGAGGTCCGTAACATCTCGTGTCGTTTCAGCAATTTCTCGAAAACCGATTCCAGTTTTTTCTTATCGGCTGTGTCCAGCATTTGGTAAAATACCATATTATAATGAGTACTTTCTAACCCGATTTGCTGGAGGATAAACAGTCGTTTTTGGGCGGGAGAGCAAGTGTAATATTCTTTTTCTTCCGCCGGTTCTATAGAGGAGTATTCTCCCTGGGATTCCGCTGCTCTCAAAAAAACGATAATTTCTTCTTTTTTTTGTTTTATTTCACTGACGATGTCGATCGATAATTTTCCTTTGGGTGCATTGATCTTCAAGTTATTTTCGACCAGTTGAAGACCGATGTTTTCGCGTTTCAAGCGGGCAAGCAAATCCACAACGCTCATATAATCAACTCCTCATCTCCTGTATTTGTTTCATTCTCCTTCTCCTGTTGTTTGACCCAATCCGTCACTGAAATCAAAGAACATATTCCCTCGATAGTGGAGGTTTTGAATATTTCCAGGAGAGGTATTTTCACGTTAAAGGTTTTATGAATCCTGGCAATCATTATCGTCGCTTTCAGGGAGTGTCCGCCGCGGGCGAAGAAGTCATCGTGGATGCCGATGAGTTCTTTATCGATGCCCAGGACTTCCGACCAGATGGCCACCATTTCGCGTTCCATTTCGTTTCGAGGCGCAACGTAGGCGGAGCTGGTTACATCTTCAGGGGAAGGTAAAGCCTTTCGGTCCAGTTTCCCCGAAGCATTGAGGGGAATTTCATCCATTTGAATGAATACACCCGGAACCATGTATTGCGGTAGAAATTGCGAAAGCCGGGTTTTGATTTCACTCGGAAGAACCGGGAGTTCGGCAGAATAGTAACCGCAGAGGAATTTTTCACCCGTGTTGTCTTTTGCCACGATTACAGCGGCGTTTGTGACGTAGGGTATTTTGAGTATTTCGTTCTCGATTTCTCCCAATTCGATCCGGTACCCGCGGATTTTAATCTGTCCATCCATGCGTCCCAGGTATTCGATATTCCCATCCGGCAGCCGGCGGCAGAGATCGCCGGTCTTGTACCCCACTGCGTGGGGGGGCGTTTGCAGTGCCGTGATATCTTGCACCACTCGTGGGATGGTCTGGCTCCATTGATATTGGAATTTTTCTTGCCTGTCCCCTTTTTCGTTTTCCCATTGATATTGGAATTTTTCTTGCCTGTCCCCTTTTTCGTTTTCATCGATAATTGATAATTGATGTAGTTTTTCTTGACTGTCCCCTTTTTCGCTTTCATCGATAATTGATAATTGATAATTGTTAATTGATAATTTTTCTTGCCTGTCCCCTTTTTGAATTGATGAGTGAAGAGTGATGAGTGATGAATTATCCCCCTTCGAATTTAATGAAAGTTTTGCGGGGTCCAGGGGCGGTTTTACAAAAGAGCCCCTGGTTAATTCCGGTTTGTTTAAATACCCGCGGGCCAGGTTCACACCTGAAATGACCAATTCTCCTACGACTCCTACAGGCTGCAAACCGTTATTTTTATTCAAAATATACAATCGAATATTGGAAAACGGTTTCCCGATAGGAACGGAACCTTGCCTATCCCAACCGGATAACGAATAAACCGTCGTATAAATCGTTCCTTCGGTAGGACCATAAATGTTTTCTAATGAAATCCCCGTGTTCGATTGCAAGAATTTTATCGCGGGTTCCGGGAGGAATGCTTCACCCCCGACAAAAATATGTCTCAAGGAACGCCGGATTAAGTAAAGTATTTTTTTTGGTTCCTGTTCTTTTTCCTGTTCCTGTTCCTGTTCTTGTTCCTTTTCTTGTTGTTTCAAATAGTCTACGAAAACCGAGAACAACGAAGGAACAAAATTAAGATGCGTGACACAGTGGCGAATGACAGTATTTGTGATTTTTACCGGGTCGATATGAGCGCCGGGCTCCAGGATGATTAACCGTCCGCCTCCTAAGAACCAACCGAACATCTCGTGGACAGATACATCGAAAACATAAGCCGCTTTGAGTATATAGGAATCCCGTTCCATGAGGGGGTATTTGATTTGGAAAGCGATAATAATATTCACTAAACCCCGGTGATCCAGGACCACACCTTTGGGCCGGCCGGTTGAACCGGACGTATAAATAATATAAGCCGCTCCCGGATCCGTAGAGGGATTGATTCGCGTTTCATCGATCCCCGTTTCTATATTAGTTAAAGATTCACCGTCTTGCTGGAACGATCGAGTGAAAAAGTCGGGGGTCATCACTGTTCGAGCAGCACTGTCTTTCACCATATAATCGATGCGTTCGAAAGGATAAGTCGGGTCTATAGGCAGGTAAGTCGCTCCTGCTTTCAAAATTCCATAAATACCGATGACCATTTCGATGGAGCGTTCCATCAACACAGCCACTATCCCTTCCCTACCCGGTCGAATTCCTAAAAAGCCCAATACATTGGCTACGCGGTCGGATTTTTCTTTCAATTCCCGGTAAGTGAGGTAATACGAATCCATCGTCCGGTTCTCGCCTTCGCCCGTACTAACCGTCGGCCCGACGATTGCTATATGATCCGGGATTCGAGCTGCTTGATCTTCGAATAAAGTAATAACTGTTTTATCATCCGGGTTCACTTCCGGGGTTCGATTGAAATCCTCGATCAATTGTCTTTTTTCCTCTTCATCCATGATTTCCACATCGCCGATCGATTGTTCCGGGTCCCGGAGATACTCGGAAATAATGCGTTGATAATATCCCATGAACCGTTCTATCGTTGGATGTTTAAAGAGCAGCGTGCAATATTCCAGGCCGATGACGATACCTGTGCCGGTGTTCAAAGCCGTCAGCGTCATATCGAATTTCGAAGATTTTTTTAAAGAACCGAAAGGGCTGTGTTTTTCGCCGGGCGATAAGTCGATTTCCCTCACTGAAAACATGACGTCGAACAATGGATTCCTGGCTGGGTCCCGCCGCGTCGCAAACTTTTCTACTAAGTCTTCAAATTGGCAGTCCTGGTTTTCGAAAGCCGCTAAGGTTCGTTCTTTGATTTCTTCCATGAAACGGCCCAGCGGTTTTTCATAGGTGGGATAGTTTCGCATCACCAGCGTATTGACGAACATGCCCACGATTTCCCGCAGGTCTGCATGCATCCTCCCCGCTGCCGGTGTTCCCACTATTATATCTTCATCCCCGCTCAACCGCGACAGCAGCACATTAAATAAACCGGACAACTGCATATAAAGAGTCATATGATGCCTGGATGCCAGTGTTTTTAATCGAGTTACATTCTCTTCTCCCAGGGAAAATATAAAGGTATCCCCTTCGTACAATTGCACAGGCGGTCTTGGAAAATCAAGCGGGAGATTCAAAACCGGTATTTCCCCGGATAATTCCTTCATCCAGTAAGCTTCCTGGCGTTTGACCCATTCTCCTTTCTTCTCATTGTTCTGCCACTGCGAAAAATCCCGGTACCGGATGCGCAAAGATGGGCATTCGATTCCATGATAAAAAGAGAGTAAATCTCGCCGGATGATGTCTTCCGACACCCCGTCCGAGATAATATGGTGCATGTCCAAAAATAAATAATAAAAAAGGCTGTGGGTTTGAATAATACTTCCTCGAACCAGGGGGGCTGCGGATAGATCAAACGGTTTGATCGCGCCTTTGACTATCGATTCTAATTCTTCTTCCGTTTCTACAGTAAAATAATCCATCTCGAATTCATATTCGCCGATTTGACGGATACGCTGGACCGGTTCCCCGTTCACCGTGTGAAACGAGGTTCGCAAGCTCTCATGACGTTGGATCAACGATTTTATTGCCTTTACGATTTTAGCGCTGTCGATATGATCTCCCAACTCGATTTTCCTGGGAAGATTATAAACCACGGAGGGGCCGATCATCTCCATGAGCATGTACAGCCTTTTTTGTGCGGAAGAGAGCGGGTAATACTCTTTGTCTTCTACCCGCTCGATGGAATAGAATTTTTCCTTGAAAGCCCCTTTGATACATCCGGCCAATTCTTTTACCGTAGGATTTTCAAATATCGCCGATAATTCCACCCGGACATCGAACGCTTTGTGGATTTTCGCCAGGACCAATATTGCGTTGAGCGAGTGGCCGCCCAATTGGAAGAAATCCGAACTCCTCCCGATGATCCCCGGTTGAATAGACAGCACGTCCGCCCAGATTGCGGCAATGGTTTCTTCTTCACCTTCCAACCGTTTCTCTTGAATTCCCGGAAAAGCAGAACCCGGACCGGTTAGAATTAATGGTAAAGGTAAAGCCTTTTTGTCCAGTTTGCCGTTGGCTGTGAGTGGAATCCCGTCCAATAAAATCATGTGAAGCGGGATCATGTATCCCGGTAAATGTTTTGAAAGGTAATCCTTGAGTTCATTTTTAAAGGTGACTTCGTGGTTGAAAGGATAATGGTAATCGCGGGAAGGAACCAGGTAAACGCACAGGAATTTATCGCCCGAAGGGCTTTCCATATCGACGGCTACTGCTTCCTTTACCGCAGCATGTGCAATCAACCGGTTCTCGATCTCGCCCAATTCGATGCGAAACCCACGGATTTTAACTTGCCGGTCTACCCGGCCCAGGAACTCGATATTCCCATCCGGTAACCACCGGCCCAGGTCGCCGGACCTGTAAAAAGAGCCTCCGGCGGCCCACCTTTTTGTAAAAAGGTGGGACCAAAAACTTTTGGTAGGGTTATTATTATTTGGTAGAGTATTATCGATATCAACGGAGTCAACTAGTAAATCAGAAGTAGTTCCAATATCACGGCTCTGCGAACGCTCCCCCACGCAGTGGGGTAACAAAAGTTTTTGGGAGTCCAGAACCCTTTTTTCAAAAAGGGTTTTGGTCTTTGAAACAAATCGTCCTGCTGTGAGTTCGGGGCGGTTGAGGTAGCCGCGGGCGATGCCCGTGCCCCCGATGTAGAGTTCGCCTACTGCGCCGATGGGGACCAGGGACATGGATTTATTTAGGATATAGATGACCGTATCCGTCAGCGGTTTCCCGATAGGGATCGTGAAACCGTTTTCGTCGATGGAATCGATGGGGTAATAGGAGGCGTAGACTGTCGTTTCTGTCGGCCCGTAGACGTGGATGATTTTGTTTTTTCCTGCGACTTTTAGGGCTCGTGCTGCGTGGGGGATGGAGATCCGTTCGCCTCCGTAGAGTACTTTCTTGATGTGGGTGAGCCATTGTGTATCCAGGTCCACTAAGGCGTTAAATAATGCCGTGGTAACGAAAAATATATCGATGCATTGGCGGGTGATGGACGACATTAAACCCCCGAGGCTGGAAACGCCGGAACCTTCAGGCAGTATTAACGCAGCGCCGCTGCATAACGCACCGAAAATATCGAAAACAGAGCCGTCGAACGCGTAATTGGAAACCTGTAGAATCCTGTCCCCGGGAGCGATGTGGACATAGTTGGTATCTTTGACCACGCGGATCACATTCCGGTGGGTTGTCACCACTCCTTTCGGTTTCCCTGTAGTCCCGGAGGTGTAGATTACATATGCCAGTCTGCTTTCATTGATAATTGATAACACTTTTGTGGACGAAGTGGACCCAGTGGACATAGTGGACGTAGTGGACACCACAACATGGGGGAGCGTTTGGGATATTTCTTGCCTGTATCCTTTTTTGCATTCCTCCTTTTGCAGCGGCTGACCATTAAGGAGGCCGCCGGATGGCACGGGGACTCCGTGCCATAATAAATCCCCACGTAGTGGGGTGGCGTTGCTGTCTTTCAATATGTAATCGATACGCTCCGCAGGAGAGTCCGGGTCTAACGGTAAATACGCACCGCCTGCTTTAAGAATTCCGAGTATGCCGATGTAAGTATCCATACAGGGATAAACCGTAATGGCCACTATAGTATCGAGTTTAACCCCGCGCTCACGGAGAGCGAAAGCAATTATATCGGATTTACGGTTAAATTCATCATACGTAATTTGCTCCACATCGAGTTTTGAATGGTCATGATCCGGACACCCCGCGTCGAATACCGGTGCGATAATGGCGATGCGGTCCGGCGTTCGTGCGGCTTGCTCTTCGAATAAAGCGTGTATGGTTTTATCTCGCGGGTAATCCGCACCCGTTTGATTGAATTCCACCAACAGCCGGTATTTTTCTTCGTCATCCATGATATCGATATCCGCGATGCGCTGCGAAGGGTCCTGGATGTAAGCACCGGCAATACGTTTGAAATAAGCGATAAAACGGCGAATAGTACTTGCCTTGAATAATTTGGAACAATACTCGAAAGCCAGGAGAATATCTTGCCCGGTATTTACGACAGCGAGGGTAAAATCGAACTTGGAAATATTTTTAAAAGAGGAGAGCGGCTTTTGAATCTCTTTGGCCTCCGCTCCGCCGGGTTGGGATATTTCGAGCGGTTGCTGCCGGTTCGCACCATCCGCTTCCATGAGCGTGAACATCGCATCGAACAACGGGTTCCTCGATGGGTCCCGCCGCCCTACCAGTTTATCCACCAGGTTTTCAAATTGGCAATCCTGGTTTTCAAAAGCAGATAACGTTTGCTGCTTGATTTCATCGATAAAAACATCCAGGGATTTATCATGGGAAGGGAAACCGCGGATAACAAGGGTATTGACAAACATGCCGACGATGTCCTTGAGGTCTGCATGCATGCGGCCGGCAACCGGGGTCCCGACAATAATATCTTCATCGCCGCTGAGACGGGAAAGAAGGGTAAAAAACAAAGCGGATAAAACCATATAAACGGTGACGCGGGAATTCAAAGCCATTGCTTTTAATTGGAGGGAGAGGTTTTCACCCAATGAAGCGGTAATGGTATCGCCCTCGAAAGCTTGAACGGCAGGACGGGGAAAATCGGCGGGGAGATTTAATAAAGGAAGATCGCCGGATAAGATGTTCAACCAATAGGATTCCTGGCGCGCCGCCCACTCGCCCTGCTTCTCGCTGTTTTGCCAGTGCGCATAATCCCTGTACCGCAGACGCAGCGGCGGACATTCGATGCCGTTGTACAGGGAAATAAAATCACGTTGAAACAGTTCTTCGGAAGCACCGTCGGAAATAATATGATGCATATCCAGGAAGAGATAAAACAAACCGCTAGAGGTCTTGATGATCGCAGCCCGTATCAACGGGGCTTGCGACAAATCGAAAGGCTTAATCATTTCGACAGCAGCCCGCTCCGCATCTTCATCGGTTTCGACGTTGAAGACCAGGAAACCTTTTCGAGAAAAGGTTTCCTGGACCTTCCCAAAGCTTTTTTTTGGGGTAGTATTGTCTATATCTTTGGAGTCAACGAATGAATCGGGAGCAGTTCCAATATCACGGCACTGCAAACGCCCCCCCACGCAGTGGGGCTGGACCTTCCAAAAGCTTTTGGTTATTTGAACAGGCTCGCCGTCTACAACATGAAAAGAGGTCCTGAAACTCTCATGACGGGCAATCAAAGAAAGCAATGTTTCCTCGATTTTACGAATATCGATGTCTTTACCCAGCGGGATTTTCCTGGAAATATTGTAAACCGTAGAAGGCCCGGTCATCTCCGCGATCAAATAAAGCCGCTTTTGCGCAGAAGATAACGGGTAATACTCTTTGTCTTCGACAGGTTCGATGGCATAGAATTTCTCTTTAAACGCGGATTTAATACTCCCCCCCAACTCCCTGACCGTAGGGTTTTCAAACAAAGCAGATAACTCCAAACGAACATCGAACGCTTTATGAATTCGATTTAAAACCGATATGGCATTCAACGAATGACCGCCGATCCGGAAGAAATCGGAATCCCTGGCGATATTCTGCATCGGAATGGAAAGGACTTCAGACCAAATTTCGGCAATGGTTTCTTCTTCGCCGGGAGCCGGCGGCTCTTGCTTTTGAGTCGATTCCAAACCGGGCACAGGCAGGGCTTTTTTGTCCAACTTCCCATTCGCAGTCAGAGGAATTTGATCCAACAAAACCATATATGTGGGTATCATGTAAGCGGGTAAATGAAGAGAGAGAAAATCCCCGAGCTCTTTTTTAAAAGCCATTTCGCTTTCACCGCTGCATTCGGCAGCCGGGACAATATACGCACATAAGTATTTATCGCCGGAAGGGCCCTGCATATCGATTACAACGGTTTCTTTTACCGAAGCATGCTCACGGGAGCGGTTTTCGATTTCTCCCAATTCGATGCGGAACCCCCGGATTTTAACTTGCCGGTCCGCTCTGCCCAGGAACTCGATATTTCCATCCGACAACCACCGGCCTAAATCGCCGGTTTTGTAGAAAGAAGAGCCTCCGGCGGCCAGGAAACCCTTTCGAGAAAGGGTTTCCTGGACCTTCCCAAAGCTTTTATTTATATTAAAATTATCAAACAAAAGTTTTGCGGGGTCCAGGGGCGGTTTTACAAAAGAGCCCCCGGTTAATTCGGGGCGGTTCAAGTAGCCGCGGGCGACGCAGGAGCCTCCGATATACAGTTCTCCTACAGCACCGATGGGAACCAGGGACATGGATTTGTTCAAGATATAGATAATCGTATCGGTTAGCGGTTTCCCGATGGGGATGGTGAAGCGGTTTTCGTCTATGGAATCGATGGGGTAATAGGAGGCGTAGACTGTAGTTTCCGTGGGGCCGTAGACGTGGAGGATTTTGTTTTTCCCTGCGGTTTCCAGGGCGTGTTTGGCGTGGGGGATGGAGATGCGTTCGCCGCCGTACAGGACTTTTTTGATGCGGGTGAGCCAACGGGTATCGAGGTCCACTAAAGAGTTGAATAGTGCGGTAGTAACAAAAAATACAGTAATGCTTTCGCGGTAAATGGAATCCATTAATTTGCCCAAACCGGATACGCGGGAGCCCTGGGCGAGAACCAGTACAGCGCCGCTGCACAAAGCGCCGAAAATATCGAAAATAGAGCCGTCGAATGCATAATTGGAAACCTGGAGAATCCTGTCCTGGGGGGTTATATCGATGTAGTTGGTATCTTTCACCACGCGGATGACGTTTCGATGTGTTGTCATCACTCCTTTCGGTTTCCCTGTAGTGCCTGAGGTGTATATAACATAGGCCAGTCTGCTTTCATTGTTAATTGTTAATTGATAATTGAGATTTTCTTGACTGTCCCCTTTTTTGCATTCCTCTTTTTGCAGCGGCTGACCATTAAGGAGGCCGCCGGATGGCACGGGGACTCCGTGCCATAATAAATCCCCACGTAGTGGGGCTGCGCTGCTGTCTTTTAACATGTAATCGATGCGTTCCGCGGGGTATTCCGGGTCCAGGGGTAAGTAGGCGGCGCCGGCTTCCAGGATACCCATGATGGAAACGATCATTTCGATGGATCGGTGGGCCAGGAGTGCGACGATGGAATCCGGTTGAATTCCTTTTGCTTTCAACTCCTCTGCCAATTGCCGGGCGTGTGTATCCAATTCCCTGTAGGTTATATGATGAAGGTCCCCGGAACTTTCGCCGACCACTGCCGTGTGGTCCGGGATATGGAGTACGATATCTTTAAAAATGTCGATGATGGTTTTATCCGCGTATGAGGTGGAGTGAAGTTTATTAAAATCTTCCAATAGTTCTTTTTTTTGTTCATCCGGTAATATATCGATGGTATCGATGGGAATGTTTCGATTCCCGGCGACCTGGCGGAGGATTTCCTTCAATTGTTTTTCGATGCGGTCGAAGAGAGTGAGATCAAAGACCTGGCGGTTGAAGAGGAATTTAATTTTCCATTCTCGGCTGGGGATAACGACCAGGTTCAGGTCGTAGTTGGTTTGTTCGTTCATATCGACGTCGCGGATGCCCATGCCGGGAGCGCCACCGCTTTCTTTTTTGATTCGTTCGTCGGTGGCGTAGTTTTCAAAAGCGAGGATGTGGTCGAAGAGTTGGTTTTTCAAGGGGGTGTTGGCCTGGATTTCGGCCAGGGGGATGTATTCGAAGGATTTGGATTGGAGGGTAAGGAGGTGGATTTGTTTGAGAAGGGAAAGGAAGGTCTCGTTGGGTGAGGAGGTGATGCGGATAGGGATGGTATTGACGAAGAGACCTACCATGCGGTCGATGCCGGGGATTTCCGAAGGTCTGCCGGATACGACGGCGCCGAAAACGGCATCGGGGGAGTCGTTGTATTTTTGAAGGAGGATTCCCCAGAGGGCCTGGAAAATAGTATTTTCAGTGACCTGGTTATCCCGGGCTAAACCGATGATATGGTTGGAGAAGGTTTCATCCCATTTATATTCGCACCGGCCTTCTATGTATTGTCGGTTACCGGGGGAGGTTTTCAGCCTGGGGAGGGGTGTGGGTTGTTCGCAGCCATCGAGGGCAGATTTCCAATAGTTAAGTCCTTTTTGAAGGTCGCGGGTTTCCAGCCACTTGATGTAACGGTTGTAGGGTATGACCGGTTCGGTGAGTGGGGAGCTGTTCCTGGACAGGGCGCCGTAAATCAAAAGAAAATCTTTTAAAAGAATGCCGAGGCACCAACCGTCCATTAAAATATGGTGAAACGTCCAGGCGAGTTTCCATATGCGGAAGTCCAGTTTAAGGAGGGAGATTCGCATTAAGGGGCCGTGTGTGAGGTCGAAACCTTTTTGGCGGTCTTCCCGGATGAATTGGCGGATGGTATCGGGGAGTTCTTCTTTTTTTCGATTAGAAAGGTCTTCGATAGTGACAGGGGCTTCCTGGTGGTCCAGGACGACTTGCCTGGGGCGTTTAGTGGTTTTGTAGACGAAGACGGTTCTAAGGATGTCGTATCGTTCGATGAGTTTTTGGAAGGTTTTCTCGAATAGGGCGGGGTCGATTTCATCGTTAATGGAAATGACGGCTTGTTCGATGTAAGCGGAGGAGTCGGGGTTTAGGAGGGAGTGGAACAAAATCCCTTCTTGCATGGGAGAAAGACCGGTGATGTTTTTTACAGAGGGTTTATTTTGTATCATTGATAATTTTAAATCGTTGATCGTTAATCGTTGTTATCGTTGGCCTTCGGCACGGGCTCATTTGCCCAAGACCAATAGCCTGTCCGATAGGCAACGGAGTATGGACATTATGGACATCGTGGACATTATGGACAAAGTCGTAGTTCGTGAATCATTGCTGAACCGCCTCGTTTCCTGCCGCAGGCATGTTAAAATACCGGCGCGAAGCGCCACAAAATCCCAATTCATCAATCATCATTCATCAATCATCATTATCTTTTCCCCCACCTTGTGGGTTTATAGGCCGACCATGATGATTTTTTTATTGTCATGCGAGATTTCTTTGTAATAAATCTTATCTTCCCATTCGCCGGGTCCTGGATCGAAAATGACCAGGTAACCTTCTTTT
>Ga0209593_10000730_pt1 | contig 14614 bp, 18 predicted proteins | sample PPLLaktember2015_3_FD_187260 | JGI IMG/M metagenome (GOLD analysis project Ga0209593, IMG submission 187260) | Freshwater sediment microbial communities from Prairie Pothole Lake near Jamestown, North Dakota, USA - PPLs Lake P7 Core (6) Depth... | ecosystem: Environmental > Aquatic > Freshwater...
CCCGCTGTTGCTGCGTGGGATGGTCCAGAGGGAGCCCATGGGCACGCCTCGCGCGTGAATGAGGTCTGTCGCACAAACAACTCCATACCCGGCGGCGGCGCATCCAAGCCACTTTGAACGAGACCCCGTCGACCGGTATGATGATCGGCACCGCCTTTGAGGCAGACGAGCGGGACCAGAACGCAGGGAAAACGGCACGCCCCATCCCCACCCTGCTGATCCGCCCCGGCGGCGCGCCAATAGGCGGAAAGGGCATGGGACCTCTGATAGCGATCGCCCACCCATTATCAGTGTGGTGTTGCAGGACACGGGCGAGCACCGGTTCTGGGTACGCGATCATGTTCACACGCGGACTTGTCACGACTTGATCGCTACCAAAACCGTCAGGTGCTTAGGCCTACGGCACCCGGCCTGTGCTCTGATCTGAATATGGCGGGGGGCACAACTCATCGATGATTCAGAGCGATGCTCCAGCCAACCTCACCCGTCGGGGCTTCCTGGGCATGCCCATCCTATTGTCGGGTGTCACTCGGCCCTCAGACACCCTCCAAGGCCGAGCCGCCCTTCGCGGCATCACGTACGGTGGGGCCGTCGCATACGCTCATCTGCAAGACCGCGATTATAGGGCGGCTGTGCTGCGTGAGATGAAAATGCTCGTGCCGGAAAACGAGTTGAAATGGGAGAGCCTGCGCCCGTCACCGACGACCTATGATTTTACCAAAGCCGACGCGCTCATCCGGTTCGCCCGCGTCCACGGCAAGCACATTCGTGGTCATTGTTTGACCTGGCACCATCAGTTCCCACGGTGGTATACATCCGTGGTGCATGCCGGCAATGCCTCCCACATACTAACCGATCACATCGCCACCGTCGTCAGGCGATATGCTGGTCAGATGCACTCATGGGATGTGGTGAATGAACAAGTGGAAACGTGGGAGGCGAACGTGGACGGCATCCGAGTGACGCCATGGTTGACGCTGCTCGGGTACGGCTACATGGACCTCGCCTTTCGGACGGCCCATGCGGCCGATCCGCAGGCGCTGTTGGTGTACAATGACTATGCGCTCGAACTGAACGCCGACTGGCACGCGGCGCGGCGACAGCGCGTGGTGCGGTTGCTCCAAGACTTTAAATCCCAGGGGACTCCAGTGCACGCGTTGGGTATTCAATCGCACCTGACGCCAGATGGGGTGTTTGATCCAGCGATCTTCACGAACTTTCTGAACCACGTGGCGGCCCTTGGGTATACCATCATCATTTCGGAAATGGATGTGGTCGATAAAACGTTCCCCGCTGACATCGCGCGCCGTGATGCGATGGTCGCTGACGTATATCGACGCTTCTGGACCGCCGCCCTCGCGCACCCTGCTGTGAAAGTCGCGCTGACGTGGGGGCTAACCGACAAATACACGTGGCTAAATACGGTTAGGATGGCGCACCGTGCAGACGGTCTGTCGGTGCGAGGCTTACCCCTGGATGATCAGTACCACAAGAAACCCGCCTACGAGGTACTTCTAAACGCCTTTGCCACCGCCCCCATGAAAAAATAGCGCATCGGTGACCCCGCCGGACATCTCGCCTGTGGCTTTTTTTCACCCTTGCGAGCGAGGGACATGGAGAGAGCCACACCTCATCCATGGCTGCCCCGTGCGCATATCCCTCCATAGCCTCGTGGGCCATTCCTTGACTTTACTACCCAGATCGAGCAAAGCGAGGCGAGCGAAACGCATGATTTTAGGTTTATCACTGAAACGCCGACAAGATGCTTATCAATATAACTTACTTCACATCTATATACGGTATCTCGCAAAGGTGATCGTCCCATGCATACATCCAGCACACTCGAAGTCATAGGTCAGGAGGCCACGCCGGTCGACGCCCATGGTGAGGACTCGGCCCGCCAGCCGAACCGTGCACCACGCTGGTGGCGCTTCGGCAAGCTAGGATTGGCCTTGGCATTCCTCGCTGCCGCCGGCTATTTCTTCCACGAGCAAGTGTGGACCACAACCAGCCTCCAAGGCACCCTCACCTCGCCGCTGATCACCATTCGCTCGCCCATTGACGGCGTGGTGACGTCGCATACCACGACGGTTGGGGCACCAATCGCCCAGCAGGAAGTCCTGTTCGTCATTGCAGCGCACCAGCTGGATACCCGCCTGCGGGCCGAGCTGGAGGCGAAGCTGATGGCGGCGCAGAAACAGACGCTGGTGATCGACCGCAAAATCGCCGAGCTGTCATCGTTGCGCACGCAGTTGCAGGCGCGCAGCCAGCTCCATCGCGAGGCCACCCTCGCCCGCCTCGAGGCGCTCATCGGCGAAACTACCGCGGACCTGAACCGGGCGAAGGCGGTGATGGAACGCACACAGATCGAGGTGTCCCGGGCTAAAACCCTGTCGGCCAAGGGCCTGATCGCGCAAGCGACCCTGGATGATACGGTGTTGGCAGGGCAGCAAGCGCGCTTTGAGGTGGAGCGTTTCAGCGCCTCGTTGAAGCGACTGAACGTTGAGCGGACGGCCGCGAAGAACGGCGTGCTGGTGGGCGAGGGCTACGGCGACGCGCCCTATTCGCGACAGCGCGTCGATGAACTGGCCGCGCGGGAGATCGAGGCCAAGGCCGAGCGGGATAGCGTGCAGCAGACCCAGCAGGAATTCGCCAGTCGGCTCGGCGAGGAGCAGCAGCGCGAAGCCACGATTCGGACGTACACCGTGAGTGCCCCCATTACGGGGTTGGTGTGGAATCTGCACATCGCGGCGGACGGGGTGGTGGCGCGCAACGCCCCGCTGGCGGACGTGGTGGATTGCCACAATGCCTTCGTGGAGGCGATCATGCCCGAACGCCGCTACGATGACGTCCAGCTTGGCGAGACGGTCGACGTCAAGCTGCTCGGGAGCAGCCGTACCATCGCGGGGACCATCCATGCGGTGCGGGGGCATTCCGCGGTCGTCAACCGCGAGAGCCTGGCCGCGTGGCTGACGCCGCGCCGGACCCGCGAGGCCATGACGGTCTCCGTGGCAATTGATCCGGAGGCCTTGCAACAGGTCACCCAGGGGGTCTGTCAAATCGGGCGCTCGGCGAAGGTCTATTTTGCCCCGAAGGGCGTCGGCGCCATCGGCAGCCAGCGCCTCGCGTCCTTAACCGGCTTCGCATCGTCGGCCTATGCCGCGATCGTGCCCCTCGCTCGATAGAGGACTCCGATGCTCTTGCCCTCTGTACATATGGCGATGCTGCTTGGGATCGGCGGGCTCGTCCTGCTGCTCGTCACGGTGCGCCCGGACGAACACCGAGGGGTGCGGCTGGTGCTCTGCCTCTCCATGGCCGCTGCGGTCCTCCTATATCTGGATTGGCAAACCGGCCTCTTGTTCCATGCGGGCCCCGACGATATCCATGGGGCCGTGTGGGTGTGGGGCTTCTACATCTTTGAAATCATCGCCTTCGGTGAAATCTTTGTGCTGCTGTGGCAGGTCTCGCGGCTCACGGATCGCACGCCGGAAGCGGACCAATACGAACGACAGTGGCGGTCGCGTGATCCCGCCACCTTGCCGGCGGTCGATGCCTGGGTGGCGACCTATGATGAGGAACGGCCGATTCTCGAAAAGACGATTATCGGCCTCAAGCAGCTCGACTGGCCACCAGATAAACTCAACATCTTCGTGCTGGACGATGGGCGACGGGCGTGGCTCCGCGACCTGTGTGAGGCGCACGGCGTCCATTATGTGACGCGACCCGACAATCGGGATCGCAAGGCGGGCAATCACAACCATGCCTTGACCGTGTCCACGGCCCCGTTCATCGTGTCGATGGACGCGGACTTTGTGCCCTTTCCGAATTTCATCTATCGCACGATCGGGTTTTTCCACGACCCGACGGTGGCCATCGTGCAGACACCGCAATGCTTCTACAATGCCGACCCCCTACGGAAAAACTTGGGCCTGGTGAAGTACCTGCCGGATGAACTTGCCTTCTTCTATCGGGTCATGCAGCCGGGCCGCGACGCATGGGACGCGGCGTTCTATTGCGGGTCGGCGGCACTGCTACGGCGGCAAGCGATCCTCGATATCGGCGGGTTCGTGACCGTCACCGACATTGAGGATCAAGCGACCGCGGTCAAGCTGTTGTCCAAAGGCTATAAGACGCGGTATCTCAACGAGCCGCTGAGCGTCGGACTCGCAGCCGAATCGAACGCGGTGTTACGCGATCAACGAAATCGTTGGGCGCGTGGCAGCTTGCAAATCCTGTTTACGACGTTCGGACCCTTCGGGCGCGGCTTGCGGTTGATTCACCGCGTGCTCTTTTTGCAAAGCCATTGGGTGATGATGCCCCTGACAGCACTCATGTACCTGCTGTACCCCATCCTCTTTCTCTGGTTCGGCTGGAACGCGTTTCCAACTGCTCGCCCAGAAGAGATGTTCTGCATTCCGATTTTACTGTCGGTCATCATCACAACCGCCATGGTGTGGTTGTCGAGACGACAGTTCATTCCGTTCTTGTGGCACGGCCTGCAGCTCTTCCTGGCGTTCGAGCTCTTGCCGCAAGCGCTGGCGTCGCTCGTGAAGCCCTTTGGCAAGCCGCTCTTGAAGATCAGCCCGGTGACCGCGAAGGGCCAGGCGGCCGTGGGGCGTCGCATCGACGGGCGCCCGCTCATCTGCCTGTTGGCGGTGACGCTGGTGATGGTCACCGGCCTGGTGCGGGCGGGACGCGACGAATGGTTGCGCGGGGACCCACTGGAGATGGCCTCGCTGCTGGTCTGGATCGTCTACTTTATGAGCATCGTCATGATCGCGGGCTTGATGTGCTTCGAGCCATGGTATCGGCGCCGCGAGGAGCGGTTCGATCTGGCCAATGAACCGGCCTCGCTGGTGGTGGGTGGACAGGTGATGCCGGTGTGGATCATGAACATGTCGGTGAGCGGGGCGCGGGTCCGGCTCCCGCATCCACTGGTGGTGCCAATCGATCAGCCGATGCACTTGCAGAAACGGCACGTCGGGTTGGTGCCGTGCATCCTCGCGAACCTATCAGACACCGAATTGGCGGTGGCCTTCTTACCAATGGCCAACACGGCGGTTCGGCAGGCTTTGGTACGAGCCCTCTACACCAACCCCGTGGTCCAAGGCCACCGGCACGGCACCCTCGAAGTCTGGCCCACGGTCAAACGCCTGGGCCGCCTGCTGGTGGCCGGGCCGTAGGCGAACGCCGCAACCAGATGATTCGCCGCGGCGATCGCGTCGGTGCAGCAGCGTGAGAGGCGAGCCATCGGTACGAGGGCGGTTTCGAATGGCGGGCACTCAGCCGGACGCTCGACCCCAGGGTCGCTGTCGAGACCATGCTCGCGATGGGGCACGCCTGCGGATGTATCAGGGCAACGTGCCGACGGATAGGCGCGCCATCCACCCTGATCTGTGGCATCGAACCATTTACTAGACAGCAGACAATACAGTCCACGGGACATAGACCGCAGCGGTTTTCTGACGCCTGGGACAATCAACAGCGGCTTCTCATGCATGAGTCATGGCTGCTGTTCCCCTACATGACCGCGTTGCTATGTGTAGGCCATGGCGGCGCGCCGCCATGGGATGCCCATGACCATCGTGGCGATTGCCCATCCGATCGAATGGGTGACGATCTTGGAGGTGGAGAAGCCCACTGGGAGCGTAATTTCATTTCCTTCCGGCGCCACCCTACCGCAGCAGAGCCTTCAACAGCTTGTACGCCAGCTGCAGCTCCGCCCGGTCCGCCTCCTGCAGAAGCTCCTGAATCATTGCCCATAGCTTCGGGGTACTCGACTCCTCTTGTTCGACGATGAGCAGCTCGTGGGTCTCCACGCCGAGGGCCTGAGCAATCTTCACCAGTTGTTTGAGCGGGGGATTGCGCTCCCCGCGCTCGATGGCTCCCAAATACTTGTAGTTCAATCCGGCCGTCTCCCCTAGGGCTTCCTGGGTTAGCTCTTGCCGCAGTCGAAGCGCTTTGATCCGTCGCCCCAGCAGGCTCTGTAACGCCTCCTCCGCCATCCCTCTCCCCCTTCCCGATATCGTCGGACAGCGTAGGAAGCGTAGGAGAGGAACAGGCTAGAACAAATTTTTTATAAATAGTTTATTATTGATAAATACTCTTTATTAGGGGCATACTCTCTCCTAGCTGCTATCTACTGACTATGAAGCAGAGATGGGCGACGTGCGGTGAATACCTTTTTTCGGCTGTTGGGGTTTCTGTATTGTTGATGTCGGGCCTTAACGGCCTGACGCGTATGTCAGGCCGCACCTTGAAAACCAGAAGTCCTTGATGCTTCGTCGTGCTAACCCCCTCAGCGAATATCGTCTTCGAATTCGCTGTAGCGCAGACGGAAGTTCCCCCCATGTTTAAGGCCTTTTTTTGGAGCAAAAAATGGATGTGGCAGGCGTACGGAGGAGCGACGCTGATACTGGGTCTCCTCTTAGCGCAGGTAAAGTTTGCTGTGATGGTCAACGAAGGGCATAAACGCCTTTACGACGTCCTGCCGGATGCAGCTCATCACTCCCTGTCGAATTTTTACGGCGCCGTGTTTCAGATTTTGTGGATGGGCGGCCCCACTGTTTTGATATTTACGATCGCCGTGTACATTACTCGCAAGTATGCGTTCTGGTGGCGTGAAGCCATTACCTTCTACTACATCCCGTTATGGCGTAACGTTGTCGCTGATATCGAAGGCGCAAGCCAGCGGATTCAGGAAGATGTCTACCGCGGCACAAAAGTCATGGAAGGCATCGGATGGCAGATCGCCAGTTCCATCTTCATATTAACCGGGTTCGTTCCTATCCTCTGGGAATTGAGCCGGGGAGTCCACATGCCCGTGCTTTCTGCAATTCCCGGATCGCTGGTCTGGGTTGCGTTTGCGGTCAGCGTTGGCGGCCTCGGCATTTCCTGGCTGGTCGGCTCGAAGCTTCCTGCCCTCGAATATGACAACCAGAGAGTTGAGGCAGCTTTCAGGAAAGAACTTGTATACGGTGAGGATGATAAAAAAACATACGCCAGCGAAGAGGTGCTCCGAAATCAGTTTCACGATATCAGAGCCAATAGTAACCGGCTGTTTCTGCACAGTGCCTACTTCGACTTATGGAAGTATGCATACGCGCACACCGTATGGATGGTTCCGTTTCTCGTCCTGTCTTCCGGGCTCTTTTACGGCCTGCTCACCTTCGGCGTCATGATGCAGGTGGTAGATGCGTTCTCGCGCGTGAACAACAGTCTGGGGCAGTTCATTCACAACTGGCAGATGATTACGGAAGTCAGAAGTATCTGGAGACGCCTGCGTGAGTTCGAGCGCAATCTCGTAACATATCAGGCAACGGACACACCTGCGCACGTCGCCTATCGGGCATCCGGACCGGAAAAAATGGATAACATTCTGGTACTCCCGGTAAAGGCAAAATTAGATTAACACCGTACTCGAGCGTCAGGTTGTGGTCCTCACGGTAGCCCAGCTCGTACAGCTCTTCTCTCAAGGCCTCAATGTTGGCGCCGCCTGCGGATCGCCCGTCGAGAATCCCCACCCGGTGGGACTTTCCCGGCCCCGGCGCACTGGCGGTGGGCGGTGCCATGAGGAGGCCGAGGAAACGGGTGACGAGGAGCCCGATGGTGCAGCGCGTCATGGTCGCCTCCTGAGTGCACGGACGTGTGGGGGCATTCGACGCGCCACAGGCCGGGAAGCAAATCAAATTTTGCAGATGAACTTGTTCAAATCCGTGGATAAGCTTCGCGGTTACACCATGAACCAACAGAGTCAGTCGTGGCCATGTTTGTACACCCTTCCCCTGCAGGCGTCGGGACATGACCCTTGATCTGATCGCTCGACGGACGTCGCCCTCCATCAGCTGGGGGTATCCCCGGACGAGTAGAATGTCCTTCCCGTAAAGCGCCCTGGAGGATGAGCACGACGATGGTGCATCAGGCAGATTCCTCCGGTGGCGTCTCTGGCCGATCGAGATCGAGCAGCCCCGGTGTCCCCTGCGTACACGCCCGGCGCGCCAGCTCCTCGTAGGCCCTCGTAACCACTCCAGATCCTACTCCTCAAGCTCTTCGAGGTCGAGAAGAGAATTATGGGCCTCCTCCATGGCTCGGATCCAGTTCATCCAGTTTCAATTGCCGTACGGTGCTGTCTCGGTTCTGCATATGTTGAATCAGGAACACCATCAGGAAGGTGATAATGGTCGTGCTGGTGTTGATGACCAACTGCAAGGTATCGCTATACCCGAAGAAGGGCCCAGTGACAGCCCAGCCCACGATGATTAAAATGGCCAAGAGGAACGCCAGGGGATGCCCCATGGCCCGAGCGGTGCCCGTGGCAAATCGTCCAAAGACTGAGCGGTGATACATGCGGTCTCCTTTCATCATGAGGACTGCGGTCATCGTTCGGCGACGGCCCGCTGCCACCCCTCGGGAAACGCTTTGGGCTGCGCCTAAGCGATGAGCTGGCGCATGACCGCGGCCTACGAGGTCGCAAAATGGTCCGCCAGGGCCTGAAGCTTTTCACGGGCTGCCGAATCCAACTGCAGCAGGAGGCGGTCGCCATAGTCACGCGAGTCATGTGACCGCCGCGCAGCGCGACCCGATGGGCTGATCCTCGGGACGTGGTCCGCACGGCTCTGCCAGCTTCGTGGGAAAATCTCAAGGGTGAGCATCAGCCGTTCTCCGTGGGTTGACGGTGTGCCAACGGGAACGATGACTGCATGTCCATGTATTCAAGAGCCGCAGCTTCACGATGCCACGTCTGGGCACTATGCCTCCATGGTCGAGTCACGTACGCTCTTCGAACATCCGATTCCATGCCATAGTAGGCCATCGATCGTTGCTGTGCCAAACGATGTGGATGATAGCCCTTGAGCTCTATTAAAAAGTTACATTTTAGTGATTGACTTGTCTATTCGGTGTCGATAACTTTTTCATATCGATTTTACCAATCCACGCAAATGCGAGTCGTAGCATAACGTACATGGAACTGCTTATGGCCAGATTCATGGTCGTCGATTGGTCTATGCTGTTCAAAAATATGTTGGAGATTTGACTCCATCGGGTGTGAAGAAATTTATATCTGATCTCTTGACGTTGCCATCTCAGTGTTGATAAGCTGATTTTATGTTGATACTCACAGATCCACATGGCATAGCCTGTTGGTCATGGACAAGATTGAATCGCCATGCTCAGATTCCAGAAATATATTGAAACGCATGCGTGCCTTCATCGATGCGCATCGCGATCAGGGCCTGCAGATGGTGCAAGGGCGTGACTACATGATCTTCAAGATCGACTGCCAGAAAGAAGATGGTGGCCTGACGATTGGTGTCAAGAGTCTACTGATGGAGACGATTCGTTCGCTGCGTTCGGGTGTACGAACGAATGATCCGAAGTGTTGGAAGGGCTGAAACCCAACAGGAGAACCAAACTATGAAGAGATTTCAAGCGTTTCACAATTGCATCGTTGGGGTCGACCATCAGGGGACCACTGTCCTGGTGCAGGGGCCGCCAAGGCTCTATCGCGTGCTGTGCGGCCCGTACCTTCCGGAGAGCTGTCAGCGCGAGGGGTTCGACCGGATGCGCGGACGACCCGGCCTCTATCGTGCGACGATCGAATGTCGGTGGGACCGGGGCTCGTTTGCTCGCGTGCTCGCCGGAGAGGACCCCGCCGTCGAGTTGACGGGCCTGGATGTGGAAGCGGAGGGTTTCGAAAGTCTGGCCATTGATCGGTGTGATGTCGTCTTTGGGTATGCCTCAGCGCGTGGGAGTCTGAGGGCTCAGCTCTCTCGTGCGCTGCGTCGGGTACGGACGCGGGTCCTTCAATATTGCTGACAGCGGTGTCCTCCAGACTGCCGCGATGTTCTCAACAGCACGCAGCTGGGAGAGCGTCGTGGCGGTCGCCGTGATCATGCAGTCGATTTCCGGATCATTGATGAGACGCTGAGGAAGGATGGTGAGCGCATGCGCGTTGGCATTCGCGCCTATACCGAGGACATGAACGACTCCGGCAGGTGAATGTTCACAAGGAACGGATCCCCGTCACCATGGCGTGGGTCACCTCTGCCAGATTATCACCGAGCGGTACGTCATGCCCTGCTGACGTGATCGTTCGGCTTTCGTAGTCAACCGTCTGGATATTACCCGCCCTCACACCGATGGCAGCTCGAAGATCGAGACAGATGTATTCATCTCTATCGAGGAGCAGCCATGGGTCCCTTCGACGATGTCCTCCATTCCACCCATATCCATCGCTCTAAAGCCGCGTGTCCCGCATGGCCCAGAGCCCCGGAGATGGCCCCTCCGTCGGCCATCGACATCGAGCGCGTGCTGCTTGGTGCCGCCCTCCTCGGCGCTACAACGCTGCTGACCGTCGCCGAGATCCTGCCGCCGGGGCGCGGCCAGTGGTTCTATCTGGATGCCCACCAGTATATCTACGACGCGATGGCGACGCTGCTCGAACGCCACGATCCCATCGACCTCGAGATCGTGACCGATGTCCTGCGCCGCCGTGGCACCCTGACAGAGATCGGCGGTAGCGTCTATCTTGCCGAGCTCACAGAATGCGTGGTCACCACGGCGAACATCGCCCATCACGCCAGGATCATCCGCGATAAGGCGCTATACCGCGGCATGATCAATATCGGGTCAGATATTTCGGCCAGCGCCTATGCCCAAGAAGACCTGCCGGGGCTGATCAATCGCATGCAAGAGGCACTACTAAGCATATCTGGCGCGCAGAGCACGTCGGCCTTCTCCACGCTGCACGACCTCATGACGGACACCATCCGCAATGCCCAGCATGCCGATGAGCGCGACCTGACCGGCGTGCACACCGGGTTTCATGGGCTTAATTCACTGACCAGCGGCTTCCAGAATGCTAATTTAATCATCGTCGCCGCGAGGCCCAGCCAAGGCAAGTCAGCGCTCGCCCTCCAGTTCGCGCTGGCCGCCGCGCAGTCACTCAATAACTTACCCGTAGCCATGTTTAGCCTGGAGATGTCAAGCGAGGAGCTCGGCATGAGAATTCTCTGCAGCGAGGCACGGGTGGACTCACAGCGCATGAAGCGCGGCTTTCTCGATCGCGACGAGTGGGCCCTTATCATGACCGCCAGTCATCGCATCGACAATCTGCAGATTCTGATTGACGATACTTCGAGCCTGTCCGTTCTTGATGTGCGTACACGAGCCAAACGCTTGCAGACGGAACACGGTTTGGGCTTAGTCGTCATCACAGACCCCCAAAAGAGGTGCTCAAGGTGTAAAGCCCAAAAGCCTCTCAAGGAATTTAGTAAAGACCGGCGCCACAAGGACGGGCGCGCTTCACAATGCAAAAGCTGTGATGCGCTACGACTGAAAACATATTACGAAAATGTTCTTTCAAAATCTGAGGAATTTCGTCAACGGAACAATGCCAAGGCAAAGGAGTACTATAAGAATAATAAGGAGCACATCAGAAAGTATAAAGCAGAGTATTATCAGGCCAATAAAGAGAAGCTCAGCAATGAACATAAAACGTATTATCAGGAACATAAGGAGGATATAAAAAGACAGCATCATGATTATTACGAATCACATAAGCCTGCGCACAAATTAACCAAAAAGCGATATCATGAGAACAATCCATCGCGATCAGCTGAGGACAGGCATCGGCGTAGGGTGCGGGAGCGCCATGGAATTTGCACGCCAATCACCACAGAAATAAGGCAATTTATTCTGCAAAAACAAGGCAATAAATGCTCTTATTGCCGGAGACGTTTTACCAAGGACAATCGGGTTACTGTGGATCATATTACGCCGATATCCAGGGGCGGTTCGCATACACTCGACAACATCGTTTATGCCTGCATGAGCTGTAATTCCAAAAAACATGCTGGACCACCACCCTGTCCTGTGCAGCCATTCTTACCACTTGCGATGTAGGAGATTTCATGGGTAACGAGAATACGCTACAAAATCTCCTTCTTAGCTATGTGGTTCTTGTGCTCGAAAGAAACGGTTATGGCCCCGGGGACAATGGCGAATTTCGGCTCTGGGACGACCTCCTCAAAAAAAAGCCCGAGCTCGTCTCCCGAGAAGAGAAGCAGGAGCTAGTCAGTCTCATCATCCGGCTCGATCAATGGGTATCCTTCAACGTGAGTACCGGCATGCTACAGCTGATCGACATCGACGCGTGGCGCATCATGCTGGAGAATAGGGATCATTGATGCCGGCCGACGACTTCGCGGAATATCTGGCACGCGATCCCTTTGAGGAGCCCGCCGCGCCACGGGAGCCGCCGCCGTCGACCCGCTTCGAGCAAGATAGGTTAAGCAGCAATCGGCTGAAATTGGTCATGGACATCTTTCCCGGCGCGCGCTGGGTCAGCCACGAGGATATCCGCTTCATGCGAATGGCTGGACGTCCGGTGGCCGGCCAGGACATCCGAACGGATCAAAGGCGGGAATCTCGCCCATGAGCCGCAGCCCCCCGACGTCCTACGCCCTGATCGTGCCCGCATGCATCCCTCGTACACGGCACGCCGGTGTGGATTTCCTTTCCCGGTCGCTGAAGGTCAACGTTGGATCGAGAGGATTTCCGAACATGCTATTGATGTTCATAATATCACCAGGAGGGCTACCGTATGAAACAGCTTGGCTTCTTCCTGACTGCGCCAACCGGCGTGCTCATCGTCCTCTGTGGCTTTGCACAGCTCTTCGGCACCGACCCCTGGCTCCTGGCCAGGATCTTCGCGCTAAGTGTACCGATCGCGGCCTACGTCGTGATCTCCCATGGGCTCTTGCTCATGATCGGGCAGGGGCGGCGGGGTCTTTGGCATGGCAGATCGCTCGCCCTGTACGTCGCGTTGACGGCCGCCGGATTCTGGGTCGTATTAGTGACTCGCGATCTGCAGCGGTAGCTCGGTGGCGCGTCTTGAGCACCTGCCGCTGGGCCAGCAGGGTCCGGCGTCTGGCATCCTGCGCCGCTACGATCAGCGCGTGGCTCGCGTGCCGCCCGGCAGAGCTTGCGGCTTCAAGGCCTGCCGCTCTCGCATGTGCCTTGAATGTTGATCGATACCTGCTCTCCTGACCCCTACCCATTACCTCCACGGGGAGGCTCGCGGCTCATGGGATAGCCAAGGTAGGGCCGCCGAGAAGGCGGCGACGAGGCGTCACACGTAGGGCTCACTGAATGCCAATCCTCTGGACCTGAAGGCCTACGGCTGTTAACGGCGGGCTTTTTTTCTACTCAAACTAGAGGCTGGGTATTTTTCCGTCCAATCCCCTAGCAAATTCTATGCCAGTGTTGATACCCTGAAATTTGACATGCAGTTCGACATGTTCAATTTAAGTTACGAGGGTACGATGGAGCTCAGCGAACAGCTCACACAACTTGTGGAATGCACCTGCCGGGAAGTCATCAACGATGCTCATCCCGTGCCTGTCGAAGCCCTAGGCGGCCAGGAGAACCTGGTCTCCGAGGTCTCCTGCGAGCCCAGCGATGAGGGCCTGAGCATCGGTGCGCCAGGCAGACCGTGGACCCATCCGCACGGCCACACATGCGTCGCCGCCGTCTTGGAATTTGAGAAGCCCCTCCAGGAACCCGTCACACCGGTGGTGCTCGCCGCTGACGAGTCGGCCATGGCCAGTACGGGAGGGGGTCATGCCTGACCGCGTGCTTCAGACCGCCCTCACCCTGCTCCGTGCTGACCTCTCGGTCATTCCCATCGGGGTCCACAAGCGGCCGGCCATCCCCTCGTGGAAGTGCTACCAGACCCGCCTACCGACGCCCGAGGAGTGGACAGCATGGGTCGCATCCAGGCCGTGCGGGCTCGCAATCGTCCTTGGACCGGTGAGTGGGAACGCGGAGGCGATTGATGTGGATGACTACTCGGTCTTGGGTTCTTGGTATGACTGGGTTCAGTCGATGGCTCCGGGCCTCCTCTCGCGCCTGGTCATCGTCAAGTCGCCCAGGAATGGCAGGCATTTCTACTATCGCTGTCCGGTGATTGAGGGCAATCAGAAGCTGGCCCTCGATGCCCAGCGCCATACGATGCTTGAGACCCGGGGAGCAGGGGGTTATGCCCTGATTCCACCCTCACCCGCCTGGTGTCATCCGGACTACAAGCCGTATGAACTTCTGCAGGGTGACCTCGCCAATATTCCGACCATCACCGCCGACGAGCGGGATGTCCTGCTCAACTGCGCCCGTGCGCTGACACAATACGTGGAGCCCGAGCGCGTCTATACGCCACGACAGGGGATCGGACCGACCGGGGAACGCCCCGGCGATCTCTTTGCCGCGAAGGCGAGCTGGGAAGACATTCTCTTGCCGCATGGCTGGTGCGTCGTTGGCCATCGCGGCGAAGTAACACTGTGGTGCAGACCTGGAAAGACAGATGGCATCAGTGCGACGACGGGCCACTGTGGCGACCATCTGTATGTATTCTCCAGCAACGCTCATCCGTTTGAACCAGAGCGGGCGTATAACAAGTTCACGGCGTATACGCTGTTGAATACCGGCGGTGACTTCAGCAAGGCCGCCACGATATTGGTGCGTCAAGGGTACGTCAAGGCCCATGAGCGTAACCGTTTTGAGTCAAGTCAAGCGACACGCTTCAATCGTACAATGGGCCGGTATGTCGGCTGGCTCG
>Ga0209593_10000731_pt1 | contig 14609 bp, 16 predicted proteins | sample PPLLaktember2015_3_FD_187260 | JGI IMG/M metagenome (GOLD analysis project Ga0209593, IMG submission 187260) | Freshwater sediment microbial communities from Prairie Pothole Lake near Jamestown, North Dakota, USA - PPLs Lake P7 Core (6) Depth... | ecosystem: Environmental > Aquatic > Freshwater...
CGGCTCATGTACGATGAAACTGAATGCTACCACCCAGATGATTCCTGTCACCTGGCAGGAATTTGGTGCTATTCACCCGTTTGCGCCGCTTAACCAGGCAATGGGTTATCAGCAACTGATATCAGAGCTTGAACAAATGCTATGTGTTTGCACTGGTTACGATGCAGTCTCGCTGCAACCGAACGCAGGCTCGCAGGGTGAGTTTGCCGGCCTGATGGCGATCAGGGCCTACCATCAAAGCCGTGGCGAGGGGCAGCGCAATATATGCCTGATTCCAAGTTCCGCACACGGCACCAATCCAGCTTCTGCCCACATGGCTGGCATGCATGTGGTGGTAGTGCAGTGTGATGATCAGGGCAACGTTGATGTCGCTGATCTTCGCGCCAAGGCCGACAGCCATGCGCAACATCTGGCTGCCCTGATGATTACCTACCCATCAACGCATGGCGTTTTTGAATCGGCAATCAGCGATATTTGCGAGATCGTTCACAGCCATGGCGGTCAGGTCTATATCGACGGTGCAAATATGAACGCGATGGTTGGCTTGTGTGCACCGGGTATGTTCGGCGGCGATGTGTCGCACTTCAACCTGCACAAAACCTTCTGCATTCCACATGGTGGCGGCGGTCCCGGTGTTGGTCCGATTGGCGTCAAGGCGCATCTGGCAAAGTTCCTGCCCGGACACCACATGCTGGAAAACGGCATCGCTCCAGTTTCTGCAGCACCTTGGGGCAGTACCAGCATCCTGCCGATCAGCTGGGCTTATATTACGCTGATGGGTGCGCAAGGGCTTAAACAGGCGAGTCAGGTGGCCATTCTCAACGCCAACTATATCGCTTCACGTCTGGCGCCGCACTACCCAATTATGTATACAGGTACAAACGGCACTGTTGCCCATGAATGTATTGTCGATCTGCGTCCTTTGAAAGACAAAACCGGTATTACTGTAGATGACGTAGCGAAACGTTTGATGGATTTCAGTTTTCATGCACCGACGATGTCGTTTCCAGTACCTGGCACCCTGATGATCGAGCCGACCGAGAGCGAGTCGAAAGCAGAGCTTGATCGCTTCTGTGATGCGATGATTGCTATCCGTGAGGAAATCCGCGCAGTAGAAAACGGTAGCATTGCTGTAGAAGATACGGCATTAAGACACGCGCCGCATACTATTCTGGATATTACGGAAGAATGGGATCGGGTTTACTCGCGTGAGCAGGCGGTATTCCCGATGCGCGCATTAAGAACCAACAAATACTGGCCCCCAGTGGGGCGGGTTGATAATGTTTATGGTGACCGTAACCTAATTTGTTTGTGCCCACCGCCGTCAGATTATGAGTAAATGTTAACCTGAATTAACGTTTGTTTGCTTGGTGTCTGCCCCTTGTCCTTAAAAAGGGAGGGAATGCGGGATTAAGTATTACTTGGTATTTGATAGCTAATGGAAAAATAAAAGAGACCATTTATATGAACACAGTTACAGAGTTAATAGCCCGCACACCGCTGTATAACCTGCATCTGGAGCTGGGTGCCAGAATGGTGCCTTTCGCTGGCTATGAGATGCCGCTTCAGTACCCGATGGGCATACTGAAAGAGCATCTCCATACACGGAGTAAGGCGGGGCTGTTCGATGTGTCGCATATGGGGCAGGTGCGGTTGACAGGTAAAAATGCTGCTGCTGCACTAGAAACGCTCGTGCCAGTGGATATCATCGACCTGGATATAAACCGCCAGCGTTATGCGCTATTTACCAATGAACAGGGTGGAATCTTGGATGACCTGATGGTTTCCAATGGCGGTGATCATTTGTTTCTTGTGGTTAATGCGGCCTGCAAGCAGCAGGATATTGCCTATTTACGTCAGCATCTTGCTGCTCAATGTACGATTGAAGAGCTCAGCGACCGGGCACTGTTGGCTTTGCAGGGACCGGAAGCAGGCGCTGTAATGGCACGGCTTGCACCTGAAACTGCAAAAATGAAATTCATGGATACTGCAAAAGTAACGCTGGCTGAGGTTGAATGTTTTATCAGCAGATCCGGCTACACGGGTGAGGATGGTTTCGAGATTTCTGTGCCGAACGAACAGGCCGAGGTGCTTGCGCGGCTGCTGCTGGCACAGCCAGAGGTGGCGCCGATTGGCCTTGGCGCAAGAGATTCGTTGCGACTGGAAGCTGGGCTTTGCCTGTATGGCCATGATATGGATACCCAAACAACGCCGGTAGAAGCTGACCTGTCATGGGTATTATCCAAAGCTCGCCGCGCAGGCGGGGCGCGGGCTGGCGGTTACCCGGGAGCCGACATCATCTTGCGTCAGCTCGAAACCGGAGTTGAGCGTAAAAGGGTAGGTTTGCTGGCAAAGGATCGTGTACCAGTACGTGACGGTGCGCAAATTTTTGATGCCCATGAAAATGTAGTCGGCCAGGTTACCAGCGGGAGTTTTGGTCCAACCCTGGGCGGGCCGGTGGCGATGGGGTATGTAGAAATCGCACACGCTAAATCAGGGGTATTGCTACATGCTAATATACGCGGTAAGGCGGTGCCGATTGAAGTTGCTAAAGCACCTTTTATAACTCTGCGCTATTACCGCGGTTGAAGCAGCAGCCATCTACAGTTTTTACCCGTAAATTAATGAGGTAAACCCCCGGTTTTGCCAGGGGACTCAGCAAGGTTTGACCTATACATCGGTCATATAATATTGAAATCAAAATTCAGCAATACTATTCCCTCCCCCTTGTAGGGGGAGGGTTAGGGTGGGGGTAGAATTTAAACCTGCGTAATGCAATATGTGCACCCCCATCCCAACCTTCCCCCTACAAGGGGGAAGGAGTAAAACCCTCGCCTCACGGTTTTATTAGCCCCTTTCACTCAGAATAATGTGCTTTGGCGTATGAATAATGAGCTTCAGCTCATGTATTCTACGAATTACCAGTACATGGCATCACCGTAGAATATACCAACTAAAGCTAGTTATTCATACGTGAAAGCCAAATGCTGGCTCAGTGCATATATTCTGTGGGGGATCCTTGCGGTCTTGAGGGGCTCATCCAATAAGCCTCCAGCTTTGCTGGAGGTGATTTAACTTATGAGCGTTACCATTCTTTATTTTTCTTAATCTAAATTGATGCACGAATAAGCGTTATGGCCGCATTTTTTGCGCGTTTTGCAGCCCCAGTGCCAGGGCTAAGCCGTTCAACTAATGCCGCACCTTCAAAAAGTATCGTCAATTGCTGCCCAAGCGCTTCCGGGTCTTTTGCACCTGCAGTTGCAGCAATTTTAGATAAGTAGCCTTGTAATTCTGTAGCCAATACTGCTGAATATTGGTTAATTGGGTGTGTTGGGTCCGGGAACTCAATAGAGGCAATGTGGAACGGTAAGCCGTGGAACTCCGGGGTCATTATCCACTGCTCTACAAGCTCGCACAGTGAAATGAGTATATCTACCGAATTTGTTTTTTTAGAAATGAGCCTGGAGTTCAGCCATTCGTAAAATCTATCTGATTTGTCTTTAAGGTAAGCGGTAATCAGCAGGTTTTTACTTGGGTAATGCTTGTAAAGTGTGGCCTTGGCAATTCCTGCCTCGGCAATAATGGTATCAACCCCAGATGCCTGAATGCCTCTGGATTCAAAAAGATTGGTTGCCGTTGCTAGTATTTTTTCGCGCATTTTCATGATATTTCCTTATAACCTATTTCCAACAGATGGTTCTGGATGTACAGGATGCATTAACTCTTGTGGGTATAAGCAATTGACGTAATCTAAAGCCAGTCTTAGATTTTCCACATGCTGTACCTCAATCGCACCTTCGTTAACAAACATCAAAAAGGCTTGTCTTTGTTCGGGTGGCAGCATTGCTGCCTGTGGTAGCTGGCAAGTGCCGCTTTTCATTTTGTTATATGCAAGTAACAGCGTACTGACGGTAACCGGGTCGGTGGCGCCTCTAGTGGACGCAATTGCTGAGATGGGTGATGAATTATCAATGTGGCGCGTTTTTGTGTTTGCAATAGTCATTGCACTCAGGCATATAACAAGCGCTGTAGTTACAAGTCCAAATAAAAACACCCGTTTTTCTTTTTGAGAGTTTAAAAAATTCTGTATTGATTGATTGACTAACTTCCAGGCCGTATCAGAACCAGTCTGAGACTGAACTTGTATGGCCCCAATCACCAAAAAAAGTAGCTGGTCGTAAATGACTTCAGGGTATTTCACCGAGGCTTTGTTGATTTCAGCCTGAATTATTTCTTTCAGCGAATCTACATCTTCGATCGATAAATCCGGCGCTTGTCCATTAGCACTTTTTGCAGAGATCCTTTCAGTATTCCAGCGGCTTAGTTGGCTGGTCAACCCTAACAGGCTGGCATTAGATGCCTTTCTACGGGCGCCGTAGCCTTGGCGAAAACCTAATGCACCCAGATGGCTGGTGATCAAATACTTAAGGCTACCGGTTTGGAGGCTATGAGTTTGGTTCAATTTAAATACCCCTAAAAATTTTCTTGCATATTTCAGAACTCTTCAAGTAGACTGTAAATAAGTGAACAGACCTGTCTGAATATTACCTTAGTTGTTCGCCAAATGCAATCGACAAAATGCAATCGAAAGTACCCATTAAACTTTTATTTTATATAGGATTATTATGCATATTGCAACTACCGATATTCAGCTGGCCGATTGGCGTAGCCACGCATTAAAGCTGGAAAATGAAGTCAAAAAGGTGATCGTGGGTCAGGATAAGGCCATCCGCCTGATGAATATCGCCATTTTTGCACGAGGCCATGTATTGCTTGAAGGCGGCGTTGGCGTTGGCAAGACCACCTTGCTGCAGTCCATAGCCAGATGTATCGGCGGTGCCTACGAGCGCATTGAAGGTACCGTGGATTTAATGCCGAATGACTTAATTTACCACACCTATCTAGGTGAAGATGGTCGCCCCAAAATTGATGAAGGTCCGCTGCTGCGTGCGGGTGAGAACCTGTCAGTTTTCTTTTTCAATGAAATCAATCGTGCCAGGCCGCAAGTACATGCCTTAATGCTGCGCGTGATGGCCGAGCGGCATATCAGTGCTTTCAAGAAAGAATATCGGTTACCGCATATGGTGGTATTTGCTGACCGTAATCAGGTGGAAAAGAACGAAACCTTCGAGATTCCATCAGCGGCGCGAGACCGCTTTATGATGGAAATACCGATTGATATTCCGGCGGATCGAGAATTAAGAAAAGCGCTGATGTTCGATGTTAAGTATCAACATGCGGAAGGTTTGACCAAGCAGGTTGAACCTAATGTTCTGCAGTTTGATCAACTTAACGGGTTTTCTGACATTCTGCAAAGCCATATTAAATCGAGTGATGTCCTTGAGGAATATGCGCTTGATTTGTGGGAATCTACCCAAAACCCGGAAAAATTCGGCATTAAACTGGACAGTGTCGATGTGAGTCGGTTGATACACACTGGTGCCAGCCCGCGCGGTATGGGCATGCTGCTGAAAGCTGCCCGGGTAAACGCATGGCTGATGAACCGTGATAGCCTGTACCCTGAGGATATTCATGCCGTGTTCCATGAGCTTATTGCACACCGGCTGGTATTCAACACCATGTACGAGAACCGCAGGACAATACTGGCGCGCGAGTTGACTTCACAAATTCTGCGTACGGTGGCTGTACCTTCTCAAGTAAATTCAGTACAAGTTAAAGCCGCATGATTCCCGCTTACGCAAAACCGTTTTCCTACCAGATTCCATGGAAATCGAACAGCATCCATTTTGGCGGGCATCGGGGGACGCAACTGGGGTTAGGTTTTGAGTTCAAGGGGAATGCATCCTTGATTGATTACCCGGATGCCAGGCGTATGGATTTGCGCCAGACGCTGCGCGATCCCTACGAACAGGTGCAGGTAAGGTTGTTCAATCAGGACAATACCACCCCCATTTTCGCAGTATGCGATCTATCAAGTTCCATGCAGTTTAAAGGACGCAGTCGAAAGTTGGATCAAGCGAAAGAGATTGCTGCGTCAATCGCTTATTCAGCATTTGAAACCGGAGATGTATTCAGCTTTATTGGCTACAACCAGCACGTGATCGAAGAGCTGACACTGTCTTTGAGTCACCACGTACATCAATCGTTTGAGGTGATTGAGCAGTTGGGTGATTACAGAAAAATGCGGGTTGGCTCTGAGGGCATTCTGGAAGTGCCACAATATTTGAGCCAGCACAAAGGTCTGGTGTTCTGGATTTCGGACTTTCATATGCCGCTCACACTGATTGAGCAAGCCTTCAATGCGATGTCAGTGCATCAAGTCATCCCGGTAGTGCTTTGGGATGAGCAGGAATATAAAAAACTTCCGAAGTTTGGCTTTGGCAACATGATAGACCCGGAAACCGGATTGAATAGAACCATCTTCTTTCGCGATGCAGTCAGGTCGCAGTTTGAAGCGGCCTTTGCCGAAAGAAAGCAGGCGCTTGAAACCGTGTTTTCCAGTTTTGATAGCCAGGCGATTTATCTGGCCGGAAAGTACGATCCGGAAGTGATGTCACATTATTTTGAACAATTTATGAGTGCATAAAACCTTAAAGAGCCTATGAAAAACTTAATAATTAAATTGGTTGCAATGGTGAGTCTTGTGTTCATTACATTTGCTGCTTTGGCACAAGAGCCGGATGCAAGAATTCTAAGTGTCATCAACCCATCCCAAAGCAATGGCGTTCGAATCGGAGATGTGCTGAGCCGCACGTTGGAGATTGAAGCCAACGCGTCTTATGTAATACCCAAGACCGCTTTGCCCATGAAAGGTGAAAACAGGAATGGGATCGAGCTGGCAGACATTGCGGTTAAAACATCTAAACACGGCAATAATAATATTTATACGATTGTGTTAACTTATCAGGTCTTTGCCAGTGCACCCAAGCCTGTTGTGATGCAATTACCTGAAGAGCGCTTTGTTCTCAGTGGCGGCGCTAAAGCCTTATCCATTACAGTGCCCGCCTGGCATTTCTGGTTTTCACCGCTGGTTGCAGAGGGCGTCAGCAATGCAAAAGAAAATATGCAGCCGCAATTCAAACCTGTGCTGATTGATATCGATGCACATTACACCCGGTTTTGGATATTCCTCGTGCTGTCAGTGACGGGCCTGCTCGGACTGGTTTATGTCAATGCGGATAAGCGCTGGCTGCCTTTTATGAACGGTGCCTTTGCGCAGGCGCATCGCAGCCTCAAGAAGCTACCTGATAATCCGGTAGGTGAGAAAAAAGCTCTGGTTCACATGCATCAGGCATTTAACAGGGTTCATGGCGAAAATCTTTTTATCAATAATCTTGAACAGTTTTTAGCGGCCCATCCTGAATTTTCCAGATTAAAAAATGACATTAATGAGTTTTTTCAGCGCTCGAATGCTTCTTTATTCGCCAGCCGTCAGGAAAATAGCGAGCTGTATATCAACAACCTGATTGTATTAAGCAAACGCCTGAGAGATTGCGAGCGGGGCGTTTAAATGACTCTATTACAACCATGGGCGCTTTTGTTGTTGCCACTTGCTGCCATGCCGTTCCTGTTCAAAAGTCATCAGGGACAGATGTACTCCTGGCTGGAGATCATGCCGGAGGATAGGGTTTCCGACATCGCCAACCTGGTAGTCAAGGTAATCACGGCGTTAATCCTGGTCAGCATTGTGTTGGCGCTGGCTTCGCCGCAAGGCGCCAATAAAAAAGAGCAAAAGATCGGTAAGGGTGCACAGACGGTTTTGGTGATCGATAGAAGCGTGAGCATGGATCACCCTTTTGCCGGAGAGACCACAAGCGGGCGTGCTGCTGAAATTAAATCAGCAGCGGCGCGAAGGCTTATCACCAATTTTATCGATTCACGGCCAGACGACATGATGGGCGTGGTGGGTTTTACCAATTCCGCGCTCTATGGCATGAAAATCACCACTAATCGTGATGCCATTCACTCGGCGATCAATGCGGCCACAGGCTCTGCACTCAACCAAACCAACATCGGCGCCGGTATTACCGAGGCTGTCAGTTTATTCGACAATATTCAAAGTTCCGGTTCACGTGCGGTTATTTTGCTATCGGATGGCGCCGGCAAACTTAGCCCGCGCGTTAAACGTAAGATTTCGGAGCAGTTGGTTGGTAAGAAATTGAACCTGTACTGGATCGTATTGCGAGAACCCGATGACATCAGCATTTTTACCAAAGAAACCTATACGGAAAATAAGGTGCCGGATTCCATCGTACTGGACCAATTTTTTAAATCACTCAAAATAAAATACAAGGCCTTTGAGGCGGACAACCCGACTACGTTACAGTCCGCATTGCAATATATCGATTCAAAAGAGAAAAACATGATCCAGTATTCGGTCAGCATTCCCGGACATGACTATTCTAGAAACTTGATTATGCTGGCGCTGGTATTGAGTCTTTTCATATTAATCATTAAAAATATAAGGGTGCATTCATGGTAAACCGCATCAATAAAAGCAATGTCATTTTTGGGTTATTGCTGCTAACAGGCCTGGTCGGCACAAGCTATGAAGGTTATCAGTACAATAAAATACAAAAAGTGAATCATGCAATCGTGGCTGGGCAACTGATTACCGATGACAGCTATCCTTATTTGCAGAAGTTCTCGGCGGCTTATGATCAGGGTAACAAAAAAGATTACAAGCACGCCGTACAAACGTATGGCCAGTTGCTGGATACCTCGCCACCGCCAGCGGAGCAGGCGAGGATACAGTACAACATTGCGAACAACCTGTTTGTTTCCGGCCTGATTCGCAGAATTAACGATGACGGTACCTTGCAGGACGAGGCAAGATACGCGTATTCCCAGGCCAGAATGACCTATGAGCAATCATTAAGGCTGGCACCACAGTCAACTGTAGCAAAGTTTAATTTGAGCCTGCTGCACTCGGTAATGGCAAATAACATGAAGCCGGCACCAAAAGATCAGTCCACCATGGAATTGAGCAACCTGCCGGTTGGCTTACCATGAAAAATTCGCTAAATTTTCTTAAGGATAACCATGAAACCCTGCTTTATCTGGCTGCGGTTACCCTGCTGTTGCTGGCACTCTTTAAGCCTGAAATTCAATTAAAACAGGAAGTGCATAATTACCTGCTGGTTGCGGATGTTTCGCAAAGCATGAATGCTGAAGACGAGAAGCTGAATAATCAAAATGTCAGCAGGCTGGATTACACTCGGCATTTAATGAAAAAAATTGTCGAGACCTCTCCCTGCGGTACCTACTTTAGCGTTGGTATTTTTGCCTCGGATAATGTCGCATTGCTGATTACACCGCTGGAAGTATGTAAAAATTTTGATGTCATTACGGACACGATTGAACATCTGGAATGGCGTATGGCCTGGAAAGGGAATAGCCGTTTGAGCTTTGGCGTAAGGGCGGCGGCTAACACCTTTGATTCGTTAAATGTACCTGCTCAGATGCTGTTTTTTACGGATGGAGACGAGTCGCCAAGGGTTAATGTCACCATCAAGCAAGATCTTAGCGGCATTCAAATAGGCAAGAATTTTGTGTTTGTTGGTGTGGGCGGGCTTACAAAAGTTGGTGTGCCTAGATATAACGCGGCCAATAAAAGGGTCGGGTACTGGCCGGTTAACGATAACAACAATGCCGGAGCAGTGGGGGTGACTTATGCTGATCCAAGCCAGGATGAACCGGACCCATCGGTTGCCTTTGCTGAGTATGACCGGTTTTTATCGCAACTTGAGGATGAGTATTTAAAATCATTAGCCGGTGAAATAAAGGCAAAGTACATCAAAGGACAAAACAATGCTGATTTCTATGCGTTTGTACAACAGCAAAAGCCTGCCGCAAGCTTTGTTACGGCTTATTCAATACGTTGGCTGTATTTAGTGCTGGCGGTAGTTTTAATTCTCTCAACCTTTATCCCGAATATTCTCTCCAGATCAATTTTTACAATGAATTCCAAGTCCAGGCGCTTTAAATAGTGAATCGTAAAATTCAGGTTTGTACGCAAATCAGGCATGCCCCTAATCCGCATTGCTGTGGTCATGGTGGCGGGGCAGACCTGATACCGGTACTTACCGAACAAATCAAAACCCACGCTCTTGATGTGGAAGTAGAGCAAACAAGCTGTATGTTGATGTGCGCTAAAGGTCCCAATGCCAGATTGGTGCCTGATGGCAAGGTTTGGAATCAGGTTTCTGAAAACACTATCCCGGAAATAATTAATTTTTTAATCAATACCTAATAAATTGATATTGCAAATGAACAGACCTGTCTGTATTATTTGGTTGTAGTTTTTATCAATTATTAGGGGATTGAAACATGGAAATTTTATTAAAGGGTGGGGTTGTTATGGTTTTTACTGCGCTGGTGATGGCATGGCTGGGAACATTTGCACGGTGGTTTCCTATAAAAGGCGTTGATGGCGTACTAATCAAGGACTATGGCCTACTGGTAAAAGCGCACATTGATTATATTTTAATGTCGCTATTCTGTTTTACCTTCTATGCCGTCGCCAAATCGGCAAATATCGAGTTGCCAATCACCGCATGTTGGCTTGTCGTTATCGGCGGCATGACAAATCCGGGCGTGTTTGTGATTGCAATGCTGAAACCGGATTTTTGGATGTATCTGTTAGCTAAAATCTACACTGCCGCTAGTTTTATTATTACAACAGTTGGCTTTGTCTGGGTTGGAAAAATTATCTTCAAGGCATTTTAATCGTTAATAAATGCATCAATAAGGCTCTAGGAGATCATATGAACAATATCTGTAAAAAGCTTGTTTCGACTCTTCTAGGGCTGGTACGAGATCTAAAAATTCACATGAGTAGGCAATCCAGACAGGCCTTTAAAACTTACTTATCTATATTTGAATATTAGTTAATTACCACTTTAAATCCTGGCTTTTAGGGTTAGTACTTCAATACCGTAAAGCTACCGTCTTAGGAAGAGGGTTGATTTAGCAGTAAAAAAATGAAACAAACTAACGTACAATAATTATTGATTGACCCATCTCGGTAATTGGGGTCCAGCATTCTAAATACCTCCACTTATGCCGGATGGAGGGTATAAATTGGGGCGCTATCCCAGCCCCGCAGGAACTTAATAAGTAAGGAGTATCACTTATGATCTACAAAGGTAGCTGCCACTGCGGCAAGATCGCGTTCGAAGTTGAAGGTGAAATCAAGGGCGCTGTCGCCTGCAATTGCTCGATCTGTTCGCGCAAAGGTTCTCTTATGTGGTTTGTTCCGAGAGATAAACTGAATCTGCTAACGCCTGAAGACGCTGTAAGTACTTACACTTTTAATAAGCACGTCATCAAGCATCGCTTTTGTCCGGCTTGCGGCATTCATCCTTATGGTGAAGGTGTCGATCCCCAAGGCAATCGCATGGCGGCAATCAACATTCGGTGTCTCGAAGGCGTAGACCTTGTATCTATCCCGGTGCAGAACTTCGATGGCCGTTCAAAGTGAATGCCGCGACACTCAATCCTTTTATGGACTACCTTTGGTAGCCGGTAAACTCCAACGTTAGAGGTAATGATGCTCGATAATGCTTTCGTTAACCATTTTGCGACTGACTGGATTGATTCATGGAATAAGCATGATCTGGAGCGCGTCCTTTCTCACTACAGCGACGATTTTGAAATGACATCACCTGTCATCATTAAAGTGGCTGGCGAACCATCCGGAACATTAAAGGGCAAGCAAGCCGTGGGCGCTTACTGGGCGAAAGCACTTCAACTGTTTCCGAGTCTTCATTTTGAGCTGGTTGCTGCGCTGGCTGGCGTAAATAGCATCACGCTTTACTACAATGGTGTCTCTGGTCCAGCCGCAGAGGTGTTCCACTTCAACCAGGACGGTAAAGTTGTTAGGGCCTATGCACATTATCTTGTACGTGACTCCATAAAATCAGCCTGACTTGTTACCTCAGTCACTATCAACATGACGCGCTATGTTAGAATTTGGTGATAATTTCATCATCATTCCTTTTTAAATATGGCGCGTTTTCACATTATCATTCCAGCAGCTGGCGCTGGAAACCGCATGGCAACAGCCATTCCGAAACAGTATTTGCCTTTATGCGGCAAACCTATGGTTTCGCATAGCATTCAGACTTTTTTTGCTTGCCCTCGTATTGCAACTATCAATCTGGCGCTTAGCGTAGAAGACTATTTTTGGCGTAGCCTTACATTGGATAGTAATAGCCGCCTTAATTTGCATTACACCGGTGGCGATACGCGTTCGCAAACGGTGCTCAATACGCTAGAGGCAATGCGTCCACAGGTGGCAGAAGATGACTGGATTCTGGTGCATGATGCAGCGCGGCCAGGTTTGACTGCTTCATTACTGGATCATTTGCTGGATACATTAGAGAATGATGCAGTTGGCGGTTTGCTGGCGCTGCCATTGGCAGATACCTTGAAGCAGTCAAATGCTGATTCAAGAGTGCAGAATACAATTCCGAGGGAAGGGCTCTGGCAGGCGCAGACGCCGCAAATGTTCCGCTTTGGATTGCTGCAGAATGCGCTAGCCAGTTTTAACGGTGCCCCTACAGATGAGGCGCAGGCAGTAGAGGCGCTAGGCTTGCAGCCTAAGCTTGTTGTGGGCTCACTACGTAATATGAAAATCACCTACCCGCAGGATTTGGCCTTAATGGAAGTATTAATGCAAAAGGAAATATCATGATAAGAATAGGTCATGGTTTTGATGTGCACGCTCTGGTATCTGGACGTAAATGTATTATCGGCGGTGTGGATATACCGCATGACAAAGGCCTGCATGGTCATTCGGATGCGGATGTGCTGTTACATGCTATTTGTGATGCATTATTAGGCGCGGCGGCATTGGGTGATATTGGCAAGCATTTTCCGCCCAGCGACATGCGCTATAAAGACATGGATTCGCGCCATCTGCTAAGGCATGTGGTTTCTTTGTTAAAAGATGATGATTTTGTAGTGGGTAACATAGATGCCACGGTGATTTGTGAAGCGCCTAAATTAAGTCCATATACAGCGCAGATGACCTTCAATATAGCTGCTGACTGTGAGGTAGATGCTTCTATGATTAACGTTAAAGCCACTACCACAGAGAAACTGGGCTTTACCGGCCGAGGTGAAGGCATTGCAGCCGAGGCTGTTTGTATTATTAAACCATTTTGATTGAATATTATGTTTCGTTGGTTTGAAAACCTAGTCAACCCATTCCCCAGTCAATCTATTAGCACAACGCCTAAAAATTTTTGGGCATTTGCCTGGGGCTGTACCGAGGGCTTGCGCCCTTACATTTTAGGCATGACCCTGCTCACTGCCGTGATAGGGGCATTTGAAGCTTTACTATTTGCCATGATGGGTAAAGTAGTGGATTGGCTGAGTAAAATCCCGCCGGATCAGTTGTGGGCGCAAGAAAAAAATCATTTATTACTGCTGGCAGGTGTATTGCTATTCAGTACGGTATTTATCGGCCTGCAGACTTTACTCAAACACCAAACGCTGGCGGGTAATTTTCCAATGCGTCTGCGCTGGAATTTTCATCGGTTAATGCTCAACCAGAGCATGAGTTTTTATCAGGATGAATTCGCCGGCCGCGTATCAGCCAAAGTGATGCAAACCGCGCTGGCTGTGCGCGATGTATGGTTTATTGTTGCAGATATTCTGGTGTTCGTGATTATCTACTTTGCGACTATGGTGGCAGTGGTGGGCAGCTTCAATGCCTTGATTATTTGGCCATTTCTGGGCTGGCTGTCGCTGTACGCCAGCGCCTTGATTTATTTTGTACCCAAACTAAGCCGTGTATCCCAGCAACAGGCGGATGCGCGTTCGCTGATGACAGGCCGCATCACTGATGCCTACACCAATATCAGCACCGTTAAATTGTTCTCGCATGCGGGACGCGAGGCAGGATATGCGCAATCTGCCATGCATGAGTTTTTAGGCAAAGTACATCAGCAAATGCGGCTGGTAAGTGCGGTGGAAACCATAAACCATGTACTCAATATGCTGCTGATTTTAAGCTGCGGCGGTATGGCGCTCTGGCTGTGGAGCAAAGGGCAGGTAGGTGTGGGTGGCGTGGCGGCGGTGACCGCCATGGCATTGCGGCTCAATGGTATCTCACATTGGGTGATGTGGGAGATGACTTCACTGTATGAACAGGTGGGTACCGTGCAGGATGGTATCAATACGCTTTCGTTACCGCATCATATTGCAGACATCCCTGAAGCGCAGCCGTTACAAGTCACCCAGGGGCACGTGCAGTTTAATCATGTTGATTTTGCCTATTCTAACCAGAATCTATTGCTGAATCAGTTTAAGCTCGATATCAAACCCGGAGAAAAAGTAGGCTTGGTCGGGCGTTCCGGCGCAGGAAAATCTACCATCGTTAATCTGCTGCTGCGCTTTTATGACGTTGAGTCCGGTCAAATTTTAATCGATGGGCAGAATATTCAATCCGTCACACAAAACAGCCTGCGTGCGCACATTGGTATGGTGACACAAGATACCTCGTTACTGCATCGCAGTGTGCGCGACAATATCTTATATGGCCGCCCAGACGCCACGGAAGCCGAGATGATTGCCGCGGCAAAACGCGCGGAAGCCCATGCGTTTATTTTGAATCTGCGCGATTCAAAAGGCCGCACAGG
>Ga0209593_10000733_pt1 | contig 14583 bp, 12 predicted proteins | sample PPLLaktember2015_3_FD_187260 | JGI IMG/M metagenome (GOLD analysis project Ga0209593, IMG submission 187260) | Freshwater sediment microbial communities from Prairie Pothole Lake near Jamestown, North Dakota, USA - PPLs Lake P7 Core (6) Depth... | ecosystem: Environmental > Aquatic > Freshwater...
GAGGTTTTAAGAATGAGAGACAGCGGATTTTTTTACCCATTGGGCGGATTTTTGTTCGCCAAATATATCGGATTCAGCTTAATGATAATAAACCCTTCCGGGTCTCTACTTACCCTACTTGTATTTTTTCATTTAAACCGCCGGGAGCGCAAAAGCAAAAACAAAAAAAAGAGGTCGACGAGACAGCATGGATGTTTAATTCTTAAAACGATCGATTATATAATGAAAACGGTGGACTTAATGATTAAAACGGGGCATTTAAAGATTAAAATCGGGAATTTAAAGATTAAAATGGCGGATTTTAAGATTAAAATGGGGGATTTAAAGATTAAAACGGGGCATTTAAAGATTAAAATCGGGAATTTAAAGAATAAAACCAGGGATTTAAAGATTAAAATCGGGGATTTAAAGAATAAAACCAGGGATTTAAAGATTAAAATCGGGGATTTAAAGAATAAAACAGGCTGTCTTCAAAATGGAAATTCGAGGTGCCTAAAAGAAAGTATAGAACCGCTTAAACAAGTCATCAAATTCATTAAAAAGGGAGAACCCGTTCTAATGAGGTTCTCCTGAGGAGATAAAAATGACAGATGAAAATTTAAAAACAGTGGAACCGGTTGAAAAGCCGGTAATCAGGGCATGGACGGCGCAGCGGTTTAGTAAGAAATTAAACCTTGCAACGGTCATGGCAGCAACAGCGCGGTCGGAGTTCATGGAACTTTTAGGCCGGCGCGGCATAGACGAAGCGTTTATAGTCAGGTTGGAAGAGCTGATTCGAATTGTCATCGAGCTAAATAACCGCCAGGAAGTACTAAAAGGCGAATTGAGGCGAATCACGGAAGAGATTGACACCAATATGAAAGAGATGACACAAAAGTACACGGAAATCAAAAAAATCATCAAGATTGCTATTCCACGCGCAGAATGGAAAAAATTCGGTTTCGATGACTTCAGGTAATGGGAAGTAAACGCAGTCGGTATTTAAAACCTAGTACCGGGGAGAAGCGATTTTCCCCGGTTCCATCTTCTCAGGAACAACCGGATATTGTCTTGTGAGAGAAGAAAAGGAAAAAACGCAGGAACTCCCACCAACGGGCGAAACATCATTGAAGTGGGGGTTCCTGCCCCCCTTAAAACGCAGGCTAAAAATTAAATTTAAACCAAAACCAAGAATAAAAGGAGATACTATGAACGAAAAAGCCAAAGATTTGAGTTTATTGTTAATGTATTTGACGGGTTGGGAAGAAGAGAATAAAAACAAACCGGGAGCGAAAGTGTTTAAAACCTGGAGCGGTTATTTAATTGAAATTGTCGGCGAGCTGCAGCAGCAGCGGTTGATTTTCCAGTTTCCGGGTAACAAGTTGATTATCATGACCGATGCGGGGAAGAAAAAAGCGGAAGAGCTGAAACAAAAGTATTTATCCGTATTCGAGGAAGGGCGGGTTTAAACCCCGCCCCAACAATACAATGGGATAGAAATGGCTGGGCCCTTCGTTGTATTATATAACCGTTCTCCATAAACGTTATCTAATATAAGATCGATTTTTTTACTTAATAAAAAAGCAAAAGTGGAAACGAGAACCCGTGCACCCGTGAACCGATTATTATCTTTTCTCAATTCATCATTCATCATTCATAAATCATCATTCCCAAACCTTTCCATCCGTGATGGCTGACAAACTGATGGCGAATCCGGGCAGCGGTGGGGGTTGATTTACAGTTTAATTTGATTTATACTACTGTTTCGATCGATATTACACGGTAAAGTCGAGGAGGCAGAAATGAATAATCGATTATGCAGCATAGTTATTTTTTTAATAGTGTTTGTTATGGTTAGTTTTCCCGGCTGTTCGGCAAAAAAAGGAAAAGCAGCAGATATGGTTTTAAAAAACGGTAAAATCATCACCATGGACCCGGCAATTCCCCGGGCGGAAGCCGTGGCGATTTTGAAGGGGCGGATTATTGCCGTAGGAAGTAACAAGGAAATCGACGATTATATTACCGATGAGACAAGCGTCAGGGACCTGGAAGGAAAATTGGTTATTCCCGGTTTCATCGAGTCCCATGCCCACTTTTCTAGCCTGGGAATGGCTAAACGATACCTGGACCTTACGGTTACCCACAACTGGGATGATATCGTATTAATGGTGAAACTATCTGCTGAAAAAAGGAACCCGGGCGAGTGGATAGTCGGCAGGGGATGGCACCAGGAAAAATGGGACCGCGTTCCCAATCCCAACGTGGAAGGTTTGCCTTTAAACGATGAATTAAGCAAAGTATCTCCTCAAAACCCGGTTATGCTCATTCATGCCAGCGGCCATTCCTGTATTGTTAACAAAAAGGCTATGGAAGTTGCCGGGGTTGATAGCAAAACCCCGGACCCTGCGGGCGGCAAAATTATCAAAGACGGAAGCGGCAGACCTATTGGGGCTTTCCTTGAAACAGCCATGGATTTTTTCTATAACGCCAGGGATATTTATAATGCCAAAAGAACCCCACAGCAAATCAAAGAGGAGAACCGGGATATTGCCGAATTGGCCGACAGGGAATGTTCGGAAAAAGGGATCACCACCTTTCACGATGCCGGCGCTTCTTATGATACGATCGAGCTTTATAAGAGTATGATCCTCCGGTATAAATTACACACACGGCTTTACGTAATGATCGGCGAAACCAATGACCGGCTGAAAAATATCGGCAAATATAAGATCATCGGTTTCGGTAATAATCATTTGACGGTTCGAGCGATTAAAAGATTGATCGATGGCGCACTCGGCGCCCACGGGGCCTGGTTGTTGGAACCGTATGACAGCCTCCCTACCAGTACCGGCTTAAACACAGAACCCATCGAAGCCATGAAAGAGACGGCCCGTATCGCTGTTGAAAATGGATTCCAACTTTGTACTCACGCCATCGGCGACAGGGGAAACCGCGAAACACTGGATATCTATGAAGAGGCATTTAATGCACACCCGGGCAAAAAGGACCTTCGCTGGCGAATCGAGCATGCCCAGCATCTTCACCCCGTCGATATCCCACGGTTTGCCAAACTGGGCGTAATTGCCGCCATGCAAGGCGTTCATTGTATTTCCGATGGCCCCTGGGTTCCCAAACGCATTGGAAACAAACGAGCCGAAGAAGGAGCCTATGCCTGGAAAAAATTAATCGATGCCGGTACGGTGGTCAGCAATGGAACCGATGCCCCCGTAGAAGATGTCAGCCCAATTGCCTGTTACTACGCCTCCGTAACCCGGAGAATGAAAGATGGAAACGTCTTTTTCGGCCAGCAGCGCATGACCCGGCTGCAAGCTCTCCAAACCTATACCATTAATGGAGCTTACGCCGCTTTTGAAGAAAAGATCAAAGGGTCCGTCTCTGTGGGAAAACTCGCGGATATCGCCGTACTTTCCAAAGATATTACCACTATCCCCGAAGAAGAAATTTTAAGCACAGAAGTTGTTTATACTATTGTCGGCGGATACCCTGTATATCAAAATAATAAATACTTGAAATTCGATCTTAAGAGCATGATCCGGTATTAGTAAAAATCAGGCCAGGCCGTTACGCCAGTCAATAGAGCATAATTCGTCTTAAAATACAGGTTAAAAACCAAACGAAACGAATTAACCGGTTCAATCGATGGGTAAAGAATCTTATAATCGACCCCGGGCAAATAGTAAGCATTGAAAATCCTCTGCCACTCTCTCCCGACATTCATCCGGTAATAGGATTCGCTGGGAATGTAACCGCGGGGACCATGATCCGACTGGATAATAATGACCGGCGGCCTGGAACTCTTCTTGATCAGCAGTTCCGCAATGCGCTTCACCCGGTTGGAAATGAAGATATATTGATTCAAATAATAGGATTTGTTTTTTAAATCATTGTAATGGCGGGGATCGACCGCTCCACCTTCCCGGTCGAAAACAAAGGGCCAGTGAGGGCAGGAAATATGAGCATAAACGAATTTAGGACCTTTCATGCTCGGCAGCGTTTCCAGCTTTTCTAAAATATACAGCGTTTTCATTCGAAAATAATAGCTGTAATATTTTTCTTCGATCAACCACTCATAGAAAATCCTCAACATGCTGGTTTTCGCCAGGGTCATGTAATACTCATTGATCCACGTGGATTTTTTTACTTCGGATTCCCCGAAAACCAAATCCGCATTTCGGATAGCGGTATCTTGCCTGAAGGGAAACGTCACGATGAGGTAACCCCTTTTTTTTAAAAAATCGGTTACCGCATTGCGGCGAAGCATGGAATTCGGGTCATCTTTTTTCTCGATGAAGGTCATATTTAAATATGAAGCCATACAAACTTCCGTGCTGTTGTACCGCGTCCGGCTCTCCTCCGCAACGTAAAAACCCAATTTCTCCAAATCCTGTGAAAATCGCCGATTGCTATACCCGTAGAGTTTTTGAATCGATTGCAATGACGCATATTCATCCAGGACAATATAATATATATCGGGTTTTTGGACCGGGGAAGACCCGATACCGCTCCGTGCTCCACGGGTTTGAAAGTTTCTACCGGCCTCCCGGTTTTCTCGCAGGCTCTTTAACGAAAAAAGTGTAATCGAAGCAATATTAGTCAACAGTAATACGATGAATATGTAATTTAAAAGAGTGGAAAAGATCTTTAAATTTCTCCCGGTTCTTTTTACCAGCAAGAAAAGGATGGCTCCGACCAACAGGAAAAGGGGCAAAACATAGATATGCCGGGCTAGTTGAAAATCCGCCACATACCCCAACAATTTAATAATATCCATGACATGGCCGTAAGAGAAAAACAAGAGGATATACAGGGTAGAAAGGATGGCTGCTTTTCTATTATTTTTTAATACCGGGAATAAAAGCCCCCACATGAGGGAAACGAGGACCACCGAAAACAGGAGGGGGAGAAATACCTGGGAAAAGCCCACATCCTTTATATTGTGGGCAAACAGGAATACAGGCGGGTATACTGCCGCCAGGAATGGATGGATTAAAAAAGAACGGGGGCCATCTTTGGAATCATTATCGGGTAACAAAACATCCGATGGCCCCATGAGAGATAACGTCTATTAAAATGAGTACTGGCAGCAAATGTAAAAAAGGTTATTCACCAGTTTAGCGAATCCCACAGCCATGGTCTCGTTTCGGATCACAAAATTGGCCTGGATTTTAATATTGTCGTTGTAAAAATAATTGAGTCCCAGGATCATGTTTTGGTATTTTTTGACATGCAGGGTATCCGGGTTATTGTCATTCGGGATATAGATATCATATTGAGCGATGGGTTCCAATTTTCCTACTTTGTATCCAAACAGGAAAAACATGCCGCTGTATTTGGTTTCTTGGTTCTTCAAACCGTATTTCCCGGCCAGGTATTCCATTTTAAAATTGTAAGGGGCTTTGACATAGAAGAGGTTTGCGCCGTAAGAAGATCGGCAGTAATCGGTTTCTCTTTCTTCCCCCGAACCGAAGAAAGCACCGAATCGCAGCCCTTCGATGGGGGCAGCTTCCAATCTCGACCAGATCATAACGCCGTCATAGGGGTGGGAATAAACTCCCGATTTGACGCTGGGGGAAAAGAGCTCTGCCGCATTGGGGTTGGCAATCATTACCGCATAATAGAGTTTTTTCTCGATGATATCGCCGTGAACTTGAAGCCCAACGCCGCGATGTGAAACCAGGGAATTTTTGTCCCCCCAGTTTTCGATGATGGACGGACGTTCGATTAAATCCAGTTTGGACGACGATGTCAATGAACCGGAAACAGTCCCGGGAACGGAAAATTGACCCACCCTGATCTTGAAATATTTTTCTATATCGAAATCCAGGTACACATCCAGGATTTTAGCCACTTGTTTATCCCATGCCACTTGCAGCGACCATTTTATTTTGTCTGAAAACGATCCGTAGGGGTTAATTCGTGCGGTCCTCAGGGAGAAACCCAAACCGCTTTTATCGCCTGCACCCTGGTCTGTATATGAAAACCATGTTTGAACAAGGCCTTTCCATTTTACCTGGACTTCTCCCATGACGAAGATTGAACCGATCATTAAAAGAAGAAAAGTAAAAACAGCAATACGCTTCATAATATCCTCCGATAATTTTTAAATTTCTATTTTTAGATTATAATCATACTACAATCGGAAATTTTTTGCAAATTTTTTAATGAGGCACACGATCGAAGTTGCAGCATAATTAAGGCAGCGATAAAATCGCATCGAAAACAGCTTCAGACAATTGCGGAAAAGTAAAAGGCTTCGACAAAAAACCCCTTACACCCAAATTTAACATTTCCCGGATCGATTGGTCTTTTTTGTTCCCGGAAACCAGGAGCACTTTCACATCAGGTCGAATTTGCTTTAACTCCAGGAAAGTCTCTTTCCCCGATTTATTCGGCATCAATAGGTCCAAAACCACCAACCGGATGTCCTGCATATGCTTTTGAAAAAATTCGACAGCCTGGTCCCCATTTTCCGCAGAAATCACCCGGTAACCGGAATTCTTGAGCACATTGATCATAATTTTGCGCATAATGGGCTCATCATCCACGATAAGAATTAAACCTACCCCTTTTATTAAACCTTCTTCTGTTCGTGATTTTGTTTCCATTTTAAAATTAACCTATGCTCCACAACCTTCTCTTTTCTTTTCGAAAGAGAACGATACGGTTAACAAAGACTCATTGTCCATGAAAAATACCGGACAACTTGTTCATCTCTTCCGAGTCGTTCAGGTTGTATTTCAAAATACTCAACGAGATACTTCCTTTGCGGATGGCTTCCAGGTCCGTACCTTTATCGCCGTCGGTAGAAGGAGTACCGGAACCGATCCAGAAATATTTTTTACCCCGCGGGTCGGTTCTTTCTACCACCGTCGGTTTATAGCGTTTGAGTCCCAGGGTGGTGACCATAATGGGGCTATCGGGATCGATTTTTGGAGGGATATTGAGATTATAGGCAGCCGAATGATTTTTAACCGGTAATAATTTTTCCAGCACACGGGCGGTAATATGAGCGCCCGGTTCAAAAGGAAAAGCGCCATCCCCAGGGTCGGCGATTAATGAAACCGCCAGGGAGGGGATCCCATACATGTGCCCGGCAAAAGCACCGGCCGCAGTACCGGAAAATAAGACATCTTCACAGAGATTTTCACCTTCATTCATGCCGGAAATAATAAAATCCGGTTCCTTGGGTACGATTTGTTGGAGAGCAATATTGATGCAATCAAAGGGAGTACCGTCCACGGAAAACTCTTTTTCTCCTACTTGGGTCAAGCGAAGGGGATGATTGATGGTGATAGCCATACTAATGGCGCTTCGCTCGCGGTCGGGGGCTGCGACATAAACATCGTAGAGAGGCGATAAACCATCTTTTAAATATTGAATTCCCCTTGAGAAAATACCGTCGTCATTAGTCAATAATAGTGTTTTCATTATATATTGTCCTGTCCGAAATGAGGGTTTAGTGTGAGAAGAGATGGATTATCGGGACGAGTGGATTTGAACCACCGACACCACGCACCCCAAGCGTGTACGCTACCAGACTGCGCTACGCCCCGATAATTATTTTCCAGTCTAAAATTTATCATTTTTATCAAGTATTGTCAATATCTCCTGGAGAGTTCGGCGAATAATTTTTAATTTTTCTCCCGGGATTTGTTTGGGTGTGGGCTCCGCATTGCTTGTATATTCGTGTTTTTGGGCTATCATATCTTTAATTTTCGTTTTTGGGATTTTATCGACGGAGATCCATTTTTTTATTTTTAAAATCGATTCGAGGTCGTTTCGCGAATAGAATTTTTCTCCCTGGGGATTAACCATCGGTGCAAAGCCGCCCAGTTCGGTTTCCCAATAATCCAGTACTTTCCCGTCCAGTCGTGAAATTTTTATGACTTCATTCCGTTTGAAGGTTAATTTTTCCGGTATTTGGCCATTCATGGGGATATCCGTTTCAATTTATCGAGGGCCCCCCGGCTGGGTGGGATCGACTCCATTGTTCTTTTGAATCACGCTGTGAAGTGCGGAGATTAAATTGGGGATATTAATGGGTTTGGAAACATAAGCATCCATACCTGCTTCCAAAAATCGTTCCCGGTCGCCTTTAATCGCGTGGGCTGTAAGGGCAATGATGGGGATATGGACCGGCTCGGCGTTATCCTCCAGGGATTGTCTTATATTGTGTTCGGTTCTCCGGATTTCCATGGTGGTTTCGATCCCGTCTTTTTCGGGCATTTGAATATCCATAAAAATGACGTCGAATTGTTCTACCGCCATTTTTTTCAGCACTTCAACGCCGTTATTCACAATCGTAACGGTATGGCCCATTTTTTCAAGCAGCTTTTTTATTAATTTTTGGTTTATTTTATTATCTTCAGCCACCAGGATATCGAGATGCTTTTGATCGTGTTTAAGAGTAAAACGGTCGGGGGCGGTGGGTTTTGTTTCAATGATAGGAGTAATGCCGAGTATCCGGAGGATAATTTCGAGGAGTTCGGTGGCTTCGACGGGTTTAGCCAGGTAACCCGCGATGGATAATTCATGTCCTAGTTTTGCGTCGCCGATTTGCCCGGTTTTAACCATAATAACGATCTCGATATGTTTCAATTTTTCGTTGAGTTTCATTTCTTTGATCAGTTTAATGCCGGCATCGTTCAGCATTTTTTTATCCAGGATAATCAATTTGAAAGAAGTCGTGCTGTTTGAATCGGGGTTCCGGTGGGTGTGGGTATTTTCTTCGATTATTGCCGTGAGTGCGTCTTCGGCGGATGTGGACAGGGTGGGGATCATTCCCCGGTTTTTCAGTTGTTTTTCCAGTATTTTGCCGGCGGTGTGGTTGTCATCGATGATTAATACGGTAAAATCTTTGAGGAGTTCGAGGTCGGTTTTTTTCTCTTCATGGGGGTTAAGGGGGGGGTTTAGGGGGATTGAAAAGCAGAAGGTTGTTCCTTTTCCGCCCATTTTGGATGAAGCGGTGTTAAACTCAATACACTGGAGTTTGGGGATATTTTTTACCCCCGGGTATTTTGAATTTGAAGGGCTTTCGATCCAGATTTTACCTCCCATTAATTCCACCAGGCGGGAGGAAATGGATAAACCGAGGCCTGAGCCTCCATATTTCCGGGTAGTGGAGCTGTCGCCCTGGACAAAGGGTTCGAATATTGTATTCTTTTTGTCGTCGGACACCCCGATCCCGGTATCGGAGATAGAAAAGAGAAGCCATATTTTATTTTTATCTCGTGTGGATTTTTGGGTTAATTTTTGGCAGAGGCAGATTTCCAGGAGGATTTCGCCGCGTTCGGTAAATTTAATGGCATTACCGATTAGATTGGTAATAATCTGCCGGAGGCGGCTGGGGTCGCCATTAATATACATGGGGATTCCCGGGTGGATATAATAGTGAATGTTGATGTTTTTTTTATGAGCCCGGATAGCCAATAATTTGATGATACCGTTTATGGCCTGGTAGAAATTAAAATCGATGGATTCCAATTCGAGGTTCCCGGAGTCGATTTTTGAAAAATCCAGGATATCGTTAATAATTAAAAGTAGGTCGCTGGCGGAGGATTTAACCACCAGTAAGTTACTTTTTTGTTCATCGGATAAAGAAGTATCCAGGGTAAGGTCTGTCATGCCGATAATACCGTTCATAGGGGTCCTGATTTCGTGGCTCATATTGGCCAGGAATTCGGTCCGGGTATGAACGGCGACCTCGGCTTTTTCTTTTGCTTTCAGTAGTTCTTTGGTTCTGATAGAGACCAGTTCTTCCAGTTTTTTTTGTTGTTTTCTCAGGTTGTGTGTTCGCCACCAAAAAAATCCCAGGGAAAGTGCAAGGACGGATAAAACAAAGAAAATACGGAATATAGGAGTTCTCCAGTACGGGGGGATGATTTTTAAGCGGAGGGTTGTACCGGCATCATTCCACACTCCATCGTTGTTGCTGGCTTTGATGCGGAGGGTGTATACTCCTTCGCTGATATCGGTATAGCTGGCGATGCGGTCGTTTTCACAATAGTTCCAATCTTGATCGAAGCCTTCCAACTTGTAAGCGTAATGGTTCTTATAGGGATTATTGAAGTCCAACGACGCAAATTCAAAGGATAGAAAATTATTTTGATAAGACAGCGATAAACTCTTGAGATAAGGGATTTGAGTGGAGGTGGTAATGGTTTTACCGAACATTTTAATATCTGTAATGACTACGGAGGGGATGTAGGGATTATCAAAAATCTCATCCGGGTTAAAAACAGTGAGGCCGTTGATCCCGCCAAAAAACAATTCGCCTTTTTGATTTTTAAAGGCAGCGCCGGAGTTAAATTCATTACTTTGAAGTCCGTCGTGGTAGTCGTAATTGCGTATCGTCCCGTTTTCGGGGTCCAGTTTGGATATGCCTTTGTTGGTACTGATCCACAAGTAGTGTTTATTATCTTCCAGTATCCCGAAAATCATATCGCTGGGCAGCCCGTCCTTGGAAGTATATCTTTTGAAAGTATCGTTTTTGGGCATCCACATGTTTAAACCGCTGTCGGTGCCGATCCATAATCTTTTTTTATAATCTTCGATAATACATTCGATGCCGTCATCGCTGAGGGAGTTTGGGTGTTGAGGGTTATTTTTATAGTGTTTGAACCGGGGGATTAAATGCCGATTATCGTCGTAACTCCATTTTTCCAAACCCTCGAAGGTCCCGACCCAGAGGTTCCCATAGGAATCGCCGTAGATGGTGGAGATATAATTGTGGGTAATGGATCGTGGAGAAGAGGGATCATGGATAAAGTGTGTGAAGCCGTTTATTTCTTTATTAAATAAGGCCAGTCCTTTGCCGTTTAGAGCTATCCAGATTCGTCCTTTATAATCTTCATATAAAGAAAAGATATCGTTGCTCCCGATGCTGTTTTTATTTTTGGGATTATGAACATAATGGGAAAATACCCCGGTTTTTCGGTCGAATCGATCCAGCCCTTTATCCAGGGTGCCGATCCATAGTTGTTTGTTACGGTCTTCTATAATGCATCGGACAATGTTGCCGGCCAGGCTGTTGGGGTTGCCCGGCCGGTTTTTAAAAAAAGTATATTTCCCTGTTTTTCGATGAATGCGGTTGATGCCTCCGCCGTCCGTGCCGATCCATAAGTATCCCTCCGAATCCTCGTAAATAGTCCATACCATATTATTATTTAAGCTATCCGGGTCAAAAGCGTCTTCTTTGACGTGGGTGAATTTTTGTTTCCATTTACCGATTTTATTAATCCCTCCCACCGAAGTGCCTATCCAGATAATGCCCGTTCGGTCTTCATAGATAGAAAGTATCGTATTATCGTTCAGCACTTTTGCTTTTTTTAAATTTTTCTTATATACCCGGAATTTCCCCGTGCTTCTATCCAGGACATTGAGGCCTCCTTCCTCCGTTCCTACCCAGAGGGTGCCTTTTTTGTCCACCAATAATCGCATGACAAAATCGCTGCCGAGGCTGTTGGGGTCCGAGTCGGAATGGCGGTATTGAAAGAATTTATTTTCTTTCGGGTTCAACCGGTTTAAGCCTCCCTCCTCGGTTGCTATCCACATATCCCCGCTATGATCCTGGGTAATGGCATGGATGACGGCTGCATTCAATGAAAAGGGATTACCGGGCTCGTTCCGGTAGTGGATGAACTTATTTTGTCCTTTTTTGAGGCAGTCTAATCCATTCCCGAAGGTCCCGATCCAGATATTTCCTTCCCGATCTTCATAAAGGGATAGGATGTTGTTATCCCCAAGGCTGTTGGGATCGCCGGGATGGTTAAAAAAACGAACCAATTTTCCTGTGACCAGGTTGATGCGATTTAATCCGTTGGTGGTCCCAACCCACAGCATTTTATCCCGGTCTTCGATAATGGCACGAATGTTATTATTGGACAGGGAATTCGGGTTTGAAGGTTCGTGCTTATAATAAATCGCTCTCATGGTTTGCCTGTTGATACAATTGAGCCCCCCGCCATTGGTCCCGACCCACAAAAAGCCGGTATGATCTTCGCATAAAGCCTCTATATTGTTATCCGACAGTGCTCCGCCGCTTTCGTTATCCTTTTTGAAAACAGAAAACTCATACCCGTCATAACGGTGAAGGCCGTCCTGGGTGCCGAACCATAAAAAGCAATCGCTGTCCTGTAGAATGCAGGTTACCGTATTTTGAGTTAAACCTTGCTGGTAAGATATGACTTCGAACTCGATTTCTTTTGAATCCTGGGGAAAAATATGAACGGGTAGTATCGCGAATAGGACGATTACGCCGCTAAGAGCAAGGCTAATCCATGAGTATTTAAACCTCAACCGGTTTCCCATTGTATAAATCATAACATAAAATAATCGAATTATCCATAATCGTTTTTTCCTGCTTCCCATAGAAAAAAATAAAAAATTTTTTTCGGTCTTGTCTGCCGTGATTTCCCGGGCTCCCATCACCCGTAATAAAAGCATTGCACGTCTTCCCAATGCGACTGCACGCCTTCCGACTCCGATTGCAGATGGCAGAAAGGATGCGCCCAAAAATTTACAAAAAATATTATACACTCCCCCCTCCGAATAATTTTAAAAGTTAAGACACGAGCAATTTTTAGGCCCACTTACCGTTGAAAAAAAAACGCTTTGCATAATTTTTCAAATGTTCGCTTCGAATTATTTACAATTTTTTCTAAAAATGGTATGGTTTATTTCTGTCGATGTGAAACGTAACCATCCATCGATGGATTTCCATAATAGGAGATGCCGATTGAGACAAGAAAATGCCATCGCCGTTCTTCATTTCAATAAAATTCGCCTGACCGTCAATTGCCTGGAATCGATCCTGGCTGCCGGATACCCACCCCACCTGGTCTACTGCTTCGATAACGGTTCGGACCCGGACGTTTTCCAACAAATCTCCACTGCGTTTCCATTGTATAATCACCGGCGATGCGATGAAAACCACGGCTTTTCCGGGGGCTTCAACCGGGCACTGGAATGGATTTTCTCGGAAGGATTCGAAAGCGTACTCTTTTGCACCAACGATACACTGGTTGAACCAGGAGCCCTGGGAAAATGCGCTGAAACGGCAGAAAATACAGGCGCCGGCATGGTAGCCCCCTTAATTACCTTCGCATCCAACTATTCACACATCGATTCCAGCGGCGCTTTTTTCCAACCCTCCGACGGTACGCTTCATCATTACCATGATCTTAGCCTGCCCACACTCCTGGACCCCTCCAAGGATTACATCCCCGGTACTGCTATATGGATTTCGAAACACGCTTTCCGGGAACTGGGCGGCATCGACGAGTCGTTCCACATGTACTGGGAAGATGCGGACCTGTGCTTTCGCGCCCACCAAAAAGGCATTATCCTGGCTCGCTGCTATAACGCATCGATCCGCCACGGCGGAGGACAAACCTGCCGAAAAAAACCGCTGTATACCACCTTCTATTTCCAGAGAAACCGCATCCGCTTTTGCAAACGCTACTTGAAAAACGAAGAACGAGAAGGCGTCTTACAATCCATCCACTCCGAATTAACCTCGCTGAAAAACCAATGGGAACAAAATAACGACACCCAGCGATTGGGATTTTTTACCCTGTTGATGGAAGAATTAGAGAACTAGAACCGGGACAATCCCTAAAACTCTTAATACTCTCCCAGGTCCCAAGGTCTACATATACCCCGAGAGGGAATGCCCCTATGGGAAAAAAAGGTTGGTCTTCAAGAACCACCGGTCGATGCATGATGGAACTAACCAGGAACCGGTACAAACTCTCTCCATATTCGCCGCGAAAAGCATAACACCCCCAAAAACCATTGTAACGCTCCAATAACCCGCCCGGTTTATCCTGGAATGCCGTCGCCAGGTTTTTTTCTACGAAAACAGCCCCCATTCGCTGAAGAATATCCCGGTCCGTACACGGCACTACCCCGAATACAACCCCGTTGCTTTCCAACATTCCCAGTGCAAGACTAAATAAATTTCTTCCCTCCCGGTCGTGGGTCGTGTTCCGGCGAGGCTCCATCTCCCTGCAAAGCCCCAGGTACGAATCCGGCAAGAGAACGATATTGTTTTTTGAAAAATAATCGCAGGCCGAATAAACCGACCCAGCCCATTCTCGATACCGGTCGTTAAACATCACTGGGATCGCCTCGACACCCGGTAACCCCTCTTTCACATATTCAAACACTTCCATTTTCCACGGCCTGACGACCACCGCAGCAATCAAACGAACATCGGGCCGGTCCTTCATGAAAGCCCGGATGTGATTTAATGAAAAATCGATGAGCCGAATATTGGGAACTATTTCAAACAACTCCTTCGGGGTTTTTAAGCCCAGCCGTTTTCCTTCCCCGGCGCAAGGCAATATAATCGTCAATTTATAATCCGTCATCACAATCCTTTTCATTTTTTTTTCGGTACATCCCGATTCGCCATCAGTTTTGTCAGCCATCACGGACGGGTCTTTTAGAGTATGTTAAAAATCATATTCCAAACAAAAGTTTTTGGAAGTCCAGCCCGTCACGGACGGGTCTTTTAAAGTATGTTAAAAATCATATTCCAAACAAAAGTTTTTGGAAGTCCAGCCCGTCACGGACGGGTCT
>Ga0209593_10000736_pt1 | contig 14535 bp, 12 predicted proteins | sample PPLLaktember2015_3_FD_187260 | JGI IMG/M metagenome (GOLD analysis project Ga0209593, IMG submission 187260) | Freshwater sediment microbial communities from Prairie Pothole Lake near Jamestown, North Dakota, USA - PPLs Lake P7 Core (6) Depth... | ecosystem: Environmental > Aquatic > Freshwater...
CAACTGATTAAAGGAGAACAAACCGTCGGCACCGGTGGTCATGGAAAAATACGACGGAATCGGTTTGACCAGCACACCGGCTATGGGTAAACGGGTCTGCGTATCACGCGTATTGCCTGTGAGAACCACGGGATGATTGATATCTATGGCCCAGCCGGCGATGTAGCCGGAATCCACGCGGAAGCGGTCGAAGACGCGCAGAGTCCAATCTCCGGCGGAAGTCAGGCCGTTGAACGTGCGCAGCGAATCCTGCGGCCGCCATGAGCCGATGAGCGGCAGTTCGGCCTGATAAATGGACGAATCTATCGCGTCGTCGAACCAGCCCTGAATGTCCACCACGCTGTCACCGGGGAAAAGATTGAGCAGCACGACTTCGACGCTGTCTCCGGGAGCTGTGAGGCTGATACGCAAATCGCGAATGAACGGATGACGGATATCTACAAACACGTTGAGATCCGAGATGACAACACCATCGCGGACGTTGATCACAGCGACAGCGGTGTCGCCCGGGTAATCGGGGATGCGAATACTGTCACCTGAAGAATAGACCACATCCAACGCCACGCGATTCACGCGCTCGGCAGCCGGGAGCGTTTTCAGAATACGTCCCGTGTATTTGACCGGGTCGGAACCGCGCCGGGAGGTCTGCGCGACTACGAAGCCGACGATCAGCAAAGCGGCAAGAATCGTAAGGAAATGTCGTTTCATTATCGCTATTTTGCGTCTTTTAAGTCTAGCCAATAGCCGAGCCAACCCGACTGCGCGGCCCCTTCGAGGGAATCGGAAAGATACTGCGCGGGCATGTTCATACTGCCGATGAACCAATGCAGCGACGCCAGTTTATTTACCTTGGCCCAGCGCACGGCATGTTGGAAAAGCTGCCGTCCGAAGCCCTGTTCGCGATATTCCTCACGGATAAACAGATCGAGGACTTGCGCGATGCGTCCGGCATGCAGGGTAGACGGGCGACAATAGACCGTTATAAATCCGATGGCGTGCCCGCTGGACGTGCGTCCGATAAGAATCGTCCCCTGCCGGTTGTCTTCGAGAAAGGTGTTCAGATAATCCAGATTTAGAGCATCGTCCGCCGGCTGAACGGTTTCATCATTTTCCTGATATTCCACCACCAAAGCCAGCAGATCGTTCAGATCTTCGCTCCGAGCTGTCGTCACATTCATGGGTGTAAGAGCTTGTGAGCCTCGAAAAATACGGTGATTCGCGCCACCTAAAGGGTTGATTCACATCTTTCTTTGCAAAGAACGCACCAATACACCATCGCGGTCAATACCGACCTTAACCTCGGCTTTCCCGCCGCGGACCGCACCGCGGCGAACGGTTCACTTTTTCAGTTCTTTCCAGTGTTTCCACTGGGTCAGCAGGCTGCGGGTACCGGACGTATCCTCAATGACGGTCGTGCGGATGATGCATTCTTTGGCATCCGGCTCCCAGTAGAGGAAGGACGGACTCGCGGAATCACCACGGAATTTGCCGTTCGTCCCGGCAAAGGTTTCACTGAGCGCACTCATGGAAAAGAGCAGCGGGGCGCAATTGCAGCCGGGAAAACTGATAAAGCCGACGCTGTCGAGATTCGAGAACGTGAATTTGACCTCGCCCATCAGCATATTGTTTTCTTCGTATAGACGTTTTGACGTTACGCGATAGGCGGGATTTTGATCTTCCCAAGTCGTGCCGTCCAGATAGTCGTTCATCAGAATGCCGAAATCCTTGAGGCTGACGTCGTTATCATCTTCATTCTGCGAGACGATGTTGACGAACGTGATGACTCCTTCACCGGTTCCGTCGGGACGGATGGTGAAACGATATTCCTTGCTCTGCGGGTTCAGACAACCGGCAAAAAGCGAGGCGGAGAAAATCAGCAGAAACGACAGGATGAGATGACGCGACATGAGAAGTCCTTTAAGGATTTCGGGCGCACCTTGCGGTGGTTGTGCCGCGGGGCAGGCAAGATGCCTGCCTCCGCGAAGAGATTCCGGGAGGGTCTGATGACCCTCCTCGGCGGAAAACCCGTAAATTATTTTTTCGGTTCGGTCGCTTCGCCGGCCGGTTTCGGCTTCAGGAAGCGGTTGAAGAATTCGACGTGCTTGCGATATTCCTTGATCGTGTTCACGCGCTTGCCGCTGCCGTGGCCTTCATCGGCGAAGATGAGCGAATCCACGGTGATGCCGTTCTTGGCCACCGCTTCCAGAATTTGGCGAGCTTCACCAACGGGAACGCGCGGATCGTTGGCGCCGTGAACGACCATGAGCGGAGTCTTGATGAGATTCGCTTTATGAATGGGCGAAATCTCTTTTAAGAATTCGGGGTCGGTGAGCGGGCCGTATTCCGCTTCGCGGAGCGCGCGGCGATAGGACGCGGTATTTTGAAGGAACGTCTGGAAATTGGCGATGCCGACGATGTCAATGGCGGCGCTGAACAGATCGGGGTATTCGGTAATCATGCCCAGGGCAACATAGCCGCCGTAGGAACCGCCGCGAATGCCGATCATGCCGGGTTTGGTGTAGCCGTTGGCGATCAGCCATTCCACCCCCGCCTTATAATCCTTCAGGGAATTCTTGCGGTTCTTATAATTGTCGAGATTCAAGAAATCGCGGCCATAGCCGGAGGAACCGCGCACGTTCGGCGCGATGATGCCGTAGCCGTTCAGCATCAAGTACTGGAAGTTGCGGATGAAGTCGGGCTGGAACTGTGATTCAGGGCCGCCGTGAGCATCCACGATAAAGGGCACGGGTTTGCCCTTCTCATAATCCGGAGGCAGATAGAGAAACGCGGGAATTTCGATACCGTCGAAGCTCTTATAACGAATGAGCTGCGGTTCACGGAACATGTTGCGGTCAATGCCCGCATAGATGCTGAAGGTGAGCTGCTTGAGTTCTTTCGTATACGGATTCCACTTCCAGACATCCGGTGCGCGCGTGGGGCCGGAGAACGAAATGAGGCAATTGCCGTTTTCATCGGAGCCGCCGACACCGAGAATGCCGTCGAGGGGCGGATTGGGTAATTCCTTTTTTGTCGCGAATTCACGCATCTTGAGACGGTTGTAGCCGTCCTCATTGATGGTAGCCACCTGATGTTTGAAGTCGCGCGAAAAACCCATGCCTTCCACTTCCCACTTAGAATCGAGCCAGCCGTCGGTCACCCATTCGATTTTCGGTTTTTTGACGCCGACGGTCATGGTAGCCAAACGCGCCATGCCGTCCTTGTTGTCATTGCAGGTCAGCCAAACGGTTTTATTGTCGGGCAACAAGGTGGTGTTGGAATAGACGATATCGCCCTGATGCGGCGTAATGTGGTCGTATTTCCCGGTGGCCAGATTCAGCAGATAGAGATCGTTGTTGACGTTCGATTTCCAATTCGATACAATCATCTTCGTGCCGTCCAGCGACAGATCGGAGATGGCGTTGGAGCCGCGCGTCTTCACCGAATCACCGAACACTTTCACATGATCACCGGAGGCAATGTTCATGCGATAGATGAAGAAGTCGCGCAAATTCTCCTCGTTCGAGCGGAAATAGAGATATTTATCGTCGCGCGACCACGTGACGGAACCGTACTGCACATCGGGACGGTCTGTGATCTGCATAAGTCGGCCCGTGTTCGTGTCCATCAGATAGAGCTGCGAGTTTTCATCGCCGCCGACGGACGCGCTGACCACAGCCGTCTTCCCGTCGTACGAGAGGGTGAAACCGTCAATACCGTCTTCGAAAGCTGTCAGTTGATATGGCCAGCCTTCATCGGTCAGCCGGTATACCTGATATGCACCAGAAGCAGAAGAACCGCAGAAAACGGTTTTCCCATCCCAACTATAGCCCGCCGGACCCCACGCGCCGATGTTGAGGAACGTGGCGATGTCGGGAACGTACTTACCCTGATTTAAAAGGGATGGCGATTCGGGCGCGGTCTGCGCAAAAGCAAACGATGCACAGAACAAAGCCGCGAGAAGCAAACCAAACATGTGACGCAGTTTCATGATGTTAGTCCCGTTTATGTTGAGTCCTGTTTATGAACATGTCGAATTACACATAGCTGAAAAAGCCGAGGCGCGCGCGAACACCCGTGTGTCCGGCCCGCACAAGACGCTTCAAATACGGTGCGGGACGATAGCGCTCATCCTTGAACTCGGCGTATAATCCTTCGATAACCATCAAAACCCGGTCGAGGCCGATGCGATCTCCCCACGTGAGCGGGCCAAAAGGGTAACCCGCCGCCGCGCGCAGGGCCAGATCAATTTCTTCGGCGGAAGCAATCCGTTCCTGCATGGCCAGCGCAGCTTCGTTCACCAGACAACAGACCGCGCGCGCTAAAATGCCGCCGGGACTATCCTGCACGGAAACCGTCATCAAACCGATGCTCTCAAAGAGCCGCATGGCGGTGCGCACGGCATCACCGCTTGTATGCGGTGTGCCCATGATTTCCACGAGCGTCGCATCCTCGAAGGGCGGCAGCATGGAAATTCCCACGACGCGTTCCGGCATAAGCATTTCGCGGGCAACTTCACCGGCGGAAACGGCAAGCGTGAGCGTGAGAATCGGAACGGATTCACCGAGCGCATCTTCGAGATAGAGCAGAGCATCGGCTTTAGCCGCTAAGTCTACACAATGGAGTTCGAGCACGACGTCGAAGTCGTCTTCATCCACACTCTCTGCGGTTTGCAGTATACGAAAACGATCTCCTGCCTGCTCCACTTCCTCATCCGGCACCATGAGCGTAATCGAATGCCCGGCCGCTTCCGCTTTCCCGGCAAAGGCGGACGCGTCGCTCAACGGTCCGACAACAAGCAGCCGCTCGATGGGATAGAATTCGGTTTGAGTCGTTGATTGGTTATTCGACATCGCGATACTCAAAGAAACCGCGACCGGTTTTACGTCCCAACTGTCCAGCTTCGATCATGCGTCGAATGATGAGATGCGGACGGAAGCGCGATTCGTGCGCGTACCCTTCCCAAAGCGCGCGCGTGATGGAAGAATGCACGTCCAATCCGATTTGATCCATCTGCTCGAAGGGACCCGCTTTAAATCCGCCGCCCTCGCGGAGTATTTTATCAATCGCTGCGGCATCGGCAAGACCTTCGGAAAGGCATCGCAAGGCCTCATTGAAAAACGGCCGCGTACAGCGATGAACTACGAAACCGGGAGTGTCCGATACGATGACGGATTCCTTGCCCAGTTCGCCGATAAAACTGCGGCAGCGTTCGACGACGTCCTCCGCGGTGCGCTGCCCGCGAATCACTTCCACTAAATCCACTTCTGTCGGCGGATGGAAAAAGTGCAGTCCGCAAACGCGTTCGGGAAAGCGGGTTTTTGCGGCAATCGTGGTGATGGAAAGCGTGTTCGTGGCCGAAGCGATCACCGACGCCAAGGGAAGCTGCGCATCTATCCGCGAAAAAAGTTCCTGTTTGACATCCAGCTTCTCCGTGATGGCTTCGACAATCAGATCGGATTCGGCGCAATCGAACAGCCCGCTTTGGAACTGAATCCGCGTCTTCACCGCTTGACTATCTTCACGCGATAAGTTGCGCAGCTCGCTGTAGTCTTTCAGTTCGTTCTCGAGCAACTTTTGCGCGCGCTTGATCGCTTCAGGTGAAGCATCACAGAGCGTGACCTGCGCACCCGCACCGGCACAAACCAGCGTGATGCCGGCGCCCATCGTTCCCGCGCCAAAAACTGTGATGCGTTCAAAGGTCACAAAGATTCTCTCTAAAAAATGGATACCGGATTTCTAAACCCGACAGAGCGCACTGCCGTGCGGCGCTACAATTCAATCTGGGATTCGGAAGATTCGCCTGCAGATCACCGTGCATTAAATCACGGCGGCGATATAAAACGAATTTACTGTTGCGCCAGATGTCGTTGTAGCGCGATGCGAATTCGCGGCTCTGCAATAGGTCGTTGACATAGCGATCCCATCCAACAATGCTCTGCGCTGTCCCATCCGTGACGATGATGCCAAGCAAGATATATTCCGGATTTCGGCGCAAGATGTCGTCACCGCTTGTCTTTTCGTGCATGCGGCCGGGCAGCGCGGCAAGTTCGCGGTCGAATAAACCGTGGCAATCGAGCGCGCGGGCGCGTCCGATATAGGGAATCAGCCCCGCTTCACCAACGGCAACGACCGCTCCGGGTTCCACCATTCCCCCCACGGCCAATCCCGCCTCATAGTGCGCAATGCTGGGAAAGAGATCCAAGCGGCGAAAGCCGCTGATGAAGAAATCGTTCTGGAAAAATACGAAACGATCAAAGGCAAACGTCTGCAAAGCCGTCAAGAAAAGCAGACCACACACGACCGCAGGCTGACGCCATCGCGAAACCGGCGCGAAGACGACGCGTTCCACGGTTTCAGCATGACGATTAAGAAATATAATCAGTCCGACCACACCCAGCGGAATCATGGGCGCCCAGAACCGCCACGCGAGCATCCAATCGCCGCCGACTTTGAGAATAAAAACAACCTGAGCCAGAACAAAAATGAACGGCAGACCGTTCTGCAAAATATCCCGCCGATCCTGCCAGAGCGCAAACAGCCAGATCCAACCGCCGGTAGCCACAAGCGCGGTTCCCAAGTACTGCAAACCCTGCCGGAATTGAAAAAGAAAATCTCCGGTGGCTTTAGCATAAAACGTATTGGGCAGCAGCGTGCCGAAATAAGCCAAACGAAATACGGACATCGCCGCCGATAATAATACAAACAGCGAGCAGGCCGCGATCCAGCGGCGACTCAAGCGATTTTGTGCGCGACGATCCGCAATCGCCCAAAAAACCAAGAGCACAACGCCGAACATCGCTCCTTCAGGCCGCGAAAGAGCAAGCAGGAGAATTGCCGTTGTCAGTGCAGCCGGATGCGCAGGCAAGGATCCCGAACCGCGCAAATCATTCCACGAAAGAACCGCCCAGAGAAGCAGCAGAGAATGCAGCGAGGTTTCCATGCCACTGACGGCCCACAACGTGTTGGCACCGGCGGCAACCAGCCATGAAAGTCCCACAAGCAACGCCCACCACGTACTTCGTCCGCGCATAGCCCAGCGGACGATCATCAGAAAAACGGCGAGATGACAAAGAACACCGATTAGCTTCGCGACAAGATACAACGCCCAATCCGACATGTAGAGATTCACACCGAGAGCTGCAAAGCCCGACAGACCGAACATCCAAAGCGGATTGGAGAATCCTTCGATGCGTTCACCGGGATTAAAGCAAATTCCCCTGCCGGCAGCAAAATTCTCGCTATAGCGCAACGTGATGAAGCTGTCGTCCACTCCCTGCGGGAAGTAGTGAAAGTGGAGCGCAAGAAAAACGAAAAAAACAACACTGATGGAAAAAATCGGAAATGTGCCCCGCCAATCGGTGAGCTTTCGACTCCACTGACGCATCATTCCCAAAAACAGAACCGTCAGCGGTAAAGCGATAACCAGATAAAGCAGTTTCGGTCCCAGCGGCAACGGGAGCATGCCGAGAGCCGTACTGACAGGGACGGCGGTCACGTATTCGGACTCGCTACTTTTTCAGAAGTTCGTTGGCCTGCCAGAGCAATTCCTCCGCCAGCGTGGGAGTATAGCCGACGTGACGATAGGCGATTTTTCCCTGCTGGTCTATCATGACGAGAGTGGGAATGCCGCGCACGCCATAGGCCGTGGCCAGATCATCCGTTCCGAAGAGCACCGGGAAAGCTATCTTGCGTTCAGCGAGAAAGGGCTTCACCTTGTCGGTATTGCCGCCGCGCTCCCAAACATTGACGCCGTAGACTTCTACATTTTCCGGCTTCTTTTCACGGAAGAATTGATCGAGCAGCGGCATGGTTTTCTTGCAGGGGCCGCACCATGTCGCCCAGAAATCGAGAATCACCACTTTGCCGCGCAAACTTGCGAGCGAAACGGTTTTTCCGTCCAGATCTTTCAGCGAGAAATCGGGAGCGAGGATGCTTTGACGGTCGGCAACGGCTTCCTGCTTGCGCTGCGGGGCGGTAGCGGCGGCTTGGCGGATGACTTCCGCCATCCGTGCGCGTTCCGCATCCTCGACTTTCACGAGCAGTTCATTCCAGCGCGGATCACTGCGGAGCGGGACGAGGTCGTCATCGGACTTATACTGCTCGATATCGGAGAAGCCCAAATCGGCGGCGGTGAACAGCCAAGCGTAGGCGGAATCCTTTTCTCCGGCCAGTGAGAAACCACAGGCCAGATCGTACGCATGTTCGCCACGGCGTTTAACTTCCACAATGCGGCGCATAGTCTGAACATGCGCAGGCCAATCGGGAATTTCGCGCTGGGCGCGGGCTTTCGCGTAGAGCGCGTCTATATTGTCGGGATTGTTGCGCAGAAATTCATCCACGCGTTCGATAGCCTTCCGCTGATCGGGAACGGCTAAGATCATCCGGTATTGTACCGGTTCGAACCGATTGGGCTGCATCTCGCAGAGTTTTTGATACACGTCATCCGCCGCGGTTTTCTCATTGCGGGCCCGGAGCAGATGACCGAGTCTTTCCACGGCATAGGGAAGCGAATTATCCCGCGCAATCGCCTTGCGCAATGCGGCTTCGGAGAGATGGAATCCGGAATCGCTTTCGGGAGTGTAAGCTCCCGCCTGCAAGAGATTGCCCCAGTAGCTGTTCGGGTCGCGAGCCAGTAATTTCTCGGCGTAGACGCGCTGATCGGCAGGCGTCGTCATCATGCGACCGGCCAAATAAACAGCGGCTTCATTGTCCGGTTCATCTTCGGCACGTTTTTGATAGTGAGCGCGCGTCGAATCCATGTTATCCATGGCCAGAATACTGGCGGCGCGAAACTGGACGGCGATATCATTCGGATAGCGAGCCTGAAAATCGCGGGCAATCGCTTTTTCGGAGGCATACGTGCTGACCGAATCCAAAGCGGCTTCAATCGCACGCTCCCCTTCCGAAGGTTGATAGCGGCGAACGCTGAATCCCTGCGCCCACACCTGAGAAACTAAAGTCAGCGCACAGAAAAGCGAAATCCAACGGGAAAGTTTCGTCATACAGATTCTCAACAGGTTATTCGAGCGAGTCGGATTCATCGGAAGGAATATCCACACGGCCCGTACCGGGACGTTTGACTTCAACTAATTCGCGCACATGATCGGGGCTGCCGATTTGTTCTTTCACCAAGCCCACACCGGAAGCGAACCAGCGCACCACGGCAATTCCCGCCGCCGATTTCTGCTGCTGATACTCTTCCTCGGAAATCAGGCCTTCGCCGCGCCAGACTTCGAGCGAATCAACAAAGGACGGAAAAGCCGAGGTAACGGTTTTATAGCAGTTGGAAAACGTTCCGGCCGGAACTGTCACCGTTTCGGACGGCGCGACCACCGTGTTGGTTCCCACGTCGAAATCCTCCCATTCCCCGCCGCTAAGAACAGATTCATCCACCCAAAGCTGGCGGTATTCCGGGAGATAATCGAATTTTGTCAGCGGTTTGGTCGTTTCGAAAAAAACTTGTTGATCCTTGCTGATTAAACGACAACGGCCCATTTCAATACCGCGAAACTCCAGATTATAAACACGAATATCCTGGCCTCCGGTGTAGCGCATAATCAACGTGTAGGGGACAGTTTCCCCGCGGTATCGTTCCTGATACTGAAGCGTCCGTTTGTCCAGCAGGAGCAGATGTTCCGTTCCGCCCCGCAGTGCGACACCTTCCGGGCCTCCGCAACCCCAGAGAAATAATAAAATAAAAAGCAGGGAGCTATAGCTCAATTCTCTCTGCTTGATAGTGTTGAACATTTGTTTAATCACTTTGGAAAACATGCAAACACAAGAATGTAAGATACCTGCGGGAAAAAGTCAAGGCGATTCACACTATGAACGCCGGTAAGGAATTCACTATAGAGAATCGGTTTCCCCCAACACGTGGCGCAATCCCGCATCAAGATCGGGATATCGAAAGCGATAGCGAGATGCCGCGAGCTTGGCGGGAATGACGCGCTGATTCCAACTCATCGCCTCGGCCATCTCCTGACCAATCATCAAGCGAATAGCCCAAACAGGAACCGTTAGCCAAACCGGGCGATTCAAGACACGGCCAACAGCGATGGAAAAATCCTTTTGGGTGATGGGCTGCGTGACGAAATTCACGGGGCCGCGCAAACTGTCTGTCATCACAACGTGGTGAAACATGCCGAGAATATCATCCAAGGTAAGCCAAGCCGTATAGTGATTGGCATCAGCCAAGACCGATCCCGCCCCCCAGAGGAAAGCGGGCAGCATCATTTTCAACGCACCGCCGGCCGGAGTCAGGACCACTCCGATACGCGCATTGACTACGCGAATGCCCTTTCGGGCGGCAGGTTCGGCGGCCGCTTCCCAAGTGCGGACCAGATCCACAAAGAATCCGCCCGAACCGGAGGGAGTGTCTTCCGTCAGTTCGGTATCTCCCCCTTCCCCATACCAGCCGGTTCCGGACGCGCAAACAAACACTTTCGGCGGTTGTTTCAAGCGCGTGACGGCATTCACCAAAAGTTCAGTGGAGCGAACGCGGCTATTCCACACTCGTTCGCGTTTACCGAGTTTCCAGCGTCCCGGAGCAATGTTTTCACCGGAAAGATGAATGATCGCATCGAATCCTTCCAACTGCGCGGGATCGAGCTCTCCCACGGCGGGATTCCAAACGATTTCTTCCTCCGCAGAATGGAGCGGTTTGCGCACGAGACGCACGACACGGTGACCACCCGCGGTCAGAAACGGCACCAGATTCGATCCCAGCAGACCCGTAGAAGCAGAAATTAAAATGCGCAGCGAACCTCTGTCGCGACAGGCATAGTGAGCGGCGATATCCGATGCGGCCGCGGCATGCCGATAGGCAAACATGCGCTGCAAACGTTTGCGAACCCAGAAGCCCATGACCGGTTGGCTCAGACCCAGAAGCGGCATGCGGTATTCGATGCGATCTTCGAGAAAACACGCATTCTCGCCATCCGGTTCGACGAGATGCAAATGCTCCCAGCGGTTGAACGGACCCAGAATCTGGATATCGCGGAATTGGCGGCCTGCGATGAAGTCGCGATGCTCAATCAGCCATTCCTGCCAATACGGGCCGACACGATGACGCAAAGTGACGCGGCTGCCGTTTTCAAGGCCGCCGGATTTTTTCATGATTCGAACCCGTTCCCACGGGGGAGTCAGCCGTTCCAGCGCGCCGGGGCGTTCCAGCCAGTTGAACACATAGCCGGCGGGCGCGGGAATACGTGTGCGATAAACGAATGTGCTCACAGAAGTATTACTCGTCTTTCGGATGCCGCTTTATTTCACGGCCTTTCACTACCACAAAAGCAAGCAGAGCCACCAGAAAAAACACCAGCAGCATCCACGCGACGCTCTGCAGAGTTCCGATAACCGTACCGTACAGTTCGAGTGTCCAACGGTCTCCGGTCAATTCCAGAATGATCTCATCCTTAGTACGCGCCGTAACATACCGTTCCATCTGCCAGATGCGGACGCCGCCGGAGATTCCCACAACATAGAGAGCAAACATCAGGTAGCGGGTCCACGCCGTATAAATGTCTTCTCCCACAAGACGCTGCAGAATCCTGTGAATGGGCGAGCGAAAGAGCCGCGCCAGAACAAAACAAACCAAAAAGGAAACCGCCAGCGCAACGATTAAAAGTAAAATGAACATTGCGTACGCCCTCCTATGCCGATTGAATTGTTAGCGACTCGTTTTCATTTACTGCGGAATAAACGGATCATCCGATGGTCGGGTCGTTATTCAAATCTCCTTGCCTTTTCATCCGGTCGTGATAATCGGTTCCGGCGATTACCAAAACAAATTCACCGCGCGGTGCGTTTCGCGTAAAGTGTTCGATATGAGCGGAGAGTGTGCCTCGGCGAACTTCTTCGTAAACTTTCGTCAATTCGCGCGCCACGGCAATCTCGCGATCACCGAGCGCGTTTTGAAGTTCCTGCAAGGTTTTCAACAGGCGGTGCGGACTTTCATAAAGGACAACCGTGCGCTCTTCTCCGGCGATTTCTTTTAATCGGGTTTGCCTTCCCTTTTTATGCGGAAGAAATCCCTCAAAAATGAAGCGGTCGGTGGGAAAACCCGCGAGGACCAGCGCCATCAATAAAGCGTTTGCACCGGGAACGGCTTCTACGGCAAGTCCTTCATCGAGTACGGCGCGCACTAATACAGAACCCGGATCGGAGATTCCCGGCATGCCCGCATCGCAAATGAGAGCCACACGTTTTCCGCTTTGAAGTTCGTTGAGAATCCACGGAATTTTTCCGCGTAGATTGTGGCTGCCGTAGGACGTGGTGGGGACCTGTACGTCATAGTTGCGCAGCAAAATGGAGGAATGGCGCGTGTCTTCGCAGAGAATCAGATCGGCACACGAGAGTTCCTGAACCCCGCGAATGCTCATATCGTCAAGGTTGCCGATGGGCGTAGCCACGAGCACCAGCGAGCCGTTCGTTCCGCTGTTCTCTACCACTGCGGATCCTCAATGGGAGCGGTTGAATATGGCTGGGCGAGCCAAGCGACTGGGGCCGAACGGCGTTTAAAAGCGGAACCGCGAATGAGAGACACGACGCGTTCCACCAGTTTCGGGTTCGCACCTTCCGCGAGAACTTCGCGGCGGGATTTTTTTTCATCAACTATTTTCACCAGCACGCGATCCATGTCGGCATAGAGAAAACCGAGTTCCCCTTCGTCGGTTTGACCGTCCCAGAGATCGGCGGTCGGGATTTTTTCTATGATCTGTACAGGGACTCCGATATGCCGCGCAATGAAGCGCACGTCCGTTTTGTAGAGATCGCCCAGCGGATTTAAAGACCATGCGGCATCGCCGTGCAATGTGCCGTAGCCCAGCAAAATTTCCGTTTTGTTGGACGTGCCCAGAACCAAGCCGCGCGCGTGGGCTTGATCGAATAAAATCATCATGCGCAACCGGGCGCACAGGTTTCCGCGGCGCAGCGGCGTGAGATCGGTGACTTGCGCTTCGAAACCATCCGCCATAGCGGAAATATCCACGACGCGATGACGGACTCCGAGGGTATCTGCCACGAGCTTCGCATCTGCCAAAGATTGCGGCGAACTCGTGCGATAAGGCATAATGATGCATTGGAGCGCATCATGGCCGACGGCTTGTACCGCCAAATAAGCCGCCACGGCGGAATCCAGACCACCGGATAAGCCCAAGACAAATTCCGACCGTCCGGTTTTCTCTAATTGAGAATGCAGCCAAGCGCAAAGCGAATCAATCGCTCGCGCGGGATCCGTGATAAAAGCCATGCTTTGGGAAGTCTTCCGCGGTATTTTCGGCTAATATATTTTTACGCACAAATGAATAGAGGCGGGGCTTCGAGGGAAGCCCCGCCTCTTAGGACGCGTTTAGGTTGGAATCCGATGTCTCGTTCATCTTAAGGAATACGATGTTATTTTGTCGGCAACGCTTTGAGAGCTTCGCGGAAAATACGAAGTCCCTCATTCACTTCGGACTCGGACATCGTGAGCGGCGGGCGGAAACGGACGGATTTTTGACCGCTGCCCAAAAGCACCGCACCGCGTTCGTAGAGTTGGCCGCGCAAGTGATCGCGGATTTCGGACGTGGGCAGATCGAAAGCACACATCATGCCGCGACCCCGCACGTTGGAAACCAGATTCGGGAATTCTTCCGCGAGTTTGGCGAGACCGTTTTGCAGGACTTCGCCGACACGCGCCGCGTTCTCGACGAGTTTTTCCTCTTCGATAATATCGAGATAGATTTTAAAGCGGAACATGTCAATGAGATTGCCGCCCCACGTGGAATTGATGCGGCTGGGGACGCGGAAAACGTTGTCCGGAACCTCGTCAATACGCGGGCCGCAGAGAAAGCCGCAGACCTGCGTTTTTTTGCCGAACACGATCATGTCCGGTTCCATACCGTAGTGCTGATATGCCCACATCTTGCCGGTGATACCGATGCCGGTTTGCACTTCATCCAGGATGAGCATGGCTTCGTTTTCGTTCGCCAGTGCGCGCAGTTCACGGAAAAATTCGGCGCGGAAATGATTGTCTCCGCCCTCACCCTGAATCGGTTCGATGATGATCGCGCAGATTTCGTCGCGGTTTTCCAGAAACGCGGTTTTCATCTGCGCCACAGCCAGCCGCTCCGCCTTTTCCACTTCCTCAAGACGGGCTTCCGTCAGCGGAAAGGTGAGTTTCGGATTGAGAATGCGCGGCCAATCGAATTTGGCGAAGAGTTTGTATTTGTTCGGATCGGCGGTGTTGGTCAGGGACATCGTGTAGCCGCTGCGGCCGTGGAAGGCATCCTGAAAATGCAGCACCTTCGTGCCGATTTCGCGCCGATAGCCGCGCGCGAAATTCTTGCGGACTTTCCAATCCATCGAAGCTTTCAAAGCGTTCTCGATGCCCAGCGCGCCGCCCGCCACGTAGAACGAGTGACTCATGGAAGAGGGAACGGCGACGCGGAAAAACGTATCTACGAACTCGGCCATCTCGATTGTGTAGAGATCCGAGTTGGTAATGTTGTTCACCGCCAGCTTGCCGAGCCGCTGAATCATGTCCGGCGAGGTCAG
>Ga0209593_10000738_pt1 | contig 14527 bp, 9 predicted proteins | sample PPLLaktember2015_3_FD_187260 | JGI IMG/M metagenome (GOLD analysis project Ga0209593, IMG submission 187260) | Freshwater sediment microbial communities from Prairie Pothole Lake near Jamestown, North Dakota, USA - PPLs Lake P7 Core (6) Depth... | ecosystem: Environmental > Aquatic > Freshwater...
GCCCGCCATTAGCGCAATTTCCTATATTCGACGACAACAGGTACATCAGGTACTTCTTTATGTTGGCGAAGATGCCGCGGCCTTCTTCCACCGCTGCGACAATGGAAGCGAAGTTGTCGTCTGTCAGTATCATTGCGGCCGCTTCCTTGGTCACATCGGTACCGGTGATACCCATTGCGATGCCGATGTCCGCCTTCTTCAAAGCCGGCGCATCGTTTACTCCATCCCCGGTCATCGCGACGATATGACCGCGTTTCTGGAGGGCACTGACGACCCGGAGCTTATGAACCGGTGAGACGCGAGCATAGACATCGATTTCCGGCACCTGAGCATCGAAGTCGGGTTCGCTGATCGCCTCCAGCTGAGCGCCGGTCACCACTCGTCCTGTCTTGAGCAAGCCAAGCTCTCGCGCCACTGCTTCAGCCGTCACAGGATGGTCGCTTCATGACGGGTCGGATGCCTGCGCTCTCGCAAGTGTTAACGGCCTCACGCGCTTCAGGTCTGGGCGGATCAATCATCCCTGCGAGGCCAAGGAAAATCATGTCCCGTTCGGCAGTCTCGCGGCTCGCCTTCTCCTTGAAGGCCACGGCCAAAACGCGGAGAGCCTCGCTCGCCATTTGGCGCGCCGTTTCCCGGACGACTCTTCGGGCTGCTTCGTCGAGTTCAACCACCTTATCGTCGAGCAGCTGGTGTGTGCAAGAGTCGAGGATGACCTCCGGCGCCCCTTTGGCGTAGGCGTCCTGACGGCCGTCGACGTGGTGCAGGGTGGTCATCCTCTTAGTTTCGGAAGTGAACGGAATCTCGTCGGCGCGCTTGAATTCCCGGTCGAGATCCTCCTTGTTCAGCCCCGCTTTCGCGGCCGCCGCAACCAGGGCACCCTCGGTCGGGTCGCCTTTTGACGCCCAGTGGCCTCCGCTGTCTTTGACCAGGTTCGCGTCGGAGGCGAGCGCGGCCGCCTGCAGCAATTTCTGTAAAGGCCCGGACACCTGAATGCGCTTCCCTGATTGAAGGAACTGGCCGCTCGGTTCGTACCCGGCGCCAGTCACATCCAGAAGCTGCCCGGCAACGAATATCTTTCGGACAGTCATCTGGTCTTTGGTGAGGGTCCCCGTCTTGTCAGAACAGATTACCGAGGTGCTCCCGAGAGTTTCGACTGCCGGGAGGTGCCGTATCAGGGCGTTTCGTCGTACCAGCCTCTGCACGCCGAGGGCGAGGGAAATCGTCACCACGGCCGGGAGGGCTTCGGGGACTACGGCCACGGCGAGGGCAATTCCAAATATCAACATTTCGATCAACGGCTGACCACGAAAGAGACCGAGACCCACGATAAGCGCAACGATCACCAGGGCAGCTTTCGCCAGGACGCCGCCGAGTTTGTCCAGATTCACCTGCAACGGAGTCTTCGGGGTTTCCACCGTCTGTAGCAACTGGGCGATCTTGCCGAACTCGGTGTCCATCCCGGTCGCGACTACCAGACCTCGACCTCGCCCGTATGTCGCTGCCGTGCCTGCATACGCCATGTTTCGCCGGTCACCCAGTGCTGACTCCGCGTTGTCGAGCGGTTGGCTGTGCTTGCTGACCGGTACTGATTCGCCGGTCAGGGCCGCCTCTTCGACTTGCAGGTTGACCGACTCGCTCAGCCGCACATCGGCTGGGATCTTGCTGCCCGCCGCCAGCAATACAACGTCACCGGGGACGAGCTCGGCGGCCGGGATTTCACTCTCGCGGCCGTCACGGATCACTCTTGCTGTCGGGGCGGCCATCTTTTTGAGCGCCTGCATAGCGCGCTCGGCACGATACTCCTGCAGAAACCCCAAGCCGACTGCGAAGAGCACAATGACTGTAATGGCTACCGCCTCGAGACCGTGTCCAAGGAAGGCGGAGAGGGCTGTGGCGAGAAGCAAAATCACGATCAGTACGTTCTTGAACTGAGCAATGAGAACTTTCCACGCCGAGACGCTCACTGCTGTCTTTAGCTCGTTCGGGCCGTATTCGTTAAGACGTCTTTCGGCTTCCGCCTGGCTCAGCCCCCCGGCGGTCGAATCGAGCTTCTCTTGCACAGCTTCGACAGGCAGGACGTGCCAGGCGGTTGCCTGGCTAAAATTTGTTTTCATCGGTTTCCGGCTGGGACGGTGGGGGAGCAGGTACTCATTCCATATTACCTAAAGGGACAGGGGGTTAGAAGATTCGGCAGGCGCAGGCGGCTGTTTGCTAAGCAGCCGGCGATAGACGCGCTGGAAAACGCGGGTGGTGAAATTGGAGGTCAGAGATCCCATGTTTTTGGGATGGACTCGTTGATGACGGGTCCGTATCATCAGCCAAACACGGCCAGAGAGACGTCCTGCCTCTCGGCGCGATACGGCGGACGATCCCAAGCTACTTGACTGTTGTCGTGTGACCGCCAACCGACCGATCGTCCTCCAGAAAGGAGGTGAATCATGTCGACTAAGAAGGCCAAGTGCCCGGTCTGCGGGGTCTTGAAGTTCCAACTCATTCCCGGCTCGGAGTGCTACTGCCCTTGCGGCGTACGTTTCCGCGTCGGTTTGGCCGGAGACGAGGCTTCCATTGAATTGCTTGATGTCGCCCTGGGTAGTCCGCGCTTCGCGGCTCGAGTTGTCTTCGAGATGAGGGAAGCCGAAAAGGACCCGACTCGGGAGACACGTCGGTTCACCTGAATCCCGAACCTGGGACAGGGCACGAGTGGTTCGCCTCCAGAGCACCCGCCTCGTGCCCTTCAGCATTGATACTGATCTAACGACCGATGCGTTGTAAGCAACTGGCAGGCGCCAACAGCGGTGGCCGGACTGCTCAGAGTCCGGTGGCCGGTGCTCGACTCTGAAGAGTTCGCTCGGGTCTCCTCCAGCTGGCGCTTGTGCTACAGACCCGCACAGCGTTTTCTGCGGAGCGCGTCGGGTGTGCGCCGTTCGCGACGTCGATTCCTTTGGCGCACGCACCCGACACGCTCCGCAGAAAAGGCTGTGCGGCTCTGTTTCGGTCTTGCACCCAAGTGAAATAACCATGTTAACGGACCTCTTAGCCGCCCCTGGGTGTGCTTGAAATTGTATATCATGGTGAACGTGCTCCTTCCGTGCATGTTGCGATCTCTTTTGGCGTTTGCTCTGTTCGCAGCTTTGGCCGGTACCTCGCAGGTGGCTGCCCGCTCAGGTGAGTGCGAAGCGATTCCCCTGATCGCCCGAGCGGGTGTCGAGGCCTCGCCGTCGGCGTCGGCGCTCCGGGTCGTCAGCTTGAACCTGGCGAAGGAGACCCGGGCGACAGCCATCCAGGAAGAGCTTTCCAGATTCGAGTCGCTACGTGCGGCCGACATCCTGCTGCTGCAGGAGGTGCAAGCACCTGCAGGCGATCGGCCGGGGGGCGTCGAGGAGCTGGCGGAGAGGATGGGGCTGCATTTCCTGTATTGTCCGGCACACCTATGGAAGGACGGCTCCAGGGAGGGGCTGGCGATTCTCAGCCGCTACCCGCTCGAAAACGTGTCCGTCATCCGCCTTCCAGCCTTCGATCTCGTCCTCAAGAACCGATGCCGGATCGCGCTTTCGGCGGTTGCCGTAACTCCCATCGGGCGGGTCCGCCTGGTCAATCTCCACCTCGATTCTCGAGTGACGCTGGCCGAGCGGTTGGAGCAGCTGCAGCCGGTTTTGTCGATGGCAGGTGATCTATTCGAGCCCGTGCTGGTCGGTGGCGACTTCAACACCTCGGACCTCTACTGGCTCGGGCGCGTCCTGCCGGTTCCCGGCCCCGACCAGGAAGCTCGAGTGCGGGCCGTTCTTGAGGCGGCCGGTTTCCGCACCCCATTCGTTCAGAACGAACCGACATTCGACCTGATGGGACTTCGACTCGATTCGATCTACGTGAGAGGCATGATTTGGACGGACTCGGGCATGCAATCGATCAGTTTCTCCGATCATCGGGCCCTGTGGGTGAGCCTGGAGCCGGTTCCGTGATCGGGATGACCGTGCCCGTCCTGGTATCATCAGGTTTCCGCTCCCGCAGATCTCGGATCGGCAGCATCCGGATAGAGGTGCCCGCATTCCTACTCCCTGTCTCCCCGATTGTCGCGAACACGGTCGACCGGATGTCGGAGGTGAGAAACGCCCCGGGCAACAGCTCGCCACGCCGGAGCCGGAAATTCTGTCCGCCCCAGACGGCAAAGGTAGTCCTGGCGTCCAGTTCAGTGAAGTTTCCGTGACTCCCACCCGGGGTGTGGCTGTTCGAGTTCACGTTCCATCCCCGAAAGGTCCAGACCCGGAAATCCGGTCTCTGCTGCTCAAAGTGGAACTCTCTCGCGAATTCCTGGATGTCGTCCCGGCCAGGAACTGGATCCCCCGCCTTGAAGTTGTCGCGGAACAACTCGGCCAGAATCAGGGGGGCCAGCCGCCATTCGCTACTCTCCGCAGGGTGGCTCACCCAGAGGTGAGGCGACATCCAGCGATTCGCGAGGTGTGATAGACCAAGTGCGTCACGGCTCTGGTCCGATGATGGCTCGAACTTGATCTTCCCATCCTCGTCGAACACTGCCCTCACCGGGCGGTAAAGGATTTCTCCCTGGCTGGATTCCAGGATGACGGCTTCCGAGGACCGGAAGACCAGCCAGACGGCCTGGCGAAGAGGGCGGTCGCTCTCCTGGTGCAGCAATTCGAGGGGAACAGCCGTGCTGAAGAAGTGGAATGGATATTCGTTGCCGTGTGCGTTGGCGGATGCCGCCTGCGTTTCAGCGAAGACCCTGGTGTAGTCCACTCTCCGGTAAACCGCCGGCTCGCGCCACCGCGTCTGCGGCGGGGTGTCCCAACCAGTGATGTAGGTCTTCAGCTGGTTGATGCTGTTCGTGGGGCCGAAATACCGTTTGGGAATGAGCTTCGGGATGCTAAAGCCGGAACGAGCCCAACTGAGCCATCCGGGTTTGTCCGTCGGAATGGAGGACAGGCGTGCGAGCGCCGCTGCAGTCCTTCGATACGCCACGCTCTCCGCGTTCAGACGGCGCACGGCATCCGTGTCTGTCGGTACGCTGTTCGCAATCTGAGAGAGCCCTTCCGCGGCCCGATGCGCTTCGGCAATCTCGTTCCCTAGCCAGTCCTTTACTGCAGAGAACGAAATCGTGAACTCGGGGAAGATGCGATCGAGCAGCTCAGGCTGTTTGCGGCAGCGCAGGGTCTCGAGCAACAAAAGGTGCAGCCGGTTAAGGTCGGAGTTCCTGAGGTAAGCATCGAACCTGGGGTTTCCCGTGTTGTCCGTATATGCGGTCACGAACCCCTTCTCGCCTTGGGGAACTCCCGGCCCGAATGCGGAGCCGGGAGACTCGTAAATGCGTGTAAAGTCCACTCCACGGACGGGAACAGTGAGCGCAAGTTCGGTGTCTTCCACCACTGGCGCCAGGACCGTGTGCGTCCCGAATTGCGGCTCTCTGAGCCAGCGATTAACTGGGAAGGAGTAGTTGAGGCGGACCGGGTCGAAATCCAGGCCGTGGTCGGACAGCAACACAACGAGCGTTGAATCCCTGCGTTCACTCTGGTGGACCGCGGCCAGGATTTCCCCAATCCAGTCGTCCAGGCGGACCATCCAGGTCAGGATGTTCTCGTAGTGTGGATCGACGTGGAACTGGTGGTCGATGGAGGCAAGAAAGACTCCAGGAAATCGAAGCGCTCTTTCCCATCCAAATCCTTCTCAAGGATCTTGCGGCTCGCCAGGGAGGCGACCGTCTGGTCATTTTTCTCCGGGTAATCCGCGCCGTAAGCTGAATTAGCGAGATGGGCGCCCAAGAAGTCGAAGCGGGTTCCTGCTCTTTTGACCACCGGTGATCAGGTGCTTCGCGAGCGCCGTCAGCTGGTCTGTCGGACGCTCTCGATAGAAGGGCTGGATGGAAGTCCACACCCGCCCTTCCGGGAAATAGTCCGAAACAATGGGGATTCCGAGCAGATCCAATTGCCAGAGCGCAGCGGTGCGGTCCGCTCCTCCAGCCATCATCGACAGCGATTCACGCAACTGATCCAGGTAACTGCTTAAATCGCCCGAGAACCTATTGAAGTAGGAGTTGGTTTTCACGATGCTGCTCCGACCCGTATCGATGACCGACCAGGAAGGGGTTGAGACCGCCAGCGTGGAGCAGTACATCCGGGCACGGACGCCATGCCTGTAGAAGTGGGCTTCGATGTTCGGCACGAGAGAGTCACGCCTGAGCACCGAGCGCAGCTGGGAGTGTGCCGCACGAAAGTGCTCCGGCCATGGGACGCCATTCGTCGCAACGTCGTCAGGGTTCACGGCAGCATCGAGGACAAGCGGGGAGAGGCCGTCGACCTTGATGAGGACGAGCCTCGGTGAATCGTCGGCGCACAGAGGGACCAAGATCGCACCCAGCATCAGGATGCAGGATGCAAGCAGGACCAAAGCGGGTCTCATAGTAGTCATTCCTGGCTCGTATGCCCTGCCGCAAGCCGCACCATCTGAAACGGCAGTCGTGCCGTTTCAGTCAACGCAGTTCTCCCTGGTCGTTGAGAGCGAGCTAGGAATGTCGGAGAGCTGCATTCGGCGGAGGCGATCAAGAAACCGCCTGGCATCAGTGCTCCGGCCTTCGCCCCGGGAAGTGACGATCGTCCATGCTCCCAGTATCCGCTGCCACGACTGGGCGGGCAGGTTGGGGTCTTTACTGACTTGTCGTATCACCCGCAGGGCTTCCAGGTAATTCAGCTCCTCGTCGAAGCGGAGCAGGTCAGGATCGAAGACCGCTCGTCTTCCGAGCTTGAGCACGGCCCTGACTTCGTCCTCAAACAGGCGGCGAAGAAACACCGAGAGCTCTGAACCATCAGCCAACAAGGAGTCGAGCCGAATCCGAGCCGCCTGGTCCTCGCGACGGGCGGAATCGGCAAGTGGATTCGCACGTCGCTTGTCGAGGGCCTTCAGAAGCAAATCGCTCGTGTCAGGGTCGGATATCCAGTCGAGCCGGGCGAATATTCTCGCCGGCTCAACGCCAGCGGCTGTCGACCGACGGTTGAAGAGAGCCTGGTCTTTCTTGTTCAGGGCATACCCCGTCACTCTCGCGAGTGCCCGGTACAACAACGGAACACTGGCCAATTCGACGGCGTTGTCCAGAGTGACTCTCCACACTCGCGACGACTCCCGATAAATCCCGTTTGATCGCTTGAAGAAGTCGGCCACCAGTATCGGTGTGAGCCTGTTCTCGCTGCTGAGCACATATAAGGCCAACGGAATCTCCTCGTCAGGAAACTGGTCCATCAGCTTTCTGATCTCGGGCTTCTCGTAGGGGTTGTAGCTCAGATCGAATGGGTTGTGTCGCGGCCATTTCGGCAAACGGGCCGGGAGCGAAGACCGACGGATAGACAGCAGTGCCCCCCGGCAGACGGGAACCTGGCCAGGGAGCCCAAAATCGATCTCTTTGAGGCTCAGCCGGTAAAGGTTGGCGTTCGAATGCAGGTAAGACGCCGCATTTCCCATCTGGGCGCGCATGCGGCTCTCGAAGTGCTGCACCACGTCGTTTTGAGCCTCCCCCGGGAGAAACAGCCCTGAGGTCTTCCGGTCAGCGAGCAGGTGGAATTTGATCTCCATGATCTGAGAGACCGGCACGTCTCCTGGGGAGGGCGCTACCCGAGAGATCGACTCATAGAGCTCGAGGAGCGTGTAGATCTGGTAGAACCTTCGCTCGCGCAGGTCGGCGCCGCTGTTCGCATAGTTCCTGATCGCGAAGCGGGCCGGACTGATCTGCCCGGAATATTCGAGCGCGCTATGAAGAGCCTTCCATCGAATTCGACCCCACGTCCCGGCCCTGAGCGAGCGAATCGAAAGGCACGGCTCAGGGAAATCATCCGGGGAAAGAGCCGGAAAGCGCCCGTCCTTGGGCTTTCCCGGAATCCCGATAGCGGCTCGCAATCGCTGCCACGCCGAAGGGGATGTGCTGCTCAGATTCCACAGGGCAAGCCAATGACTTTGACCGTTATCGGTCTCCCTGGCCCCTATCGCAAGAAGCGGCAGGAAATCCTGCTCCTGGTCTGCACCAAGAACCGTAAGAACAAAACGGTACTCGGTCCCGGAGTTGTTTACGGCCGAGAGCGGATAGTTCCGGATTTCAAGCCTGCTGGGGACTGAATCTCGAAACATCTGGTTCGAGGCGGCTACCAAACCCTGGAACGCGAAGGACGTGAGAGCGAGAACATAGAAACGCCAAACCATAAGTGCCCAGTCTTTCTATCTATATGTGCGCCGGGTACGGTCTATTTGACACCCCGTCGGCCGAGTCTCACACCGCTCGATATCAGGCCGACGTGGCTGAAGGCCTGCGGAAAATTGCCCAGGAAATCGCCTGAAACAGGATCGATCTGCTCGGGCAGGAGCCCGAGGTGATTGACCCGGGAACAAAGTGACTCAAAAAGCCGGGACGCCTCGTCCAGCCGGCCCTGGTCAGTGAGGTTGTCGGCCAGCCAGAAACTGCAGAGCAGGAACGCTCCTTCCTTCCCCGCTAAACCATCCTCAAAGAGCTCGGGATTGTATCGAAAAAGCAAATCCGAACCGGCGTTCAGGCGCGCGCGAATCGCCTCGGTCGTCGCTACCATGCGAGGATGGGTTGCCTCGACTACCCGTCGGAGGGGAAGCGCCAGGACCGAGGCATCCAGTTCGTGCCCGAAGAGCGAGCCGCAGATCGCACCGACCTCGGGATTCCAGGCATCGGCCAGAATCGCGTCTCGAATCTGCCTGGCATGGCGTTCCCACGCTTCGACCTCTCCCGGCAGCCCGAGTTGTCTGGACAATCTCGCTGCGCGGTCCAACGCAACCTGGCATAGCGCAGCCGAATAGGTGAACGGTTTCCCGGTGCTCCGTATCTCCCAGATCCCCTGATCCGGTTCCTTCCACTCCCGGGCGGCGGCTTCCGCAAGAACCGAGAGTTTGTGCCACAGATCGGCGTCGATGGTCTGCCCGCCCGATACCCACTGAAAGGCACAATCGAGGATTTCCCCGAACACGTCGTGCTGGCGCTGATCGGCAGCCGCGTTCCCCCACCGTACCGGTTGAGAGCACCGGTAGCCTTCCAACTCCCCGTCCCGCCATTCGGCGGGCGGCTGATTTCCGTCCAGATCATAGAGCACGCGCGGCCGACCGCCTCGCTCCGCCACGTCCAGAACCCAACTGAGAAAATGCCAGGCGACCTGCCTGAAGCCGATCCTTCGGAGTGCGTAGACGGAAAAGGCGGCATCACGAATCCAGGAGTACCGGTAGTCCCAGTTGCGGAGACCTCCTATCGCTTCCGGCAGAGAGGATGTCGGCGCCGCGACAATGGCCCCGTTCTCAAAGTAGTCGAGCAGCTTCAGTGTCACCGCTGAGCGCTTCACCAGATCCGGTCTCGGTCCGCGATATTCAAAGCTCTCCAGCCAGCGCAGCCAGGCAGTCTCAGTAGATTCGATCGAGTCCCCTCCATCGGAGCCTTCCCTCAGGTGCGCTCTCGGACCCCACTTCAAAGTGAAGCGGGCCTGCTGACCGGCCGAAAGGTGGAACCTGAAATCGAGCCCGGTTATCGGAACACTGGAGGCCAGGTGCAACTCCGGAAGGTCGTGCTTCTCACACACAATCCGGATTCCCCCACCTCGCCGTTCGGTCCGGGCTCCGCCTCTCGGGGCAAGACTGAACCGGGCGTGGATTTCTCCTTCCACGGCTTCTACGAGGCGTACGAGCTCCGACCGTGCGACCGACAACATGTCATGCAGGACGGCCCCCCGCTGCACGGTCATCACGTCGGTGATCCTCAGCAGAGCGTGGTCCGATCTCAGCTCGGTCACCAGGACGGGCGCGCCGCTTCTGTAAAACTGGCGGGACTCCCGCACGCCTTCCATGGTTACCGATAAGCGTCCTCCCTTCGTTCGGTCGAGTATCCGACAGATAAGCGGCGGAGAGTCGAATCGCGGGACGCAGAGCCAGCCAATACTCCCGTCGCGCCCTACCAGGGCTGCCCCGGAACCATCGCCGATCAGGCCATAGTCCTGGATTGGGAGGAAGCCATCCTGCTGTTGGATTGATGGGAAATCAGTCAAGGTTTTCCTCGTGCCTGGGTCACTCACTTTGTCTGAGTCGCACCCGGCTGACTGCGAGTCATCCGGTCCAGCCGTTCCTGCGCCTGCCTCAGGCGCTCCATCGCTTCCTGGAGATCACGCCGTATCTGTTCCATCTCATCGGCACTCGCAGGCGACGCCGGCGCCGGGGCGCCGGGAGTGGGGGGACGCGCCGCTGCCTCGGTTGCAACGGCTGTATCGGTGATCGGCGCGACGGCCGGCGCTTCGCCCACAACCGCCGCTATCGCGCTGTTTATGTCAGGGTGCATGACGACACGCTCGGCATCGGCGAGGATAATCCGCCGGAGCTCGGGGAAGTTCAGAGTCTCCGGTTTCAGGAAAACAGGTTCGGCATAGAGGATCGATTCGCCGATGGGAATGACGAGCAGGATCCCGCGCGAGACCTCGGAGCCCACCTGTCCCCAGAGCGTAAACTGCTCCGATATGACCGCGTCATTGTCAATGCGCGCATCTACCTGGTTAGGGCCATCCACGTGCCTGCCGGACGGAAATCGAAAGAGGGTCAACTCGCCGTAACTCGGCGAATCGCTGCGGGCCGAGACCCATGCGACCAGGTTGTGTCGGTTGTTCGGCGTCAAAGGCTGCAGCAGCAGAAATTCGTCCTTGGACTCCCCCGGCAGACGAGCCACGATGTAGTAGGGGGACATGGGTGCCGTCTCGCCGAAGGAGGTCTGGACCGGCAGGGCCCACTGGTCTTCCTTGTTGTAAAAGACAACCGGGTCCTGCATATGATACTGGAGCAGCATCTGCGTCTGGATCGAGAAGTAGTCGAGTGGATACCGCAGGTGGGGGCGCAGATATTCGGGCATTTGATCGAGCGGTTTCAAGAGTCCCGGAAAGATGGCCTGGTAGGTCCGAATCAGAGGATCCTCAGGATCGGCAACGTAGTAGTCGACCGTACCGTTGTATGCATCGATGACGGCCTTAACGCTGTTGCGTATGTAGTTTTGACGCCCCTTGTAGGGAGTCGAGTAGGGATAGTAGCTGCTGATAGTGTAGGCGTCCTGAATCCAGAAGAGCCGCCCGTCCGCCACAACCAGGTAGGTGTTTTCGTCCGGCAGCAGAAACGGGGTCAGGGTCGAGAAGCGTTCCCGCACCGTCCGCCGGTAGTGGATTCGGCTATCAGAGTTGATTTCCCTCGTGATGAGCAGGTTCAGGTCCCGGAACTGCCAGGCGTAAATAAAGCGCCTGATGAATGAGCTCAGCCCAACTCCGCCGTTTCCCGCGTACCGCGTGTAGACGGGACCGTCCGGTCCAGGGTAATTGAATTCCTCCATGGCGCTTGGCGCAATGACAAAAGGGAGGCTTTTCAGGCCGTAGTAGACCTCGGGCCGGGACAGCTCGACTTCGCCCTTGGGCGGAACGTCCTTCAGCAGAAACGCCGGACGGCCGCCCGGGGCCACTTCCGTGACCGGTGTCATGGCGGCGCCATAGCCGTGCGTGAACTGGAGATGCCGGTTCACCCAGCGCTGGGCTTCCGCCGGAAGTTTCTCAGGTGAGAGTTCCCGGCTGGCCAACATTACTTGCCGCAGCTCCCCATTCACGGTATAGCGGTCGGTTGTCACCGACAGGAAGTCGTAATAAAGACGGAAAAACTGGATCTGGTTGTAGCTCTGGAGCAGCGGCGCCTCGTCCCACAGGCGGACGTTCCCAACTGTCCCCGGGTTTTCGGCCACTGTTCCGGCATCAAGGATCCCACGTGCGGGGTGACTCCGTGAAGTGATCCGGTCCAGGGCATACGCCTGCCGGGTCATCTGGATGTGCTGATCCAGGTAGTTGCGCTCGAGTGCCAGCTCATTCGGTTCCACCCGAAAACGCTGCACCATTCCGGGAAGAATCGCTTGACCGAGGACCGAAGCGGCGATCCAGAGCCCTATCCCCCAGACAATCGACCTCAAGCGGCCGCGGAAAGCCGCGAACAGGATGAACCCGGCAACGCCAAACGCGATGAAGGCAAGGACCGTGTGGGCGGGAAGCATGAAGTTCGCTTCGGTGTATCCGATGCCGAAGACAGACCCGTGAGTGGAGTAGAGAAGACGGAACCGGTCCAGCCATTGACCGAACCCGACCAGCACGAATATCCCCGCGACCAGGACGGCGAGGTGTGTTCGCAACGCGGGGGTCAGGATAAAAGGTTCGCCTCGGAAGTTGCGGCTTGTGTAATAGAAAGCGGTAATGGCAATCCCGAGTCCGACCAGGAAAACCAGGAACCAGCTGCGAATCAGCTGCAGGAAGGGCAGCGTGAAGACGTAGAACGACACGTCACGGTTGAAAAAGGGGTCATTCTGGCCGAACGGCACTCCGTGCAGAAATTGCAGGATCAGAGGCCACTGTGCGGACAGGCTCAGCGCCAGAAACAAGGCGCCCAACGATACCAACAGCGCCAGGGCGATCCATAAGACGCGCGGGATGATGGCAACGATTTGCGGATCGAGATCCCGGGATCCGAGCAAAGGGATCGAACGATCGAACCTGCGCGCGAGGTAAATGTTGGGAACTGCGATGAGACACGCGGCCAGAAGGCCAATCAGGAAGAGCCAAACCTGCGCCGAGATCACTCGAAGAAGGACACTTTCGTATCCGAGCACCTGGTACCAGAGGTAATCAGTGTAAAAAGAGCGGGCCCACCCAAGAGCGAACAGAAGAAGGATGACAGAAAAGGCCCAAAGCGCGCATCCGAGGCCGCGCCGGAGACGACGAACATTGATGTTAACCGTCTCCGACGGCCGCTGCGGATCGGAGGAAGGGAATTCGCGGGTAAACTCGGACATCGTGAAAAACCTCCCCCATTCACTCCGTGGCCGACTGCCGATTTCCGACTTCGAGCTCGGCTAGGAGTCGCTGAATTTCGGCCTCGGGGATCCATCGGCCCCGCAGCATCACTCCCGTGCGTTTCTGAACTGCCCCCAAGTCAGCGAGTGGGTTCTCATGCAGAAGTATCAAGTCCGCCCGCATCCCGGGCTTGACCAACCCGAATTTGTCCTTGCTGGCGAAGTAGGCCCCGACGTTCGCAGTGGCCGAGCGGATAATTTCGGCGGGGCTCATCCCCGCTTCGCGCATGGCCCGGAGCTCGCGATGAATGGAAAAGCCGGGGACACTGAACTGCTGCGGAGAATCGGTCCCAAAGAGAATTCTGACCCCCTCTTCGCTCAACACCCTCAGCAGTCTCTTCCGGTTCTCGGCGATACGCAGGGCCTCTTCTCGACTGAAGCCGGGACGCTCAACCCTTTCCCGCTGTGCCGTGATCCACCGTTCGATCTGAGTTCTGGGCATGTAATCGATCCCATCATAAGCTTTGAGAGTTTCGAGGCTGTGCGTCCCCAGCAGAGTCTCCCACAGGATCATCGTCGGAACCACCCAGGCCTTGGCCTCCTTCGTCCGTCGAGCGATCTCCCGTAACGCCGATTCGGGAATCGATGCCCGCTCGCCGTCAAGATGCTCGATGTATCCATCGAGATGATCCACGGTCTCCAAACCGGATTGAAGCGCGTGAAGAAGGCCAACGTCGGCAGGAACATGGCCTGCGAAGCGGATCCCCACTTCCCTTGCAGTGCGGGCCATGGCATCAAACTCTTCTCGAGTCAGTCCCGGGTGCACTTTGAGAAGGTCCCATCCCTCGGCCTTTTGACGGCGGACACGCTCTTCCGCCTGCTCGGGTGAGTCGATCGAGGAGCCGCTGAAACTCGGTCCGGCGAGGTAAAGAGTGGGGCCTGGCAGTTCCCCTCGAAGAACTCGGCCGCGAAGCTCCAGTTGACCGGGGAAACCCAGCATTCCACGCACCGTGGTAACGCCGTTTGCGACGTAAAGGAACAGCACCCGCTCAAGCTCGGGGTCACCGGGCGGCGGAATGTGGCCGTGCATTTCACCGATTCCCGGGATCAGGTATTTTCCGGCCCCGTTTATGGACGTTGCGCCAGACGGCGCTGTGACCTGGTCGGCTGATCCCACCTCGACGATACGGTCACCCTCGATCACAACCGTCTGGTTGCGGAGGATCTGCTCTGAATCCCCGGTGACGACGTTCACGTCGATGAAGGCTGCCGAAGGGCGGGAGCGGTCATCCTGAGCGGCAGAAAGGACAACAAGCAGTACAACTCCAGGGAACATCTTCAAAAGCGAAAGCATTTGGATCTCCTCAATACGGTTTTCCTCAAAAGCGCAAAATCGCCGCCATGGACCCGGGATACGGCATTGAAGCTTTGTCAAGCAGGTGCACGGTCCCGGAGCTAAGAAGGGTCTGTACCGCTGCCAGGTCAAGCAGGTCCTCGTTGTTGGCGGTTGCCTCGGTTTCCCGGGTCAGCCTGTCCCGGGCGGCGTCGTACGTACCCCAGACGTGTTCACGCTGGTCTATGAAAAGGGTGTTAATTCTTCCTGAGTGGGCCGCCCGCAGGACCTCTTCTATAGTCTTTGCCGTTCGGCCTGAACCCGCGAGAGCGCGATACCTT